>OJAU01000821.1_pt1 | contig 9806 bp, 7 predicted proteins | sample 1589791 | NCBI WGS metagenome assembly OJAU01 (sample SAMN05416849, study PRJEB24817) | seawater metagenome | isolation source: Sea water | place: Canada:Atlantic | collected 2013-07 | reverse complement strand
GTTCGGGGAATTCCACGTCGTAGCAGATCAGGATGCCCACCCGGCCCGCGTCGGTATCAAATACCTGCAGCTTGTTGCCACCCTGGATCACCCAGTCACGGCGTTCGTGGGGGGTGATGTGGATCTTGTATTGGGCTTCCACAGAACCATCGCGGCGCATCAGGTAGGCCACGTTGTAGACTTTTTCGTCTTCGATGACGGGCATGGAGCCGCCAACGATGTTGATGTTGTAGCTCACCGCCATGTCGGCCAGGGCATCGCGCACTTCGTCGGTGAAGCTGGCCAGGAAGCGCACCGCTTCCACGGAGTTCAGTTCCGGGCGCAGGCCCATGAGGGGGGCGCTGAAGAACTCCGGCAGCACGGCGAAGTCCGCCCGGTAATCGGACAGCGCATCGATGAAGAATTCCACCTGGTTGAGCAGGTCCTGCACGTCGCGGGCGGCGCGCATGCGGCGCTGCACCACGCCCACGCGCACCACGGTACGGCGCGGCCATTCGGCGTCGTCGTCCTCTGGTTCGTAGAGGATGTTGTCCCACTCCAGCAGGGTGGCGTAGCCGTGGGAGTCTTCGTCTTCCGGCAGGTAGGCTTTCATGAGACGTTTCACGTCGAAGCCGTTGGAGAGCTGGAACGACAGGATAGGATCGTAGATGGCGCGGGCTTCTACCTGCTCGATGTATTCGGTGACCGGCATCTGGTCGGAATAGTTGGTATAGCCGGGCAGTCGGCCACCGGCAAGGATGGCGCGCAGGTTTTCCTCGCGGCACAGTTCCTTGCGGGCTTCATAGAGCCGACGGCCCAGGCGGTAGCCCCGGTATTCCTTGTCCACGAACACATCCAGACCGTAGAGCGCATCGCCCTTCTTGTCGTGGGACTGCACCTTGTCGTCGGTGATCAGGTCTTCGTAGCGATGCGGGTTGGAGAACCGGTCGTATTTCACCTTGATGGTCAGCGCGGTGGCCACCAGCTCGCCGTTGTCTTCGATCACCAACTGCCCGTCCGGGAAAATGCGGATCAGGGTCTTGATGGTCTCTTCCGGCCAGGCACCGCCGATGTCGTGGTAGACCTGGTTCATGAGAAGCGCCAGCGCGGGGTAATCGTCCTCGGTGAGGGTGCGCAGACGCAGGCGAGTGGTTTCTTCTGCCATAACAGAACAGCTCCTTCAGAAGCCGGCTCCGGGATCACCGGTGCCGGGCAAATTATGCATTAAGCGGCGGAAAGGGAATCAGCCAGCTCATGTCCCGATTCTGCAACGCATGCATGCCGCTGGGATAGAGCGCCACACCATCAGGGCGAATAAAAATCACGCCACCGCCGTTGAGACCGACATAGCCGGATTGATGCTCGTTCACAAAGCCGCAGTCATCCTGCCAGTCCGGTTGCAGGGAGGGTGGAATGGTTTCATAGCCGATGACACCATTGGCCAGTGGGTCGTCGATGGCCACGCGGTCGCGGTACAGGCCCACGGCATCCTCCCCCACCAGCAGTACCATGCCCTGGTGAAAATGCAGCAGTGTGACATTGCCGCGCCGGGGCAACGGGAGGTTTTCCTGTAGGTCGATAATGGTATCCATGAAACAAATAATCCTGACTAATCGGACGGATAAATGGCTGAAAACATTGTAATACTTACCGGCGCGGGAATCTCGGCGGAATCCGGTATCAAGACATTCCGCGCCGCAGACGGGCTGTGGGAGAACCACCGGGTGGAAGATGTGGCCACGCCAGAGGCGTTTTTGCGCGATGCCACCCTGGTGCAGACCTTCTACAACAAACGCCGTGAACAGCTGCTCAGCGGCGCGATCAAGCCCAATGCGGCCCATCAGGCGCTGGCGAAGCTGGAACAGGCCTTTCCCGCCGGCCAGGTGCTGCTGGTGACCCAGAACATCGACAACCTGCACGAACGGGCCGGCAGCCGCAACCTGATTCACATGCACGGCGAATTGCTCAAGGGCCGCTGCCAGGCCTCCGGCGGCTTGGTGGAGGTGACCGGCGAGCTGACCCCGACCCTGCCCTGCCCGCTCTGCGGCGCCAAGGGCTGCCTGCGCCCCCACGTGGTGTGGTTCGGAGAAATGCCGCTGGAAATGGAGCGCATCTACCAGGCCCTGGCCCGCTGCGACCGCTTTATCAGCATCGGCACCAGCGGCAATGTGTACCCGGCAGCGGGCTTTGTGGAAGAAGCCAACCGCCACGGCGCCCATACGGTGGAGCTGAATCTGGAGCCCTCCCAGCGGCTCACCGCCTTTGCCGAGCACAAGCATGGGCTGGCCACGGAGCTGGTGCCTGCGTATGTGGAAGCGTTGATAGCCCAGGTATAGGCCAATTCGCCATGCAAGCATGGCTTCCCACAAAAACCCGGCGATGGCGAGAACGCTGTGGGAAGCGATGCTTGCATCGCGAAAAGACGGCCGAAATTGCTCTCCCGCCTCATTATGATTGCCCCACCCTATGACACAGACAGGCCCCGTGATATTTCTATAACCGCCTGATTGGGCTAGACTGCTTCACCTCTACAAAAGGAGTGTCAGCCAGAGCCGCCCGCCATAGAACGGGGCCCGGGGCCTCCAGCAACGACAGGTAGTAAAGACCATCATGACCGATAAACAGGTAGACGATCTCAATATCGCTTCACAGGAAGTGTTGATCACCCCCAATGCGCTGAAGGCAGAGCTGCCGCTTTCCGACAATGCTCTGCAGACCGTGATTGAGGGCCGCGAGACGATCCGTAATATCCTCGACCGCAAGGACCACCGTCTGTTCGTGGTGATTGGCCCCTGCTCTATCCATGACACTAAAGCGGCCATGGAGTACGCGCAGAAGCTGAAGGCGCTGGCCGAGGAAGTGAAGGACACCATCTACCTGGTGCTGCGCGTCTATTTTGAAAAGCCCCGTACCACGGTGGGCTGGAAGGGGCTGATCAATGACCCCTACATGAACGATTCCTTCAAGGTGCAGGACGGCCTGCACATTGCCCGCAAGCTGCTGCTGGATGTGGCCGAGCTGGGCCTGCCTGCCGCCACCGAGGCGCTGGACCCGACCACCCCGCAGTACCTGCAGGACTTGATCGCCTGGAACGCCATTGGCGCGCGCACCACCGAGAGCCAGACGCACCGGGAAATGTCTTCCGGCCTGTCCAGCCCGGTGGGTTTCAAGAACGGTACCGATGGCAGCCTGGATGTGGCCGTAAACGCCATGCTCAGCGTAAAGCACCCGCACCGTTTCCTGGGCATCGACCCGGAAGGCCGCGTGGCGCTGACCACCACCAAAGGCAACCAGTATGGTCATGTTGTGTTGCGTGGCGGTGGCGGCAAGCCGAACTACGATTCCGTATCCGTGGCGCTGGCTGAACAGGCACTGGAGAAAGCCGGTGTCTCCACCAACATCATGGTGGATTGCTCCCACGCCAACTCCAACAAGGACCCGGGCCTGCAACCGCTGGTGATGGAAAACATCGCCAACCAGATTCTGGAAGGCAACGACTCCATCCTCGGCCTGATGGTGGAATCGCACCTGAAATTCGGCAACCAGAAGATCCCGCCAAATCTGGACGACCTGGAATACGGCGTGTCCATCACCGACGGCTGTATCGCCTGGGACACCACCGAAGAAGCCATTCGCAGCATGGCCGACAAACTGCGCGAGGTGCTGCCGAAACGGCAGAAGTAATCGCCCCGTTGCTGACAAAAAAGCCGCCTTCAGGGCGGCTTTTTTGTGGGCGTTCCCCTATGGAGACTCACTGCAGGTATAGCCCACTTCGCTTGCAGACAAATCCCCAGTGCAAAAGCGCTTCTTCGCTAAGCGCACAAAAAAAGCCCGGCAATTGCCGGGCTTCTTCAAACGGTTAGCAGGGCTAACTTAGCCGCCGAACAAACCGGCCAAGCCAGAACCTCCCTCCAGCAAACACTCGAATGCCAGCGTCGGGCTAAGGCCACCCGCTGCTGCATCAGGGCAGATTCCATCAAGGATCGGATCAAGCGGCGTGCCGTCACCGCCAGCGCCACCACTGATGGCTTCCATGAAACACGCCGCAGGGTCCACGTTACCGTCGGCAGACTCTTCTGAACAAATCTGGTCGGTCAGCGGATTGGAGCCCGAGATTGCATCCTGAATGTCTCCGAAAGCAGAACCGGCTTCAATCAGACAATCGAAAGGCGTCGTCGGCCCCAGATCCGCTTCGGAAGCATCCGGGCAGAACTGACCCAGTACTGGCGCCAACGGGTTGCCATCGGCACCCGGCAGGCCACCACCACCCGGAGCAAAACCACCAGCGGCTTCTTCGAAACAGGCAGCCGGATCAATCGGGCTATCTGCAGAGGCTTCCGGACACAATTGCTCGGTCAGCGGGTTGCTGCCCAACAGCAGGTCCTGTACGTCACCAAAGTTACCGCCCGCTTCGGTCAGGCAATCCAGTGGAGTGGTCGGGCCCAGATCTGCTTCGGAGGTGTCCGGGCAGAATTGAGCCAGTACCGGCTCCAGCGGGTTGCCATCGGCACCCGGCAGCTCACCACCGCCTGGCGCAAGACCACCGGCCGCTTCCATGAAACAGGCTGCCGGATCAATGGGTGCATCCGCAGAGGCTTCTGGACACAGCTGCTCGGTCAGCGGGTTGCTGCCCAGCAACAGGTCCTGCACATCGCCAAAGTTGCCACCAGCTTCAGTCAGACAATCGATCGGCGTGGTCGGGCCCAAATCTGCTTCGGAGGTGTCCGGGCAGAATTGAGCCAGTACCGGTTCCAGCGGGTTGCCATCAGCACCCGGCAGCTCACCACCGCCCGGTGCAAGACCACCGGCCGCTTCCATAAAGCAGGCTGCCGGATCAATCGGAGCATCCGCAGACGCCTCCGGGCACAGTTGCTCGGTCAGCGGGTTGGAACCCAGCAGCAGGTCCTGTACGTCCTGGAAGTTGCCACCGGCTTCCGCCAGGCAATCTACCGGGGTGGTCGGGCCGACTTCGTTTTCAGCGGTTTCCGGACAGAATTGTTCCAGCACTGGCGCCAGCGGGTTATCACCGCCACCGCCGGGCAGACCGCCAGCACCACCGGCCGCTTCTTCGAAGCAGGCTGCCGGGTCAATCGGCGTGGTCTGAGCCGCTTCAGGGCACAGGTTTTCCGTCAGCGGGTTCGGGCCCAGCAACAGGTCCTGAACGTCACCAAACGCAGAACCGGCTTCAGTCAGACAGTCGATGGGCGTGGTCGGGCCCACTTCACCTGCAGCGGTTTCAGGACAGAACTGTTCCAGTACTGGCGCCAGCGGGTTATCGCCACCACCGCCACCGGGCAGTCCGCCACCGCCAACTTCCATGAAGCAGGCTGCTGGATCAATCGGCGTGGTCTGGGCCGCTTCCGGACACAGGTTCTCGGTCAGCGGGTTCGGGCCCAGCAGCAAGTCCTGCACATCTTCGAAATCACCGCCCGCTTCCGCCAGACAGTCCACAGGGGTTGTCGGGCCGATCGGTGCGGCAGCGGTATCCGGACAGAATTGTTCCAGTACCGGCGCAAACGGGTTGCTGCCATCGCCACCGCCCGGGTCGCCGGGGAAACCACCAATACCCATGGTCGCTTCGGCGAAGCAATCCGGCGGGTTCACTCGGCCATCCGCCGCATCCTGAGGACAGATCTGTTCTGTCAGCGGATTGGGCGCGGTGATCATGTCGATGATGGTGATATAGACACGGCTGGCTTCATCCAGACACGCGGTTGGAGAGGCCGGGTTGGGCGCAATCGAGCCGGTTTCCGGGCAAAGCTGCTCGGCAATCGGGTCTGCGGCGCCATCGCCACCGTCACCACCACCGGGCAAATTGCCACCAGCAGCGGCTTCTGCGAAGCAGTTGGCCGGGTCAACGTTACCGTCCAGGGATTCTTCCGGGCAGATCGCCTCGGTAATCGGGTTGGAACCGCCCAGCAGATCGCCTGCGTTCTGAAGATTGCCCGCCGCTTCCTGCAAACAAGCCGCAGCAAAGGTGCCGGACTGCTCGAAGAACCCGGTCAGGGCAGCCTGCGGATCTTCCTGCAGCATGGCCGGATCAAACAGGCCGGCAGGATCAAAGGCCACCGCCGCATCCGGGCAGAACTGCTGGACAATCATGTCCTGTGACAGCTCGAAACCGGTGTCGTCTTCCGACCCTTCTTCACCTTCAGTCAAACACTCACCGGGATCCATGGATCCCCCTTCACCGGCGTCGCCAGACGCATCCGGACACAAGGCATCGGTGAGCTCATTCTGTTCGTCGATGATCTCTGCGATTTCCGGTGGTAGCGCGCGCGTGGCAGCGTCCGAGGTGTTGGAAGCTGGCGCTGAACTGCTGCCTCCCCCACCACAGGCTGCCAGCATTGCCGCAAGGGCGCTGCTGCCGACCAGAAGTTTGAATTGATTAGCCAAGATGAACCCCTCCATCATATCTTTGTCGTTATGGCCCCCAGAACAGGAGCTGGTATCAACGACTATGGAAGGGATGTGCAATCTGCTGTAGAGCAAGGAGGTTGGTAGACTGTTAACAAGCGTAGCCAGCGTTACCCATTAGTGTCTGAACAAGGCTCAAGACAACTTTTTGATTACAGTCTGCGGAATTACCCCTTGGCAGAGCGCCAGGAATTGCCTCCGGCAATCTGCGCACGGGCCCGTACATGGGCAGCCTCATCACTGTGGCCTAGCCTGGCATTTACAAATACGCCAATCTCGCGCAGTGCCATACTAGCCTCGGGCAACCAGGCGGCCAGGGCATGGAACACATGGGGCATCTGCTCCCAAACCTGCAGCGTATGCTCTACCCCCGCCCGCTCGGCCTGGTCCGCCACCCGCACCGCATCACTGTAAAGCACCTCGGTACTGCCCACCTGAATCAGCAATGGTGGCAACCCGGTGTAATCGGCAAACACGGGGGACAGCAAGGGCGCAGCAGCATCCTGGCCCCGGCTGTAAGACTTGGCCACAAAGCGCAATGCGCCAAGCGGGATCAACGGATCGCTTTCTGCGTTGCGATGAATACTCTCTCCGCTGCAGGTGAGATCGCCCCAGGGGCTGATCAGCACAGCCGCAGCAGGTAACGGCAGATTCAGTTCACGCAATCGCAGCAAGGTGACCAGGGAAAGATTGCCACCAGCGGAATCCCCCGCCAGCACGATATGCTCCGGCCGGTAACCGGTATCCAGCAACGCCTTGTAAGCGCGCACCGCATCTTCCAGGGGTGCAGGGTAGGCCCAGTCCGGGGGCTGGCGATAATCCAGCGCCAGCACTTTGGCGCGGCACTCGCGGCTGAGTCGCCAGGTCACCGCCCGATGGGAACGGGGCGATCCGAAAAAATAGGCACCGCCGTGAAAATACAGCACCACCCGATTACTGCGCACGTTGCGCCCGGCAATCAACCACTCACCGGGGACGCCCCCCATATGAGCGCGGGCAATATGCACTGACGAAGGCACTGGTAAAGCCAGGGTAACGGCATCAAACCCCAGTTGAGAGAATTTCATGAAACGGCGGCTAAAACGGATACGGCTGACCACCGGTTTGACCACACCCTTGATGGTCCGGGTGATCACTTTTCCTTGCCAGCTCCGGGCCGGATAATGTTTCTTGTTGTTGTCTGCCATGCTTTTGGCCGTCCCACAATGGAGACTTGAGCCTAAGTGGTCATCCCGGCTTGAACAAGCCACAATAAGTCACACTTTGTTCATCCACGGTCAAGGATTCAACCCGCGTATGGAAACCCTGCGGCAACGCTGGCAACACATTATTTTCGGCACCGACACCCCCGCCGGGCAGTTATTCGACATCATTCTGATTGTGGCGATTCTGGGCAGTGTTATTGCCGTGATGCTCGACAGTGTGTCCAGCCTGCACGAAGAATACGGTGTCGCGCTGTACGCCGCCGAATGGTTCTTCACCATTCTGTTTACGATTGAATACACCATCCGGCTGTGGGTCAGCGAACGACCGCTCCGTTATGCACGCAGCTTTTTTGGCGTTGTGGATCTGTTGTCGATTATCCCCACCTACCTGAGCCTGCTGATCCCCGGCTCCAATTACCTGCTCACCATCCGGGCCTTGCGCGTACTGCGCGTATTCCGGGTGATGAAACTGGCCAAGTTCATGGGCGAGGCCAACCAGTTGGGTATTGCCTTGATCCGCACCCGACGCAAGATCGCCGTGTTCATGTTTTCCGTGTTCGTGGTGATTATTATTTTCGGCAGCCTGATGTATGTGGTGGAAGGCCCCGAGAATGGTTTTTCCAGTATTCCCCAGAGCATTTACTGGGCTATTGTGACGATCACCACGGTTGGCTATGGGGATATTTCACCGCAGACAGGCCTGGGGAAACTTATCGCCTCACTGGCCATGATCACCGGTTATGCGATTATTGCCGTGCCCACCGGGATTGTGACCGCCGAGATTTCCGCCGCCCGCGTGAGCATGCGCTATGAGCGTGAATGCCCAGGATGCCACCGCCATTCCCACGAGCCCGATGCCCGCTTTTGCCTGCAATGCGGTGAAGAATTACCGAAGCTTTCCCTGAAAGGACCGGATGATTAAAGAAAGCGGCAGGTTTTTAGCTTCTAGCTTCTAGCTTTGATCGTCCTGCGGACGATGTTCTCGCTTCGCTCGGTTCGCACCCTAAACGGTGCTCCTACAGCAGCTTCGTAGAAAAGCAGCTGCTGAGGAACTTTTCCGCCTTTCTTTATCGAAGCGAGCGTAGCTCGTAGCTCGTAGCTCGCCCCTGCTTTTAACTGTCAATCAGGCCCTTCTCGCGCAACACCTGAATAAACAGGTCAGGCTCCGGGCGGACCCGGTAATTGTCTGTCAGGTGTTGATACACCAGCCGACCTTCGGCATCGACGATAAACACCGTTGGCATGACCGTATCGCTGTCGTAACCCAGCGCTTCCAACCCGGCCGGGGTACCGCCGGCATCCATAATGCCCAGGGCTCGCGCCGCCTGGTTGTTATCATCACGCAGGTACTCGAAGTCCACCTGAAATTGCTTCGCCAGGTCCGCAGACTGGCTATGGGATTGCGGGCTGATCAATGCCACCCGAACCCCCTGGGCCTGCAGTGACTGATATTGCGCTGCCACTTCACGAATCTGTGCCATGCACAACGGGCACCAGTTGCCGCGGAAGAACAGCATCACCATTGGCTGGCCCGCATAATCCGCCACGGTTACCGGCTTGCCCTCCAGGTTCGTGAAGGTGACGGCCGGCAACGATTCACCCAGTGCCACATTCGCCTCGCGAGTGCCGTAGCGGCTATACCAGCGGATATAAGCGTGCACCCCGAGCAGGTTGAGAATCGCCAGGCTAACCATCACCACACAGGCCTGCCCGGCCAATGCCAGGCTGATGACCGCCAGCGTACCCAGCAAGGTCGGCCAAAATACCGTTGGCAAATTCTCGCTGGTGCGAGCCGGCTTCAATACGAACAGATAACTGAAGAATCCCACCGAGGGGACACAGGTCAGCAGCAATACCGCCCACGGCCAGCCGCCACCGGTAAACAGCTGCCAGAGCGCCATGCCGGTGGTGAACACCGCCAGGGAAATAAACGTGGAGATAAACAGTGATTTAAGGCTTTTCATCGTCGTTCCCGTTTCGAATCAGTGGATAAGATGCGAAACGGGAACCCGCGTTACAAGCAAAATGATGCCAGGGAGAAAATAAGAATTAGGGAGCCTCTGCAAAATCCCTTACGTGCTCAGCGTGGCCTGAAGCGTGCAGCTGTTGTGACTTGTCTCGACGGACAGGGTGGTTCCCTTTCCTAGAGGCAAGACGCAGCAGATGGGCGCTTCAGGCCGCGCCCTTCGGGTCTTCCAGTCTGGC
>OJAU01000817.1_pt1 | contig 9880 bp, 8 predicted proteins | sample 1589791 | NCBI WGS metagenome assembly OJAU01 (sample SAMN05416849, study PRJEB24817) | seawater metagenome | isolation source: Sea water | place: Canada:Atlantic | collected 2013-07 | reverse complement strand
CTACACAGAGTAGATCGTCGGCAGCGTCAGATGTGTATAAGAGACAGGTGTTAAGGCCGCGAGTGTTTGAATATTTTCGCCATCAGAGCGAGTGACTAGCGCTCTGCCGTGTTTGATAACGTAGCAATGTTCACCGGGCTCACCTTGGCGAATGATCTCATCCCCAAGTTTTACTGGGACTTCTTCGAAGCGCGACAGCAGCTTCTGAATATTCCCTGCAGGAATGCGATTAAACAGTTCTGAGGTCACTAGGCGTTCAAGCCAGTCGCTATCGTCATCTTCAGTGTCGCCAGATTGACGGATGTCCGTGCGTAATTCGGCCCACGTCGAAATCAAATCTAAGTGTGCACGTTTAACTGATACAAATTCACATTCGCTAGTGGTGATACCCGCATAGCGATGGATGTGATGTGTGCTGTCGAGTGCCATGAAGTTATCGTCGTCCTCGGCATCAACATTGGTGACATTGAAGTGTTCATCCGCAAGGTCCATCGTGCCTTTCAGAAGAAAGTGGCACTCTTCGTCAGCATCGCCGCGTTTGAATACGACCTTGCCTTTATCGAGGATATAGATGCGGAAGTGCGGCAGAAGCCCGTCGATGATGTCTTCTGACCATTCATCAAACGGGATAAAGCGCTGCAATTGTTGGCTCAGCGTAGTTTCCATGGAATTCGGGAATTTGACTCAAACTGTTGTCGATGCCTTTGACTATAGCAAAAGCTGTTACGTTCCGTCAGATTAGTGGTCAAACAGGGTAATCAATGACGCTTTTGTCAACGACAGCGCATCTAGTATTGACCGAAAAAGATACTCAGGTATCATTTACTAGACACGTGTTCAATAGAATGAAAGGCCCAAGCCTACGCTATTGAGTTATGGCTTAATTAAAAATAATAAATTGAGGTCTTTCATGGATCAAAAGGTAAGTGCGGGCAACCGTACATTATATCAGTGGCTAGCTGCTTTACCTGCGTTTCTCGTCCTAGTATTTGTCATAACCTTGAATACCAGTCACACCATGCATGCACAGTTGCTGCAGCTAGGTGAGGCGATCTGGGAAGGATATTTTCAATTACGCGAAGATCCGGTTCAACCAAGCTGCGACGTCAATATGGATGTCGAAGTGGCAACTCAACGCTTGATTGCCGAGCGTAACGCCATACCGGAAGACGATGGCTTCTCTTTATTTGAGCCAGATCCCGTTGATCCTGTTGCTATTCGGAGATCTCTGGAGGCAGTAAAGAGCCAGTGTCAGGAAAAGTTCGATCAGTACAATGCTACGAAAGATCGGATAACGACGGGCGTGCAGATCTTCCGTTCGGTTGAAAAAGGCATCGCTGAGTTTGGTAGTGCTGGGATGTCTGTTGAGCGCATCTTGCTCGCCATACTCGTATTGATATGTGGTGGTACGGCACTCGTCACACGTCATCATATAGCTCTGCGTCCTACCGTCACGGCGATGGATTATCGTGTGTCTGCGGGTGCTCAGTTTATCGCCTTCTGCCTTCTGTTTTATTCTGTTTATAGCTTTAAGGTGATCGCCTTCTCTGCTGGAGTTGAAGTCACTACTGAACATGCGGCGCTGCACTGGATTTGGATTTTTGGTTTTGCTTCGCCAATCCTCATTACCTTGTATCAAATGATTGTGGTGCCCAAGGAAGCCGAACCTGGCGGTAGCTTTCTAAAGGCGCAACTGGCGATTCCACTTTATGCAAATATGGCGATGATAGCCGGTGTCTACTTTCTCTCAGTGAGTCATCCTTCCGGTATTGCTATCTATCTGAATCAAATGATGGAGCTGTCGCAGTTATTTTTGAACGTTGGCCTGTACGTTTGGGTCGGTATGCTGCTTAAACGTACCGAGATGGCGCAAAAAATATTTAATATCTTCCGCCCATTCAATCTTCCTCCTGAAATGCTAGCGGTTGCCGTTGTGGCTCTGGCGGCCATTCCAACAGCATATACCGGCGGTTCAGGTATCTTTGTTATCGCCGTTGGTGGTTTGATCTTTATGGAGCTTCGTCGTGCCGGTGCTCGTCGCCAGTTGGCGCTTGCTGCTACCGCCATGTCTGGTTCATTGGGTGTTGTACTGCGTCCTTGTTTGTTGGTTGTAATCGTTGCGGCATTAAACAATGAAGTAACCACCGATCAGTTATTTGGTTGGGGCGTAAAAGTCTTCTTCCTAACAACCGTTCTATTTGCTTTTTATGCATTAATTACGCGTAAAGATCCGGTAGTTATTCAGCGTCCGCAAGGCAACGTCTGGCCTGAATTCAAAGAAGCTCTAAAGCCTCTTATCCCTTACGTGATTTTGATTTCGGTTACCCTGGTTGTCTATGCACTTTTATTAGATGCGTACTTAGATGAATTCTCAGCACCGATTATTTTGCCTGTTCTACTTTTGGTTATTCTTATTTATGAGCGTTTGTCTCAAGAGAAGGATGTGCTTAAGCGTGAGAACATGAATGTTGATTATGTCGAAAGCCGCCTGGAAGATTCTTATGAAGATCTGAAAAAAGGTAACGACACTCTAGAGAAAACGATTCGCGAAGCCACAACAGAAACAACAGGCCACATTGGTGCTTTATTGATGCTTATGGGCATGTCGGTCAGTATCGGTGGTGTAATCGAGCGTGCTGAAGTCATGGCAATGGTACCTACAGAGTTCAGTTCTATCTGGGTAGCCATGGCTCTATTGGTCGGCATCTTAGTCGTGATCGGTATGGTCATGGACCCTTACGGTGCTGTGATCCTAGTGAGTGCCACAATCGCCAGTATCGCTTACGACAGTGGTATTGATCCTGTCCACTTTTGGATGGTGACCTTGGTGGCCTTCGAGTTGGGTTATCTCAGTCCGCCGGTGGCGTTAAACCATCTCTTAACCCGGCAAGTGGTGGGTGAAGAGGAAGTGCGTTTATCGAAAGAAGAGGTTGTCGGCGAAAACTTCTGGTATCGCCATGAGAAGATCTTGCTGCCCATAGTCACAATGGCAACCGCTCTGATCATTGTTGCCTTTATTCCTTTACTGGTTGCTTATTAAGCGCCGGTTAAGGCTGAAGGTTATTGCCGAATAAGACACAAAAAAGGGAGCCAATTGGCTCCCTTTTTTGTGTGTCAAAATGGTATCTCTGATAGAGAATATGATGAATATAAGCTTTAGTTTTTAGGGCGAAGAATAATACGAGATCCTTCGATTAGGCTAATATCACGAAAAAATAAGTCGCCCATGGGGGTCACTTCTTCTGAATCCCCAAAGCTCAAATCATAAAATGCGATTTCAGCAATACGATCAGGGATCACTACGGTTATGCTGCCATCGGCATTCACAAGACTCTTTTCAGCGTTTGGATCAGAATATTCAACACCAGTGACAGTGTAGTCACTAAGCAAGCCAAAGCCGGGAACGGCGATCTCAAAAATGGCCATGAGTGTAGTCGCGGCTACATCGTCATCCGGACCTGTTTGATTGGCCACATTTTGCAGATAAGCAATATCTTCAGAGATACCGAATGCCGTCACACCGGATAGCTCATCTTCTTGAATGTAAGGCATTCCACCGAGGCGCGCAGACATGGCTTCGTGGCTGCTATTGACGGTAAGTAATTCGCCGCCAAACGCCGGGAATACGGTCGTGAGAGTGAGAGCACCAAAACCAACAACATGCTTTTTAACAGTGAAGGCTTTAAGAGCTGATGCTAATCGTCCATGGTTAAACATATACTGCCCCAAATTATTATTAGTATGTGTGCTGGATCACAAAAAAAGTGAACCGCATCTTGATCCCTATACTAATAAAAACTAGGTGACGATTTAAAGACGTAGATACATACCGGCAGGAATAGTCCGGACTTTAGGAGCGAAAGTAGCTGGATGGCGCTTTGTGTCTACTTATTTTTGTCTTTGGAAGAAGCTCTATCAGGTATTTAGCTGTAATGACAACAGAGAGCATAGTGCTCTCTGTTGTCATGTTCATGGTGTATTTAGAGTGCTTTAGTCACGAAGGCGAAGGGTGATACTCGACTCTCTCGACATACGTAAATCAGTAATAATGAGATCGCCCATCGCCGGCCCGTTCGACCCTTTGAAGTTCACATCACGAAAAGCAATCTCGGCAATGCGCTTAGGGACCTGCACACTGACGCTACCGTCAGCATTGATCGTAGTAGCAGGGCCATCTTCGTAATACTCAACGCCAGATATCTCGTAATCTGTGAGAAGGTTAAGTCCGGGAAGCACACTCTCAAAGGCTGTCATGACAGATGTTTCAGTGGCGTTTTCATCAGAAGCATCGCCGGTGAGTACATCTTGAAGATAAGCGACGTTCTCGCTGAGGCCTTGGGCGGTAACATTGCCCATGTCTGCTTCAGTCATCATCTTCATACCGCCAAACCGCTCGGGGGCTGTGGCTTGGGTTGCTACCTGCGTGGCCACTTCACTTGCTTCCATTGAAGCGTGAGCAGAGGCAACAAACGGCTGTATAGGGCCTAGTAACATCGCGCTGGCGGCGGCTACTAAGCGATAACGAGATTGACGCTTTAACACTTTGCCCAGTTGGCGTTCGGTGAGCCAACCTTGGCGGATCATGATTTCGCCTAGCATCATTTTACTTGAGCTTTGTAAGCTCAAAGCTTCATCCAGCTGGCGACGATTGATGAGGCCTTTATGTAGAAGCAGTGTGCCGAGTCGCGACTTCTGCTGTATTTCTATCTGTTTACTCATGTGCTTGACCTTCTATTTATTCGTGTGACTGAGCTAATCCTGTATCAGTAGCGGCTTTTCAACAACGTAGAGATATTGACGTTGCCATGTATTTCGTAGGGTTGAATGTCTAAGTTGTTGATTTAATGATCAGAACCACATGTAAGCCATTATTGTTATTTGTTGTAATGCAGCTGCCTAAGTCCATTTTCTGATTAAAAACTAGTCTAATAATCTGAGCACTGAAACAGTATCTTTGCAGAACCTTGCTTATCAGCTCTTACTGCATGAGTTGCAATTCTCTATAATCGGCCCCAATTAAACATTACATACAGTTATCGGAGACGTTCGGATGAGTAATCCACGCCATATCAAACTCCTGATTTTGGGCTCAGGTCCTGCAGGCTACACAGCAGCCGTTTATGGCGCTCGTGCCAACCTTGATCCTGTGATCATTTCTGGCATGCAGATGGGCGGACAGCTCACCACCACGACAGACGTCGATAATTGGCCGGGTGACGCTCAGGGTGTACAAGGCCCAGAGTTGATGGAGCGTATGAAAGCACACGCCGAGCGTTTTGATACCGAAGTGGTGTTTGATCAAATCAGTGAAGTTAATTTGCAGCAACGCCCATTTCAGTTGAAAGGTGATACAGGAGAATACACCTGTGACGCGCTAGTAATCGCCACAGGCGCAAGTGCTAAGTATCTTGGGCTTGAGAGCGAAGAAGCGTTTAAAGGTAAAGGCGTATCAGCGTGTGCTACCTGTGATGGCTTCTTTTACCGTAAAAAGCGTGTCGCTGTGATTGGTGGTGGTAATACCGCCGTCGAAGAAGCGCTGTATCTTTCTAATATCGCCTCAGAAGTTGTAGTTGTGCACCGTCGTGATAGCTTCCGTAGTGAGAAGATTCTTGCTGACAAGCTGCTAGAGAAAGCAAAAAATGGCAACGTCACCATTCGTTGGAACAGCGAGCTGGATGAAGTACTGGGCGACGACATGGGCGTTACCGGCATGCGCATTAAAAATCGCGAGAGCGGCGATACTGAAGACCTTGATCTTGAAGGTGTCTTCGTGGCCATTGGTCACTCGCCTAACACGTCCATTTTCGAAGGCCAGCTCGAAATGAAAGACGGCTACATCGTGGTTGAGAGTGGTTCTAAAGGCAACGCAACTCAAACCAGTGTTGAAGGTGTCTTTGCCGCGGGTGATGTGTCCGATCATATCTACCGTCAGGCCATAACCTCGGCAGGTACAGGGTGTATGGCGGCACTTGATGCTGAGCGTTACATAGATAACCTTAAGTAAGTTAACTTTTAGGCGTACTTAAAGCGTCTAATAGCCATGCAGGAAGAGGGCGGGGTTCTTGGTTGAATCTACCGTCCTTTTTTTGTGCCTCAGATTTAAGCTCTGTGTTGTGTGCTTCTATCGCCTTAATACGCTCAAGTGTTGCGGGATGACTTTGCCACCAACTTTGGATGGTTTGCAGAGGGAGTGCATCCGCGTCTTCTTTTTTTAGTAAGCCCTGAAATAACTCACTGGCACCTTCGGTGTGACCATACTCATTTTTTAACAATGCGATCGCTCTTTCGTCTGCGGCACGTTCCATATCACGGCTAAATGACATAAAACTCAATGTGCCGGTATTTTGTGCCAGCGAGCCAGCCCCTGAATCGCCTAACCCCAGTGCTAGGTACAAAATCGTATGTCCAATTTGTTCAAGCATGAGCACAGCAGGGTGGCGTAATTCAATATGAGCGTATTCGTGGGCAAGTACCATGGCGAGACCATTTTCGCTGGAAACGGCATTCAGTAATCCTCGCGTTACGTGAATATGGCCGCCAGAAGTCGCGAAAGCATTTGTAACCTCCATATCAGGCAACCAGTGTACCGTCACTGGGAAAACGTGTTCAGAGTGGCTAGCAAGGCGCTCAGTGAGCTTGGTGAAATACGCTTGAATTTCCCGGTCATCCTCCGAGAGGTCATCTTGCCCAAGCGAAATATTTGGCTCCCACGCATAGGGAATCTGTGGCCCCAGCCAGCTTGCACTCCAGCCAATGGCGAACGAAATAAAAACGATGAATGCGAGTAACCCAGCAGCCATCAGCAGAAAGTCCACCACCGGACTTTCGTGGCTGTTGTTTATGTGATTGGGTACGCGGGGATTTTCATCGGGGAAGCTCACGCGGTTAGCACTCAGGCCTTCACTGAAGGCGCTGTTAATGCGGTGCCGTAAGCAAGTACTTCCACCGAGCCTAAGCTTTGTCCTGCGTTGTCGCCAATACGAGACGTTTCGTATTTGACGTTATAAACAGTTTGCGCACCTAACGATTGCGCTTTTTCTTGCATTCGCAGCGTTGCCTCACGGCGAGCACGATCAATTAAGGACTCGTAAGCCCCTACGCGGCCGCCAAAGAGGTTTCTTAAACCTGCCGCTACCGTTTTAAAGTAATCAACAGAAACCACCACACTGCCGCTTACAAGCTGAGAGTCATGCTTTAAAAGTTCAGGCGGAGGGACGCGTAAAGGAATCACGGTAATGCGTCGTAAAGCATCTTCGCGTTCGTGGATCGAGCGATAGTGGCGTTGCTCTGCCAACCGCCCAAACAAGTAGCCAATCACCAATAGGGCAAGAAAAATCAAAAATCCCATTAGCGATCTTCCACAATAACCGCAGTGCCATACACAAATATCTCTGAGGCACCGGCGGCAATGGAGGACGTCGAGAAGCGAACATTCACCACCGCATTCGCACCAAGCGCGCTGGCCTGTTCTTGCAACCGTGCAATAGCTTCATCGCGGGATTCACTCAGTAGTTCGGTATAACCTTTGAGTTCGCCACCAAAGAAGTTTTTGAAGCTGGCCATGATGTCACGCCCAGCGTGTTTAGCCCGAACGGTACTGCCTTGCACCATGCCTAAATGCTGAGTGATACGTTTACCGGGAACGACTTCCATATTACTGACGAGCATGTGATTTCCTTTCTGATAATAATCGCAATCTTTTGATCATACCGGAATGCCAGACACAAAAAAGCCCCGCATTGCGAGGCTTCTTCGTTAGCTTAAGCTAAGAATTAAGCGTTTTCTGCTTTCTTCTTGCTTGAACCTTTCTTCGCTGGTGCTTTGTCGTGGTTTTCCGCGACAGGGCCAAAATGCTCAAGTGGGAAATGGTCAACGTGCACCATATCCAGAACATCTTTTTCGAACGCGATCATGAACTCGCCTTCGTCAGCAGTCAGAATGCCCATTTCAACACCTTCGGTGATGCGGCCTTCGATAGACAGGTTAGCTTCGTCGTACTTACCGGCTTTGATTGCTTCACCAATCTTCTTGTAAATGCCTTCAGCTTGTTCAACGCGATCAAGCAAAGTGTCATAGACAGCAAGAGGGTTACGCATAGGATCAGCGTAAGCCGTACCGATCATCTCACCACGGTATGAACCCTTGATCAAACGCTCACGGGTATCAGTGTGGTAAGACACTAGATCAACAACCGTAGCAACCAACTTATCAGTCGGTGCAACAGCACGACGACCAAATGGCATAGTTAACACTTTCAGCAGAGCCGCTACTGGGCGAGCTGGTAGGTTCTTGATCAAGCCGTAATGCGCTTCTTCAAACTCGAAGAACAACTTCTGGATTGAGTACTCAACCAGTGGAAGGTCGTCTTTGTTTGAGCCTTGGTCAGCCCAGTGCTTCAGAACCATAGAAGCCAAGTACATCTTCGACAGCATGTCAGCCAAACGTGCAGAGATAAGTTCGCGGAACTTCAGCTCGCCACCTAAGGAGAACATACACATGTCAACCATGATTGCGAAAGAAGCAGCGTACTTGTTCAACTGCTTGTAGTACTGCTTAGTTGGGCCAGACACAGGCACGCCAGTGAAGGCAGCGTTGGTCAGGTTAAGAACGGCAGCACGGCTCATGTTCGAGAAGATGAAACCGAAGTGACCAAACAACGCTTTGTCGAATGCTTTCAGGTCATCATTTTGCGCTGCATGCATTTCAGGCAGAACATATGGGTGACAACGAATCGCGCCCTGACCGAAGGTGATCATAGAACGAGTAAGGATGTTTGCACCCTCAACCGTGATCGCAACCGGCACAGAAGAGTAACCCGCTTCAACGTAGTTCTTAGGACCACGAATAATTGCCTTACCACCATGAACATCCATCGTGTCGTTAGCAATATCGCGAGCAAGTTCAGTCAAGTTGTACTTCAGGATGGCAGAAGGAACAGAAGGCTTGTGACCTTCATCAATCGCAATAGCAGTTACACGAGCGGCTGCAGAAGCGGTGTACGTGTTACCAGCGATGCGTGCGATACGCTCCTGAACACCTTCCAACTTAGCAATCGGCACATTGAACTGACGACGAATACGTGAGTACGCACCAGTAGCTGCGATAGAGTACTTACCACCGCCAGCACCAGAGCTAGGCAGAGTAATACAACGGCCAACAGACAGACACTCAACCAGCATACGCCAGCCTTGACCGGCATTAGCAGCACCGCCAATGATAAAATCTAGCGGAATGAACACGTCTTTACCGAAGATAGGACCATTCATAAATGGCGAGCCTACCGGCTTGTGACGGTTACCAATGTCCATACCTTCTAAATGACGAGGTAACAAAGCAACGGTAATACCGATATCTTTTTTATCGCCAATTAAACCTTCTGGGTCGAACATACGGAAAGCCAAACCAACGACTGTCGCAACAGGTGCGAGCGTGATGTAACGCTTCTCGAAATTCATTTTTAAACCAAGAACTTCTTTACCTTCCCACATGCCTTTGCAAACAACGCCGGTATCTGGCAATGACGTTGCGTCGGAACCCGCGCGCGGGCCAGTTAAACCAAAGCATGGAATTTCGCGGCCATCGGCTAAACGTGGTAAGTAATGATCTTTTTGCTCTTGTGTACCGTATTTCAATAACAGTTCGCCGGGCCCAAGAGAGTTAGGTACACCAACGCTAGTAAATGCAGCGCCAGAAACGGTTAGTGCCTGCAAAATATGAGATTGAGTTTGAGCCGAGAAACCAAGACCACCGTATGACTTAGGAATAATCATAGAAAGGAAACGTTCCTTCTTGATGTAGTCCCAAATTTCTTTTGATAAGTCACCGTTTTGCGCCTGTCTCTTATACACATCTGACGCTGCCGACGATCTACTCTGTGTAG
>OJAU01000812.1_pt1 | contig 9897 bp, 6 predicted proteins | sample 1589791 | NCBI WGS metagenome assembly OJAU01 (sample SAMN05416849, study PRJEB24817) | seawater metagenome | isolation source: Sea water | place: Canada:Atlantic | collected 2013-07 | reverse complement strand
CAGCGGCTTTGCGGGACCGGAGTTTCGAAGTCATCGAGGTCGATTGCGGCCCCGATCTTTGTGCTGACTTGGTCGCGGCCAAGCCTGATGTGGTTCTGAACTGTCTGCACGGTCGCTGGGGCGAAGATGGTTGCGTTCAGGGGATCCTTGAATGGATGGGGCTGCCTTACACGCACTCCGGCGTGCTGGCCTCTGCACTGGCGATGGACAAGCAGCGCAGCAAAGAAGTCTTCCGTGCCGCAGGCCTGCCCGTTGTTGAAAGCGTGATCGTTCCGGCCTCTACCGTGCGCGGATCGCATGTGATGGATCCGCCCTATGTCGTGAAGCCGAACAACGAAGGCTCGTCCGTTGGCGTGTATCTGGTCGATGTCGAAAACAACGGCCCGCCGCAGTTGGACGACGCCATGCCCGCCGAGGTGATGGTCGAGAAATTTGTCGCAGGCCGCGAGTTGACCACCACCGTGATGGGGCAGCGGGCGCTCACCGTGACCGATATCCAGACCACCGGCTGGTATGATTACGACGCGAAATACAAAGCCGGCGGATCAACCCATGTGGTGCCGGCCGACATCCCGCACGAGATTTTCGAACTTTGCATGGATTACGCCCTGAGCGCGCATAACGCGCTTGGCTGTCGCGGTGTCAGCCGCACGGACTTCCGCTGGGATGAAAGATGGGGCGCAGCGGGTCTTTTCCTGCTCGAGACCAACACACAACCCGGCATGACGCCAACGTCGCTGTCGCCCGAACAGGCGCAGTCGGTTGGCATTTCCTTTGGCGAGCTTTGCGCCTGGATGATCGAGGACGCGTCATGCAATCGTTGATCAAACGCGTCAAACCCGCCAAGCTGGCCAAGGCAGATCCCGCACCGTCCCGTTGGGCGTGGCGGATGCAGCGCTTGATGCTGACGCCGACCTTTCGTTTCGGGTTACGATTTGGCGTGCCGTTTTGTCTCGCGCTGACGGCGGGCACCATCTACCTGTCGGACGAGGCGCGGCGCGGCCAACTCGCCGATATCTATGCCAACGCCCGCACCAGCATCCAGCAACGCCCCGAATTCATGGTCAAGCTGATGGCGATTGATGGTGTCGAAGGCGTTTTGGCCGCTGACGTGCGCGCTGCTGTGCCTGTCGAATTTCCAACCAGTTCTTTCGATCTTGATCTGCCTGCATTGCGGCAGGCGATCACCGATCTTCCAGGCGTCAAGCAGGCATCGCTGCGGGTGAAACCGGGCGGCGTGTTGCAGGTGTCGGTACAGCCACGGGTGCCAGTTGCTGTTTGGCGCAGTCAGGACGGGCTGCTGCTGATCGACTCCGAGGGCAGCCCCATCGGCCAGCTTGTATCGCGCGCTGACCGCACGGATCTGCCCCTTGTGGTGGGCGAGGCGGCGAACATACGCGTGAGCGAAGCGCTTGAATTAATCCGCGCGGCGGCTCCGTTGGGGGAGAGGCTGCGCGGTTTGGTGCGCATGGGGGAACGCCGTTGGGACGTCGTTCTTGACCGTGAGCAGCGTATCTTGCTGCCCGAAACCCAGGCCGTTCAGGCGCTGGAGCGGGTGATCGCGCTGGAAGGCGCGGAAGAGGTGCTAAGCCGCGATGTGGCGCGGGTAGATATGCGGTTGGCGCAACGGCCGACCGTGCAAATGAACAAAGAAGCCACACAAGAATTGTGGCGCATCAGGCAGATTTCGGGACAGTGAAAACATGATGGACCTATACGATAGTCAGCGATCCATGCGCCACATGCGTAAGCTTGCGATGCAACGCGGCGTGGTGGCTATTCTGGATGTGGGCAGTTCTAAGATTGCCTGCCTTGTCTTGCGTTTCGACGGGACGGGCCGCATGTCCGAAGAGGGCGAGATCGGGTCGCTTGCCGGGCAGTCGGGCTTTCGGGTAATCGGGGCCGCTACCACACGGTCGCGCGGGGTCCGCTTTGGCGAGATTTGCGCCATGCAGGAAACAGAACGCGCTGTGCGCACCGCGCTGCAGGCGGCTCAGAAAATGGCGAACATCCGCGTGGATCACGTGATTGCCTGTTTCTCGGGTGCCGAGCCGCGCAGCTATGGTCTGGACGCCACGCTTGAACTTGAAGGGCAGGTCGTATCAGAGCAGGACGTCGCGCAGGTTCTGGCCAATTGCGATGTCCCGGAATACGGCGAAGGCCGCGAGGTCTTGCACGCGCAGCCCGTGAACTTTGCGCTGGATAACCGGTCGGGTCTGTCCGATCCGCGCGGGCAATTGGGCAATTCGCTGTCGGTCGATATGCATATGCTGACCGTCGATGCCGCTGCGGTTCAACACCTTGCCCATTGTATCAAACGCTGTGACCTTGAACTGGCGGGCATCGCGTCCTCTGGGTATGTGTCGGGGATCTCATCGCTGGTCGAAGACGAACAAGAACTGGGGGCGGCCTGCATTGATTTGGGCGGCGGATCGACCTCTGTGTCGATCTTTATCCGCAAGCACATGATTTTTGCCGATAGCGTCCGTATGGGCGGCGACCACATCACCTCTGATATCTCTATGGGATTGCAGGTGCCGACGGCCAACGCCGAGCGGATCAAGACGTTCTATGGTGGGGTGCATGCGACAGGCATGGATGACCGCGAGATGATCGATATCGGTGGGGATACCGGTGACTATGAACACGACCGCCGTACCGTCAGCCGTGCAGAGCTAATCGGCATTATGCGCCCGCGTGTCGAAGAAATTCTCGAAGAGGTCCGCGCCCGTCTGGATGCGGCGGGATTTGATCACCTCCCAAGCCAGCAGATCGTGCTGACGGGTGGGGGAAGTCAAATTCCGGGCCTTGATGGGCTGGCCAGCAAGATCTTGGGCCAGCAGGTCCGTTTGGGTCGCCCGTTGCGCGTCCACGGCCTGCCACAGGCTGCAACCGGACCCGGTTTCGCCTCTGCCGTGGGGTTGGCATTATTCGCCGCGCACCCGCAGGACGAGTGGTGGGATTTCGACATTCCTGCCGACCGGTATCCGGCCCGATCGTTGAAGCGCGCTGTCAAGTGGTTCCGCGACAACTGGTAACCCCCAGATGCGGTGCGCGCGTCGAAATCATGAGAAAACCGGCAAAAAAACGCCCATATAATGTGTCAAAACCGTGTTTTCTAGGTGACGCAAGGGCGTTATCCCTATACAACAAGGGGAATTGCACAAAAAATGCTCCGTAAGCGAGCTAAACAATACAGGCGGACGGCTCATGACCCTCAATCTTTCAATGCCCGGACAGGGCGACCTGAAACCCCGCATCACAGTGTTTGGTGTTGGCGGGGCAGGCGGCAACGCCGTGAACAACATGATCGAAAAAGAACTCGATGGTGTTGATTTCGTGGTTGCCAACACGGACGCGCAAGCGTTGCAACAAGCCAAGGCAGAGAACCGCGTTCAGCTGGGCATCAAAGTAACCGAAGGTCTGGGTGCTGGCGCACGGGCGTCGGTCGGTGCTGCTGCTGCGGAAGAAAGCATTGAACAGATTGTGGATCACCTGGCCGGCGCTCACATGTGCTTTATCACGGCAGGTATGGGCGGGGGCACCGGGACAGGTGCTGCGCCAATCATCGCCCAAGCCGCACGCGAGCTGGGTGTCCTGACCGTAGGCGTCGTGACCAAGCCGTTTCAGTTCGAAGGCATCAAGCGGATGCGCCAAGCCGAGGATGGCATCGAGGCGCTGCAAAAAGTTGTCGACACACTGATCATCATTCCCAACCAGAACCTGTTCCGTCTGGCGAATGAAAAAACCACCTTTACCGAAGCCTTCTCGCTTGCCGATGACGTGCTGTATCAAGGCGTCAAAGGCGTGACAGATCTGATGGTCCGTCCCGGCTTGATCAACCTCGACTTTGCTGACGTTCGCGCCGTGATGGACGAAATGGGCAAGGCGATGATGGGTACCGGCGAGGCCGAGGGCGAAGATCGCGCCATCCAGGCTGCCGAGAAGGCCATCGCGAACCCTCTGCTGGACGAAATCAGCCTGCGCGGTGCCAAGGGCGTTCTGATCAACATCACCGGCGGCCACGACCTGACCTTGTTCGAACTGGACGAGGCGGCGAACCGTATCCGCGAAGAAGTCGACCCAGACGCCAACATCATCGTCGGGTCCACGCTCGACACCGAACTGGGTGGCGTTATGCGCGTGAGCGTTGTTGCGACAGGTATCGATGCGGTTGACGTGAACACAGAAATGCCTGTGCCACGCCGTTCGATGTCGCAGCCGTTGCCTGCTAAATCGCTTGAGGTTGAACAAGCCCCAGCCGCCGAGGCACCTGCACCTGTTGCTGCCCAAGCGGAATACGAAGAAGAGCCGCAGCAGCAGTTGTTCCAGGAAGATCAGTCGTCCCAGCACGGTGGTTTCTCTGACAACCGCTATGACGACAACGCGTCCAACGCCGATGATCTTCCACCCCCTGCTTACCGTCCCGAGGTTGCGTCTTTTCAGCCGCGCCACGAAGAGGTGAATGTCGACACGCAACAGCAAGAAGCATTTGTCGCGCCACGCGCGTCTGCACCGGGCACCCCATCGCCCGAAGCTTTGGCCCGCCTGCGCGCGGCCGCTCAGAAAGCGTCGCCAACCCAACAGCAACAACCGCAACGCCAGCCTCAGGCACAGCCCCAGCAGCAGCGTCAGCAACCCGCCGCGGCAGATCAGGGCGAGAAGCGTTTCGGGATCAATTCGTTGATCAACCGCATGACCGGCCACGGCGAGGCGGAAACCCAACAGCAGCGCCCCGCACGCCAGCAGCCGCCGGTCCAGACCCGCGCGTCCTCCGCCGCGCCACAGCCGCGCGATCTGCAAGATGAAGATCAAGAGCGGATCGAGATCCCCGCGTTCCTGCGTCGTCAGGCGAACTAAGAAACGGCAAGACGTCCTCGTATGCGTCTAAAAGGCCACCCTTCGGGGTGGTCTTTTTTGTTAGCGGTACAACTTCGGGTGTGCTGCGATGCAGAAAATGCGGTAATGTTGGTTCATAAATCGCAGATCGCTCATCACGCTTTGGCAAGCCCGCGACTTGTTTGAAACGTAGAATATCTATTTTTAACAGTATTTTACGGTAGGTTGGCGGATATTAACCGTCAATTGTGACAGTCATGTTTCAGACGGTAGCAATCATTGAATTGAGCAATCGGAACGGCCCAGATAGGACAGAGTTCAACTTAGACAGATGATCTTTGGACAGTGAGTATTAATCGTGCAGACAACCATCAAGACAGCGATCAGCTTTAGCGGCACCGGCCTTCATTCGGGCCGTCCCGCAACTGTGACGATCCGTCCTGCTGGTGTACATCACGGGATCTGGTTCTCACGCAGCGACGTGGATGTGGGTGATCGCTTGATCCCTGCGCGTTGGGATGCGGTAAACCGTTCGCCGCTCTGTACCAAGCTCGAGAATGCGACAGGCCTGCAGGTCTCGACTGTCGAGCATCTGATGGCGGCGCTGGCCGGTTGCGGTATCCACAACGCATTGATTGAAATCGACGGCCCCGAAGTGCCGATCCTTGATGGGTCTGCCGCGCCGTTCGTGCGTGGTATCATGCAGCGCGGTGTGCGCATGCTGGCGGCCCCTGTACGAGCATTTGAGGTGCTTAAGACCGTCACTGTAACGGACGGCGAAGCATCGGCCACCATCTCGCCTGCGGACACGCTGAAGATCGACTTTGTCATCGATTTTGCAGACGCTGCAATCGGCCATCAGGAAAAGTCGCTGGTGATGAACAACGGCAGCTTCGCGCGTGAACTTTGCGACAGCCGTACTTTCTGCCGTCAGGCGGATGTGGATGCGATGCAAGCCAACGGTCTGGCCTTGGGTGGTAACGCCGGTGAGAACGCGGTCGTATTTGATGGCGACCAGGTGCTCAGCCCGGGCGGTCTGCGCCATTCGGACGAACCTGTACGTCACAAGATGCTGGATGCCTTGGGCGATCTGGCGCTGGCAGGTGCGCCGCTTATTGGTCACTATACCGGTGTTCGCGCGGGTCACAGCCTGACCAACACGCTGCTGCGTGCGCTGTTCACGACTCCCGGCGCAGTACGCATGGTACAATGCGACGCGCAGATGGCGTCGCGTCTGCCGGGCTTTGGCCTTGAGTGGGATGAAATTCCCGCCGTTGCCTGAAATCGTGATCGCGGTGACGCAGGTCAGGGCATTAACGATGGTTGAAACTCCGGTGGTGCTTGGGTAATCCTTTGTTTACGATTTGGCCGGTCGACAGCTGCCCTTGCGAGGGACTACCGAATGGTCGTTTTGTTGCGCGAAACCTTGTGCTAGTCACGGGCAAAGGCGTATCGTGAAACGTGACGCAGAGTTTAAAGCGAGGGTGAAACGCATGACGGGTACGATGTCGCGCAAGCGGGTGGTCGGTGCGGTGCTTTTGGCGGGCGTTCTTGGCGCGTGCGGTGGTGCTCAGGATACGGGTCGGACGACCAACAGCTTCTTCAACCCTCAGGAAATCCCGCTTGAAACCTATTCGGCTGAGCAGATTTTTGAACGCGGCGAATTCGAACTAAACCGTAAACGCCCTGCCGAAGCGGCTGAATACTTTTCGGAGATCGAACGCCTGTATCCCTATTCCGAATGGGCCAAACGCGCGTTAATCATGCAGGCTTTTGCCTTCCATCAGGATCAAGACTACCCCAGCAGCCGGTCTGCCGCGCAGCGCTATATCGATTTCTTTCCCGATGACGATGACGCGTCCTATGCCCACTATCTGCTGGCGCTCAGCTATTATGACCAGATCGACGAAGTTGGCCGCGACCAGGGGCTGACCTTTCAGGCGCTGCAAGCGCTGCGTCGCGTGATCGAGGATTATCCAGACAGCGAATATGCGCGGTCTTCCGTGCTGAAATTCGATCTGGCCTTTGACCATCTGGCGGGCAAGGAAATGGAAGTCGGGCGCTATTATCTGCGCCGCGAGCATTACACCGCGTCGATCAACCGCTTCCGCGTTGTCGTCGAGGATTTCCAGACCACCACCCACACCGCCGAGGCGCTGCACCGTCTGGTAGAGGCGTATCTGTCGCTGGGTCTCACGGACGAGGCGCAGACTGCAGGTGCCATTCTGGGGCATAACTACCAGTCCACTGAATGGTACGAGGCGAGCTATAAGCTGCTGACCGGTCAGGGCCTCGAAATGAAGTCCTTTGGGGATAACTGGCTTACCGCGATTTACCGCCAAACGATCAAGGGCGAATGGATCTGACCACGCGCCTCTTTACGGCCTTCACGGATAGTGACCCATGCTACGCGGCCTAGATATTTCGGATATGCTGATCATCGACCGGCTGGAACTTGCGTTTCAGCCGGGTTTGAACGTTCTGACCGGCGAAACAGGGGCCGGTAAATCAATCTTGCTTGATAGTCTCGGGTTTGTGCTGGGCTGGCGCGGGCGCGCCGATCTGGTGCGTCAGGGCGCGTCTCAGGGCGAGGTCACGGCATGGTTCGACCTGCCCGAAGGCCACGCAGCCCACGCGGTGCTGGAAGAGGCGGGCCTGCCCGGCGGGGCAGAGCTGATCTTGCGCCGTATCAACGGGTCCGACGGGCGTAAAACGGCTTGGGTCAACGATCGCCGCTGCTCGGGCGAGGTGCTGCGCGCCCTGTCCGAGACGTTGGTCGAGTTGCACGGACAGCATGACGACCGCGGGCTGCTTGACCCCAAGGGCCACCGCGCCATTCTGGATGAATTCGCCGGCACGGCTGCGCTGCGGGCCAAGGTGCGTCAGGCGTGGTCTGCATTGGCTGCTGCGCGCAAGGCTGCCAAACAGGCCGCCGCCGAACGCGAGGCCATTGCCGCCGAAGAAGAATACCTGCGCCACGCCGTGGCAGAGCTGGACAAGCTGGACCCGCAAGCGGGCGAGGAAGAACAGCTCGACGCGCGCCGGCGCCTGATGCAAAGCGCCGAAAAGATCCGCAGCGATGTGGTCAACGCCTACGAGATGATGGGACAGGGCGGCGCAGAGACCCAGTTAGGCGACGCCCTGCGCTGGCTTGACGGAGTCGCCCACAAAGCCGACGGCACGCTAGAGGCCCCAATGGCCGCGCTGTCACGTGCTATGGTCGAACTGGACGAAGCGATGGAGGGCGTGGTTGCCGCGATCGACACGATGTCGTTCAACCCGATCGAGCTCGAAGAAACCGAAGAACGACTGTTCGCCATTCGCGGCATGGCTCGCAAACACGAGGTACAGGCCGATGAGCTGGCGGGCTTTGCCGACACGCTGCGCGGCAAGCTGGATGCACTAGATGCGGGCGAGGCAGCACAGGCCGGCCTTGAGAAAGCCGTGCGTGATGCCCAAGCCGCCTATGACGCCGCCGCTGACGCACTGACAGATGTACGCCAAAAGAAAGCAGGCAAGCTGGACAAGGCCGTCGCCGCTGAGCTTGCCCCGCTAAAGATGGAACGCGCGGTATTTGCTACCCAGATCACAGCCGAGGCACCGGGCCCCGAGGGGCGTGACGCGGTATCCTTCACCGTCGCCACCAACCCCGGCGCGCCAGCGGGGCCATTGGGCAAGATCGCATCGGGCGGGGAGCTAAGCCGCTTTCTGCTCGCGCTCAAGGTGTGTCTGGCCAAGGGACAAACCGGCCTGACGATGATCTTTGACGAAATCGACCGTGGTGTCGGCGGGGCAACCGCCGACGCAGTGGGGCGGCGTCTGGCGGCGCTGTCGCAGGGCGGTCAGGTGCTTGTTGTCACCCACTCGCCGCAGGTGGCCGCTTTGGGCGCACACCACTGGCGTGTGTCCAAGGCCGTGTCCAAAGGCATGACTTTGTCGACGGTCACGCCGCTGTCGGCCCCCGAACGGGTTGACGAGGTCGCGCGTATGCTGGCCGGAGACACGATCACCGATGCCGCCCGCGCGGCCGCACGCGAGCTTTTGGGCGAAGAATTCGCCAGCTAGCGGCACAGTCTTGATTGCAGGGGTTTTAACGCAGGCGGCTCTGTCCTAGACATGGGTAAACCCTGACAGCAAAGCCGCCATGCCTTTGAAACCGCGCCCCTTTCTGAACCAGCAATATGACACGCTGTGCAGCCATGCGCGTTTTGGCTGGGGCGTGCTGCGTGAAAAGGGGCCGGGCAAAGTTACCTTTTGGTTTATCGCGCTGGTGATCGGTATCTGCGCAGGCTTTGCTGCGCTGTTTTTTCGAAAAGGAATCAACGCGTTACAGGCGTTTCTTTATGGCACCGAAGATGTTCAGCGTTTGCACAGCTATATTGGCAGCCTCGACTGGTATTGGGTCGTTTTGATACCGACAATCGGCGGGCTTACCGTTGGGCTTATCCTGCATAATTTCACCCGCGATGCCCGCGCGCGCAGTGTGGGCGATGTGATCCTCGGGGCTGCACTACACGAAGGGCGTGTGGAGACGCGGGCAGGGATCGCGTCCGCCTTGGCCTCGCTGATCACGCTCAGCACCGGCGGGTCGTCGGGGCGAGAAGGGCCGGTTGTTCACCTTGCTGGCGTGATCGCGACGTTGGTCAGTCGCCGGATCAACGCAAGCGGTATCACCGGGCGCGACCTGTTGGGCTGCGCTGTGGCGGCAGCTGTATCGGCCAGCTTTAACGCGCCAATTGCAGGGGCGCTTTTTGCGCTAGAGATCGTGTTGCGCCACTTTGCCGTGCATGCATTCGCCCCGATTGTCATCGCCTCCGCCGCGGGGACGGTGATTAATCGGCTAGAGTTCGGCGGTCTGACCGAATTTGTCCTGCCCACCGTGGGCGACATGTCGTTCTACGCGGAACTGCCGGCGTTTTTGCTGCTCGGGCTGACCTGCGGCGTGGTCGCGGTATTCTTGATGCGCGGCATCTTTTGGGCCGAGGATATCGGCAATTTCATTCAGGCCCTGTCTCTTATACACATCTGACGCTGCCGACGATCTACTCTGTGTAGATC
>OJAU01000809.1_pt1 | contig 9933 bp, 10 predicted proteins | sample 1589791 | NCBI WGS metagenome assembly OJAU01 (sample SAMN05416849, study PRJEB24817) | seawater metagenome | isolation source: Sea water | place: Canada:Atlantic | collected 2013-07 | reverse complement strand
ACGAGATAGGAGTCCGTCTCGTGGGCTCGGAGATGTGTATAAGAGACAGGAGTTTCACATGTGCCCCCCGTATTTTTTGAACGTTGCGCCCCAAATCAGGCGCCCGTCACCGACTGACTCTTACAGTTTAGCTGCTAACGCGCTAATGGGTATTATTAAAATACGCCGTGATGAAATCTAAAAAAGCACGGCTCTTGTTGGCTAAATAACGATTCTGTGGGAATACCACCTTGATGGTTCTCACAGGAATGTCCATATCGCTGAATAAACGCACTAATTCACCGTTTTTAAGATGCTTTTCAGCAATGTAGGTAGGCAGGGCAGTGATGCCCATGCCCGCGATGCAGGCTTCGTAGATCAAATCAATGTCATTGACGGTGAGCTTGCGCTCAATGTTCGCGAGGCTAAAGCGGTGTTCTTTCTCAAATTGGCGCAGCCAGTTCAATCTTGCATATTCAGCGTTTGCCACGATTAAAATACGGTGCGTGAGCATTTCTTCGAGAGTTTGAGGTGTTCCCCATTCTTTTAAATACTTTGGTGATGCACAGATAACGATGCGTTGTTCTGCAACCGGCTTGGCGATCAAACGAGAATCTTCTAGCGAGCCAATTCGTAGAGCGAAATCGTAACCTTCTTTCACAATATCTAATGGGCGATCCGAAATGTGCAGATCAAAGCTGATGTCTGGGTACTCGTCCGAGAAATCGCTGAACATTCGTGCTAATTCTTTGCGTCCAAAGTTAGACATTGCCGTAATGCGGAGTCGTCCGCGCGGGGTATCATCAAAATCAGTGACCAGTTTTTCGGCCTCAGATATCGAATCAAGAATATTCTCGCAATGTTGATAGAACATTTGCCCAGCTTCAGTGGGGCTAACGGAACGTGTTGTGCGATTAAGTAAACGAACACCTAGGCGCTCTTCTAAGCCGCTAATCTGCTTACTAACGGCAGAAGGCGTTACGCCTAACGATTCAGCGGCAGTAGAGAAATTACGCGCTCTAACGACAGAGACAAACGTCTGTAATGGATCTATTCGGGACATAATAGTGACTCTAACTACTTAAAATAGATGTTTATTGCACTTGAGGTCAGAATAGATGAAAAAAAGGAAATAATAAACGCCAGGTAATGGAATAGTCTGGTACAGGGAGTGAGTCTCATTCATGCGGGGGGGTAAAAAAGCCTGATAGAAACAATCAAGAGGGAATTTACACGCCCGAGGCCCATGAACACTGAGCCTTCAGCGTTTGGCCGGTTTGTAGAGGTTCAATAACCCAGCAGCGACAATTAAAGCAGCACCGAGCCAGGTGGTCCATAAGGGGATCTCATCCCAGATCAGCCATCCCATTAATGCGCCATACAATACCGCGCTATAAGCATAAACCCCGACCTTGCCTGTAGGAGCAATGCGGTAAGCATGGGTTAAGGCCAGCTGCCCAAGTGTCGCCACCAAGCCGAGCAGTAAAATCCAACCCCAAAGAGGCGCGGCGACAGGCTGCCAGTGTAAGGCGGCGCCCGGAGCACTAATAAGTGCTGCAATCATGGCAAAGTAAAATACGATGGTTTGGCTAGACTCTGTTCCAGACATGCGACGAATAGTCACCTTCGCGAGTGCCGCAAGAAAGGCTCCTAACAAAGCGATCATGGCAATAAAGGTAAACGTTGAGTCATCCGGGCGTAAGATGCAGGCAACGCCAGTAAAGCCAACAAAAACCGCTGCAATGCTAAACTTGCCAGCTCGTTCACCTAACCAAAGTAGACCGATTAAGGGCATAAAAAAGGGGCTTGATAATTTAACCAAAAAAGCTTCGGTAAGCGGCATATGACCTAAAGCCCAAAAGTAACAATACATCGCGCTAACACCCACCACGCCACGCATGAGGTGCCAGTGCCACGCTTTGGTTTTTAATAATTTCGAACCCTGACTCACAATCAAAGGCAACAGAATCAAAAGACCGGCGGCGTTGCGAAAAAAGACAATCTGCTCGGTCGATAGCGTTTCAGATAAAAACTTGATTAGGCCACCCATGACAGCCAGAAGTGCTTCGCCAAGAAGAAGAAATAGTGCGCCTTGGCGGATGTTGGACTGCATAAACCGGATTCCTAGGGCAACCAACTATAAATAGGGGTTGAGACCAATTGAATAAGCACCATATTTAAAGCCGAGAACACACAGCCAAATGAGGCAGTAGCTCCATAGGGAGTAGGAAAGGCAATAGGATGGGCAAAAAGTGGAGCATTATACGCATTGCAGCCTCGGCGGGTTAGAGCGATATCGTGATTAACATGAAATCATCAGTGCTCGGGAACAGAATGAACCCTGAGATAGATCAAATCTCAAATACATGAAATATATTAATCTTTTGGTGCTGTAGGTTGAAATTTTCTAAAGCGGCCGCACATAAAGAAACATCAGATAGTTAGCGCAGGAGAAAGCACATGCGTATGGATCGACTCACCACAAGTTTACAAAATGCACTGGCCGAAAGTCAGAGTATTGCGTTAGGCCATGACCACAACCAAATAGACAGTGTTCATGTGTTGTTGGCATTGTTTGAGCAAACCGACAGTTCCGCCAAAGACGTCTTGCGTCGTTCTAATGTCAAAGTAACGGAGTTGGAAAAACGTCTGCGAGATATTCTTGCGAATCAGCCGACGGTCAGTACGCCAGATGGCAACGTGCAAATGGCCCCCGAGTTAGGGCGTTTATTAAACCTAGCGGATAAAGAAGCGCAAAAGCGCGGTGATCAATTTGTCTCAAGCGAACTATTTGTCTTTGTCGTCCTTGGTGATAAGGGTGAAGTAGGTAAGGCGTTGAAAGAATCCGGTGCGACACCGGAGTTATTAAACAAAGCCATTACGGACATGCGAGGAGGGGAATCAGTGAGCGATGCCAACGCGGAAGATAATCGACAGTCATTGAGTAAGTACTGTATTGATCTCACTGAGCGTGCTGAGGCGGGTAAGTTAGACCCCGTGATTGGTCGTGATGAAGAAATCCGCCGAACCATCCAAGTGCTTCAGCGCCGTACCAAAAACAATCCCGTATTAATCGGCCCGCCAGGGGTGGGTAAAACCGCCGTGGTAGAAGGTCTAGCCCAGCGTATCGTTAATGGTGAGGTGCCTGAGAATCTAAAAGGTAAACGTATCCTCTCTTTGGATATGGGTTCTCTCTTGGCTGGGGCGAAATACCGTGGCGAGTTTGAAGAGCGCCTGAAGTCCGTGCTTAAAGACGTCGCCAAGGAAGAAGGCCGAATCGTCCTTTTTATTGATGAAATGCACACTATGGTCGGTGCTGGTAAAAGCGATGGCGCAATGGACGCCGGTAATATGCTGAAGCCTGCACTTGCGCGTGGTGAATTACACTGTGTTGGCGCGACGACTCTGGATGAATATCGCCAGTTTGTTGAAAAAGATGCCGCCCTGGAGCGTCGTTTTCAAAAAGTGATTGTTGATGAGCCGACCGTCGAAGACTCCATCGCTATTTTACGTGGTTTAAAAGAGCGCTATGAAGTACACCACGGTGTGCAGATTACCGACAGTGCGATTATTGCGGCAGCAAAACTCTCTCAGCGTTATATCGCCGACCGACGCTTGCCTGATAAAGCAATTGATTTGGTGGATGAGGCTGCTTCATTGATTCGTATGGAGATTGATTCCAAGCCGCAAGAAATGGATCGTCTTGAACGCCGCTTAATTCAGTTGAAAATTGAACGCGAAGCACTGCGCAAGGAAAAAGACGATGCGGCGCGTAAACGCCTAAGTGATCTTAATGAAGAGATTAATAAAGCCGGTGCGGCTTACGTCGAGCTTGAAGATGTATGGAAGCAAGAAAAGTCCGTACTTGAGGGGGCAAGCAAAGCAAAAGAGTTATTAGAGCAAGCACGTATTGAATTAGAAGCCGCGCGCCGAAGTGGTGATCTACAAAAAATGTCAGAGCTTCAGTATGGTCGAATTCCTGAGTTGGAGAAGCTGCTGGCCTCAGAGGCCGAAGCTGAATCGACCGGCGCGCAAGAATTTACCTTACTGCGCAATAAGGTAACAGAAGACGAAATCGCTGAAATCGTCTCTAAATGGACGGGGGTTCCCGTCAGTAAAATGCTCGAAGGAGAGCGTGAAAAATTATTGCGTATGGAATCCGTGTTGCATGACTCTGTGATTGGTCAAGAGCAAGCCATTGCGGCGGTCTCCAATGCTGTTCGTCGCTCTCGTGCGGGGTTGTCTGACCCGAATCGCCCGAACGGTTCTTTCCTATTTCTAGGCCCAACTGGCGTGGGTAAAACGGAACTGTGTAAGGCGCTGGCGAATTTCTTGTTTGACAGCCGTGACGCCATGATCCGCATTGATATGTCTGAGTACATGGAGAAGCACTCAGTGGCTCGCTTGATCGGTGCGCCGCCGGGCTATGTGGGTTACGAAGAGGGCGGCTACTTAACAGAAGCTGTGCGTCGTAAGCCGTATTCTGTGATCTTGCTAGACGAGGTTGAAAAAGCACACCCGGATGTTTTTAATATTCTGCTGCAAGTGCTCGATGATGGGCAGCTTACCGATGGCCAGGGTCGTCGTGTGGATTTCAAAAATACCGTCTTAGTGATGACCTCGAACTTAGGGTCGGATGTGATTCAAACCCTAGCAGGTGAGAATGGCATTGGTGATGGCACCTATGAAGAAATGCGCGACGCCGTCATGGAGGTTGTTGGTGGACATTTTCGCCCAGAGTTTATCAACCGGATTGATGAAGCAGTGGTCTTCCATCCGCTCGCAAAAAATCAATTGCGTGGTATTGCTGATATTCAGCTGGATATGTTGCGCGAGCGTTTGCAAGAGCGTGATTTGCAGCTGGAGCTCAGTGACGAGGCGGCGACTAAGCTGGTGGATGTGGGTTATGACCCCATCTATGGCGCACGACCATTGAAGCGTGCTATTCAGCGTTGGATTGAAAATCCATTAGCGCAAGATATTCTGTCAGGGCGCTTTATGCCGGGCAGTACGATTGTTGCCAAGGTTGAAGGTGATGAGTTTGTCTTCACACCTCGCGACGCCTGAGTGACTGGCCATCCTCATTGAGATAGCAAGTCACTGACACTCAAATCAGCGACCTGTATACTCGCCAGTATTCATCATGGATACTGGCTTTTTTGTGCTCGATATAAAAATAGCCCACAGTTTAATGAACGGAGAATAGGATGCGTCTGACGAAAATAGTAGGTGTGGTGACAGGTACTTTGGCTATTGCAGCCTGTGCAGGCAAGCCTGCGGCGCTTGATTTATCAACGTCAGCAAACCCTCAATGTAAGGCAAATGCCGGTGTTAGCCTGATGGATTCCACCCTCACTATTGGCGCGGGATCAAAGCCCACACCGGGCTATAACGTTCAGCTTGAAGAGCAAATAGACGATGATGGACATATTAAGTTGACCTACGATGTCTCATCGCCACGTGCTGGTGTGATCCTCCCTCAAATGATCACTACGCCGTGTCTGTATGTCACCCTACCAGACGATTGGGAGCGCTTGAGTGTGATGAATAAAGAATCGGGTCAAAGTTGGGTGTTCGATCGCCCATAATGGCCATTATCTTAGGCATTGACCCGGGCTCTCGAATCACAGGCTTTGGTGTAATTAACACCTTGGCGGGTAATAAAATGGAATACATTACTAGCGGGTGTATTCGTACCGGTAAAGGTGAGCTGCCTGAGCGCTTACAGTGCATTTTTGAAAGCATCACCCAATTGATCGAGCAGTATTGCCCGCAAGAATTTGCTATTGAACAAGTGTTTATGGGTAAAAATGCAGACTCAGCATTAAAGCTAGGTCAGGCGCGAGGCGTCTCTATTGTTGCCGCGCAATTGCAGAGCTTACCCATTCATGAATACGCGCCGCGATCTATTAAGCAAGCGGTAGTCGGTAACGGCGGTGCCGATAAAGAGCAAGTGCAGTACATGGTTCAGCGTTTACTGAAACTGCCGGGGTTGCCCCAAGCGGATGCGGCGGATGCCTTAGCCATTGCCATCTGTCACGCCCACACCAATGCCAGCCTTATTAGTCGAGCCGGACTAAAAACGTATCGTCGAGGGCGTGCTTCTTAACGAATAACAGTAACTCTGATTGGTGATAGGCGTTTTTGCTGTTAGGCTACTACTGTTTATAACCTCAGTGTAATAGAGACATGATTGGGCGACTGCAAGGCTTTATCCTCGAAAAACAAGCTCCAGAATTACTGATTGACGTGCAAGGTGTTGGCTACGAAGTGCAGGCACCCATGTCGACCTTCGTTGTGTTGGGCGGTATCGGCGAGCCGGTAACCGTCTATACGCACCTCGCGATTCGTGAAGATGCGCATCAACTGTATGCGTTTAGCGACAAAAATCAGCGCACATTATTCCGTACGTTAATTAAAGTCAGTGGCGTGGGGCCAAAGCTCGCGTTGGCGATTTTATCCGGAATGGACGTCAATTCGTTTGCGCACTGCGTACACAGCGAAGACATCACCTCATTGACTCGTTTGCCGGGGGTAGGTAAAAAAACTGCTGAACGTTTAATTGTTGAAATGCGTGATCGCTTAAAAGAATGGCAAGCCCCTGCGCCGCTTTGGGCACAAGCCGATGCGGTAGAAAAGAACTCGCAAGAACAAATTATTCTCGAAGCAGAAAGTGCGCTGGTGGCCTTAGGCTACAAGCCGCAAGAAGCGAGTAAAATGTTGATAAAAGTCGCTGATCAATGTTCAACACCGGAAGAAATGATTCGCCTAGCGCTGCGTAACACCATGGGTGGAAAATGATGGTGGGCAAATGATAGAAACGGATCGTTTTATTACTCCAACGCCACAGCTGGGTGAAGAAAAACAAGACAGAGCAATTCGCCCTAAACGTTTGGCTGACTACATTGGCCAGCCAAGTGTTCGTGAGCAAATGGAAATCTTTATCGGCGCGGCTAAAGGTCGTGACGAAGCGCTTGATCACACCTTGGTGTTCGGCCCACCGGGGTTAGGTAAAACCACCCTAGCGAATATCATTGCCGAAGAAATGGGCGTACAGATCAAATCAACGTCTGGCCCCGTGTTAGAGCGTGCCGGAGATCTGGCTGCCATTCTTACCAGTTTAGAAGAGGGTGATGTTCTCTTTATCGATGAAATACATCGTATGAGTCCAGCGGTAGAAGAAGTGCTTTATCCGGCGATGGAAGATTACCAGCTCGATATTATGGTCGGTGAAGGCCCATCCGCGCGCTCAATGAAGATTGAATTACCCCCCTTTACCTTAGTTGGAGCGACGACGCGTGCAGGTTTGTTAACCTCACCTTTGCGAGACCGTTTTGGCATTGTGCAGCGTTTAGAGTTTTACAACATGGAAGATCTTAGTCATATCGTCAGTCGTTCTGGTCGCATGATGGAACTTGAATTAGACGATAAAGGCGCGCAAGAAATTGCACGCCGCGCTCGTGGAACTCCACGTATAGCCAACCGATTGTTACGTCGAGTACGCGATTACGCACAAGTGAAAGCCGATGGACGCGTTACCAAAGACATCGCCGACCTTGCGTTAAATATGTTGAATGTTGATGCTCAAGGTTTCGACCACATGGATCGACGTTTACTGCTTACGTTGATGGAAAAATACGACGGCGGCCCCGCTGGGGTTGAAAGCTTAGCGGCGTCCATCGGCGAAGAGCGTGACACCATTGAAGACGTGCTTGAGCCGTACCTGATGCAACAAGGGTACATTACTCGTACACCAAGAGGCCGTGTTGCTACAAAAATGGCGTATCTGCATTTTGGGTTAGACCTTCCCGCACGATTTAATAAGGACGCCAGTGATGTTTGAGTGGCCTTTACGGGTCTATATCGAAGATACTGACGCCGGTGGCATCGTATATTACGCCAACTATTTGAAGTTTTTTGAGCGCGCACGCAGCGAATGGTTGCGCACGCTTGGATTTAATCAGCAGGTACTGATGCAGCAGGGCGTACGATTTGTCGTTCGTGACCTCAGTATTCGCTACCGTAAGCCCGCCATGCTGGACGAAGAAATTATTACCACGGTTGAAGTAACAGCCCGAACAAAAGCCGGGATGACATTGAACCAGCGTGTAATTCGTCGGTCAGATAGCGACATAAATAATGAACCATCCTTTATAGAAGTACTTGCAGAAGCGGAAGTCCGCGTCGCTTGTATCGACGAAACGGGAAAGCCAATGGCCATTCCAGGACAAGTAGCAGAACAAATACAACCCGTACCGCAGGAGCAATCGTGAACGAATCTCTCTCTATTTTACATTTGATTTTAAATGCCAGTTTTGTCGTGCAACTGGTGATGTTGATGTTGATCGCCGCATCAATAGGCAGCTGGATTGTGATCGTCCAGCGCGGACGTTTATTATCCGCGACACAAAAAGACCTGCTTCATTTTGAAGAGCGCTTTTGGTCAGGCATAGATCTCAATGATTTATACCGTGAATGTCAGCAACAGAGTTACACCAGCGCGGGCGAAAATGTCTTTATGGCAGGCCTCAAAGAATTTGGAAAAATGCGTCAGCAAAACACGTTAGATCCTGATGCTGTTATGGCAGGTGTTCAGCGCGCGATGCGTGTGGCAATCACGCGTGAAACCGAATCGCTTGATAACCACCTGCCTTTGCTGGCAACGATTGGATCAACCAGCCCATACGTCGGTTTGTTTGGAACCGTGTGGGGCATCATGCACTCGTTTCATGGTTTAGCCAGTGTAAAACAAGCGACGATTGCAACGGTTGCTCCGGGTATTTCTGAAGCCTTGGTTGCCACCGCAATGGGCTTATTAGCGGCCATTCCCGCCGTTATTTTTTATAACCGATATGTTGAAAAAACAGATAAATTGCATTCTGGTTTAGTGACCTTTGCCGATGAGTTTAGCTCGCTGCTGTACCGTCAAGCGCACAAAATGCATCAAACCTCTATTCGTACTACCGCTGGTGCGGAGGTTAAGTAATGGAACCACTGCAGCAGCAAATGCCAAAACGCCGTGCGATGGCTGAAATTAATGTCGTGCCTTATATCGACGTTATGCTGGTGTTGCTGATCATCTTTATGGTGACGGCACCCATGTTGGTGCAAACCGTGCCGGTGAATCTTCCTAATGTTGATTCCACACCAACAGAAATAGATCCGGACGACACTACACTTATGCTGTCGGTGAATTCTGATGGTTTGTACTTTGTCGAGCGCGATGAAGAAAATCCTAAACCAATGAGCTTACGTGAAGTGACCGAATACGCCGGGAAGCTATTTAAAGCCGAGCCTAAAAGTCGTTTTATGATTCGCGGTGATGAATCTGTACCGTACGGTAAAGTTGTATTATTGATGGGGAGTCTGCAAGGCGCAGGTATTACCAATGTTGGGCTTGTCACGGAAGCGCCTGATCCGGAGGCTCGCCCATAATATGAATTGGCGAGAACCGGGCAGTTATTTTTTGCCAACCCTCGTAGCGATCCTTATTCACGTGGGGGCGTTTGCGTTATTGATATTTGAATGGCGTCGCGATATTCAAGTGATGCCTGAGCCTTTGCCGCCGCATATGGTGGCGAATGTGATTCAAGAAGAAAATAAAGCGGTCAAAGATCGAGATATAAAAAAGAAACAACAAGAAGCTGAACGGTTGCGTCAGCAACGCTTAGCTCGGGAAAAACAGGCTCGTGAAAAATTAGCTCGTGAAAAAGCCGCTAAAGAAAAATTAGCCAAAGCTAAGGCGGATAAAGAGAAAGCAGCGGCAGAAAAGTTAGCTCAAGAAAAAGCAGCAAAAGCTAAAGCTGAAAAAGAAAAGGCAGCCAAAGCTAAGGCGGATAAAGAGAAAGCGGCGGCAGAAAAGTTAGCTAAAGCAAAAGCAGCAAAGGCTAAAGCTGAAAAAGAAAAGGCAGCTAAAGAAAAGGCAGCCAAAGAGAAAGCCATTGCAGAAGAAGC
>OJAU01000808.1_pt1 | contig 9941 bp, 9 predicted proteins | sample 1589791 | NCBI WGS metagenome assembly OJAU01 (sample SAMN05416849, study PRJEB24817) | seawater metagenome | isolation source: Sea water | place: Canada:Atlantic | collected 2013-07 | reverse complement strand
GATAGGAGTCCGTCTCGTGGGCTCGGAGATGTGTATAAGAGACAGACTTTAGGGTATTCGATGACGAAGCACATGCTTTAGAGTGGTTGATTCGATGATTATGATTAGCCGGTATGGGGATTAAACCGCACCGCGACTAATCATAAGCTTCCACTTTTAGACGAGCTAGAACTCAAACGACTCAAGGCTTGGCAATTCACCTGCCTCCCAGCGAATCATCCAACCCTTGCTATCACTCCAGTCTCCCAGAACAATACGCTCACGCGCCTCACCATTAATTTCCCACACGTGGGTATTTGGGCGGTGCGTGTGGCCGTGAATTAAACGCACGACACCAGCTTTCGTCATTTCACTATCAACGTCAGCTTGTGTGACGTCCATAATATCGTTGGCTTTCATTTGCTGGCTTGATTGGCTTTCAGATCGCGCTTGTGCGGCAAAGGCAACTCTGGCATCCATTGGCTTGCTTAAAAAATCAGCCTGCCACAATGGATTACGCAAAAGTTGTCGGGCTTTCATGTACTCAATATCGCGAGTACACAAGCTATCACCATGCATGAGTAGGGCGCGATCATTACCCACGGTAATAATTGTGCCTTCATCGAGTAACGTACCACCGCATTGGTTGGCAAATTGCTCGCCCATCAAGAAGTCACGATTGCCGTGCATAAAATAGACAGCAACACCTGAGTCGCTAAGTTCCTTGAGTGAACATTTAATCTGTTCACTCAAGTCATCTTGGTAATCATCACCCACCCAAGTTTCAAAAAAATCGCCCAAAATATAGAGAGACTCTGCATGTGCAGAGTCCGAATTTTGGAGGTTTTTGACAAAACCAAAGAAGCCGTTCGACATTTTTGGATGTTGGGCGTCTAGATGAAGATCCGAAATAAAGTAGTGAGTTATGAGTAAACTTATTCTACTTATTATTCTACAACGACGGCTTTTTCGATGATCACATCTTCAGCAGGAACATCTTGGTGACCCATCGCCATGGTTGTTGATACACCTTTGATGCGGTTAACCACGTCCATACCATCAACGATTTTAGCGAATACAGCGTAACCCCAGCCTTGATCGTTTTTAGCCGTGTGATCCAAGAAGGCATTGTCAGCGACGTTAATAAAGAACTGAGCGCTGGCTGAGTGAGGGTCCATCGTACGGGCCATTGCCAGCGTACCGATTTCATTCTTTAGGCCGTTGTCTGCTTCGTTCTCGATTTGAGCACGTGTTTCTTTCTGCTTCATGCCCGGCTCAAAACCGCCGCCCTGAATCATGAATCCGTCGATCACGCGGTGGAAGATAACACCGTCGTAGAAGCCGTCTTTCACGTATTGTTCAAAGTTAGCAGCTGTCTTAGGTGCTTTCTCGTGGTTCAGTTCGATTTTGATATCACCAAAGTTGGTAGTCAGCAGAATCATTATTAGCCTCTGAAGTTTGTTGTTCGGGTATCCCTTAAGGGATTTGAGCGCGTATAATACCGCCTTTTTAGTGGCCTGACATGGCCCACTGCGTTCTGATTGCATGAATAAAGGCAACAGAAACAGTTTTTTGCACGATACTGCACATATACGGACAGTTATGACTGATACGACAACGAGCACGGCCAATAATTTCATCGCAAAAATCATTCAAGAAGACCTTACCGCTGGGCGAGTGTCTTCCGTCGTGACCCGCTTTCCGCCGGAGCCAAACGGCTACCTGCATGTAGGGCACGCTAAGTCGATCTGTCTTAATTTTGGCGTGGCCGAGCAGTTTGGTGGCGCATGCAACTTGCGCTTTGACGACACCAACCCAGAAAAAGAAAGCCAAGAATACATTGATGCCATCAAAGACGACATCACTTGGTTGGGCTTTCAGTGGGCGGGTGAGATTCATTACGCTTCTAACTACTTTGATCAGTTACATGAGTGGGCAGTGCACCTTATTAAAGAAGGCAACGCCTACGTTTGTGATTTAAATGCCGAGCAAGCACGCGAATATCGTGGCACGCTCACCGAACCGGGCACCAACAGCCCGTATCGTGAGCGCAGCGTTGAAGAAAACCTCGATTTGTTTGCCCGCATGAAAGCCGGTGAATTCGACGAAGGTGCAAAAGTACTGCGCGCTAAAATCGACATGGCATCGCCAAACATGAACTTGCGTGACCCCATCATGTACCGTATTCGCAAGATTCATCACCATCAAACCGGCGACAAGTGGTGTATCTACCCGAACTATGACTTCACCCATGGTCAGTCGGATGCGTTAGAAGGTATCACGCACTCAATTTGTACATTGGAATTTGAAGATCACCGTCCGTTGTACGAATGGTTTATTGAGAAGCTGCCAGTTCCGGGGAATCCGAAGCAGTACGAATTTGGCCGCCTAAACCTAGATTACACCGTGACCTCAAAGCGCAAGTTGAAAGCACTGGTGGATGACGGCGTGGTAGCAGGGTGGAACGACCCACGTATGCCAACCATTGCCGGTATGCGCCGCCGTGGTTTTACGCCGCGCTCGGTACGTAACTTCTGCGACATGATTGGTGTCAGCCGCAGTGACGGCATGGTGGATGTTGCCATGCTCGAACACGCTTTGCGTGACGACCTAAATAAAAACGCACCGCGTGCTATGTGTGTGATTAATCCGCTGAAAGTCGTGATCGAAAACCTAGACGAAGATCACCTAGAAATGGTTTCTGCAGATTATCACCACGAGTTGGATTTAGGTTCACGCGAAATGCCATTTACGCGTGAAATCCTGATCGACCAAGACGACTTCAAAGAAGAATACAGCAAGAAATTCAAAAAGAAATTTACTCCAGGTAAGCGTATTCGTTTGCGTCACTCTTATGTGATTGAAGCAACCAGCTATGAAAAAGACGAGCAGGGCAATGTCGTGCTCGTTCGTGCCAACTTAATCGAAGGCACCTTGGGTGAAAACCCTGCCGACGGTGTTAACCCGAAAGGCGTCGTGCATTGGGTATCGGCAACGCAATGCAAAGACATTGAATTACGTTTGTACGAGCGCTTATTCACCACCGCAGCGCCGGATAAAAGCGACGGTGATTTTATGGATCACGTCAATAAAGATTCATTAAAAATCGTCACGGCCTACAGCGAACCCGCGCTGGGACACGTTGCTCCAGAATCTAACTTCCAATTCGAGCGAGAAGGGTATTACGTGGCTGATCGCTACGACCACTCAGCAGACAAACCAGTTTTCAATTTAACCATTGGTTTGCGCGAAGATAATTCATTGACCCAAGGCTAAGTCATGACGCTACATATTTTTAATACCCTGACTCGTCAGAAAGAAGAATTTAAACCCCTCGTACCCGGTAAAGTCGGCATGTACGTGTGTGGCATGACGGTTTACGATTATTGTCACCTTGGCCACGCGCGCGCTTTTTTAGCGTTCGATTTAATTGTGCGCTACATGCGTCATATCGGGCTGGACGTAAACTACATCCGTAACGTCACCGACATCGACGACAAAATTATTCAACGCGCGAATGAAAACGGCGAACCCTTTTTAAATTTGGTTGATCGTTTCGCCAACGCCATGAACGACGATTTTGATCAGCTAGGCATTGAGCGCCCAACACACGAGCCACGCGCCACCGCGCACATTGATGACATCATCAAACTTGTGCAAACACTGATCGAAAAAGAATACGCCTACGCCGTACCCAACGGTGACGTTTACTATCGCGTTCGCAAATTTGAAGGCTACGGTAAACTCTCGGGCAAAGTATTGGATGAACTCGAAGCCGGTTCACGCGTGGGCGTTGATTCGGATAAAGAAGATCCGCTCGACTTCGTACTCTGGAAAGCAGCCAAACCCGAAGAGCCACATTGGGAATCCCCGTGGGGCATTGGACGTCCGGGCTGGCACATCGAATGTTCTGCCATGTCGACCTGCTGCCTAGGTGACACCTTCGACATTCATGGTGGCGGGCCAGATCTAAAATTCCCACACCACGAAAATGAAATTGCCCAAAGCGAAGCCGCGACTGGCAAAACCTACGCAAACACTTGGATACACGCCGGTGCCTTGCGCTTAGGTGCCGAGAAAATGTCTAAGTCTTTAGGTAACTTCTTCACCATTCGCGATATTCTCGAAAAATACGACGGCGAAGTCGTGCGCTTCTTCCTGATCTCAAGCCACTACCGTTCGCACGTAAGCTACCTAGGCAACAGCCTAGATGAAGCACAAGCCAAGTTAGAGCGTTTTTACAACGCACTTCAAGAAGCTAACGTTGGGGGAGTAGTTGATATCGACAACGAATACTCAAAACGCTTCCATGCCGCCATGGACGACGACTTCAATACACCTGAAGCCATTGCCGCTTTATTCGACCTCGTGCGCGAAGTGAATAAAACCACCGGCGACGAGCAAGCTGCATTAGCAGGCCAGCTTAAATACTTAGGCGGTGTATTGGGTTGCTTACAAGCTGACCCACAAACATTCTTACAAGCCGGTGCAGGTGACGACGCCGCATGGATTGAAGACATGATCGCCAAACGTATCGCGGCGAAAAAAGCCAAAGACTTCGCCACCGCCGATGCCGTGCGTGATGAACTGGTTGCCAAAGGCATCGTGTTAAAAGACGGGCCGGAAGGGACGAGCTGGTCGAAGTCGTAACGGGTTTGATCTGTTAGCTGAATAACGAAACGCCGGGCAATGCCCGGCGTTTTCATGTGAGAAGATAGAAAATATTGAGGATGATGTTGTCTATATATAAAGGGAGTGGTAATTTTAGCGAATTAGAATAGAACCTGTTCTAAGTTGATATGATGAAAATATGCCTCACTAACTCTGCTGAGTTGCCGTCTTAATAAGCAACAACACTGTTGGTGCAAAACAGATATATCAATAGTCGATTGCGAAGTTAACGAAAGTAATAAGGGAGTTTTTTCATGGGGAATTTAATTGAGCATGATCGTGAAGAGGTAGAAATTGTTAAAGTTGGCGGTGATGGGCGTGCAGTATCGTTAAAAACCTATCAAGATATATATAATCAAATTACAGGCAAGACAGAGGAGACAAAAAGTAGATATAAAGATGCTATAAAAATTGGACACGAGGATATTAGGCAGCTTCACGTGAAGATTGAGCAGCTATTAGATGTGCACGATGTGGTAGCTTGTAATCAGACCATTAATATATTTTATGAAAAAGAAAGAAAAGATGTTTTTACATCATTTGAAAAGTTTGAAGCATTTAATTCTTCGTCGTCGAGTCCTGTGGTGCATGTTGTTTTAAGTTACAATATTTCAATTGTACCTGCAAAACTGCAAAGACCGCAAGAATATACCATCACGATTCGACTCAGCTCTAGAATAGCACTTTTGAAAGAAATAAGAGAAGATGCTCCAGCATTTATGCAGGGGCCTCTGGCTGCGATGATGACTAGTGAGACAGCTGAAATTAAAGTTGACTATGTTGACTATGTTATTGCGAGAGGTTTTATTGAGGTTTTTGACGAGTGGATTTCAGGTTGTGATAAGACTGATGAAATCAATGTCGTAAAATTTGCTCAAAAATATTCTCACTTTGTATCTCCTCTAGGCAAAATTTTAATTATATTTTTATATGGTTTTTATATCTATAACGCGATTGATTCTTCTTTTTTGGGAAGAGAAGACTTACCAGCTCTTGCTAAATTCTTCATTATTTCTGGTGTGGCATTTTATATCGTACACATGATGTCAGGAGTTTTATTGAGGATTTTGGAGGGGGCTGTTGATAGTTATAGTTATATCTCATGGATTAAGTTGAATCGAGGCGATTCTCAGTTAATTAGAAATGAGGAGAAGAAGAGACGTAATAATATCTGGATGTTTTTAGGGAGTGCTTTCTTAACTGTGATGCTGGGCGTTTTGGGCTCTCAGATATCTGGAGTAATTGATAGATTTGTTGGTTGAAAACCGGTTGGATGAATGTCTTTAGTCATATTTTTGGTAGAAAATTTAGATATTTTGAAAGAGGATGGTTGTGAAAAAAACATTAAATCTCGCTGATATTCCTATATATTTAAAGAAAAAAATGCAAGAAGAGAAAGTTGAGTTTAGTAAGAAAATGAGTCAAGTTTCATCTAAAAGTAGGAAAGATTCAAAATCTGGAGTGTGCCTATATTGCGAGAAAAAAATCAATAGCTATTGTAATTCACATTCAATTCCGGCTTCCTTCTTAAGAAATATAGCCGATGATGGTAAATTGTATGCTCATGGTGGGTTGATCGATTTACCGTTGTTGAAATATGAAGAGGGAGTGAATAAAGCTGGGACATTCTTAATCATTTGTAGGGATTGTGATAGCAAAATATTCAGTGATTATGAGAATGAAGTAAATTACAATTCACTACCAACTCAAAAAATGCTAGCGCAAATAGCGATGAAAACCTATTTGAAAAACATTAGCAAAAGAGTCTATGAAATATCTTCTAATAATAACATCGGTGATATATATGATGTTGATTTAACTAACGCGAATGTGATTAAGGACACTGATCTAAAAGAAAATATTCAAGGATTTAAAAGAGCAAAAAAAATAAGTATCAAGTGTATTCAGGATGAGTACTATCTTTTCTTAAATGAGAAGTTAGATTATATTGTTCCTGTGGCATTTCAGAATCAAATTGCATTAGCTGTAGATTTGGAAGGTAACGTTGTAAATAATCTTTACAATCATGACTGTAAATATAGGATTAAAATGGCTCACATCGCCATTTTTCCTCTAAAGTACTATAGTGTTGTAATGATGTTTATTGATAATAAGGATAAAAGGTATAGGTCATTTATAAGGCAGATGAATAAACTTTCAACTGAAGAAAGACTAGAGTTGATAAACTATATCGTTTTTTTATACTCTGAAGATTTTTTTCTCTCTAAAAAGATCAGAGAAGAAGTTATGACCGATGAGAATTTGAAAGAGGTTTCTGGTAGGACTGGCAGTTCAATTATTAGTAGGGATGAAAATATTTTAGACGTATTAAAAGAAAATTACGATCTATCTAATGTAAAAAACATACCAAATCTATTGTCTAGTGATTACAGCATTGGCTAAGTTGTAACGAATAAATACATGGACGGTCATAATAAGAGTGAAAGTGCTTGTTTCTTGCTCTAATTTTCCCGGTTGATCGAATAGTGTTGGTAGGGCGTCAAAAGCTCAAATTTCATGACGCTTTAGATCAAAAGGCCAGATTTTAGGTGAGGCAAATTCTCAGAGTGCTCAGATAGGGAATTACGGTAGGTAGAGATCTGTTAAGAAAGGCGTAGTTTACAGGCAGCGATGCCAGCTGCTCGACTTCGTTCTCGTTGGCCGTCCCAGAACTGCGTAGTTTTAGGTTTCACCTCGTGGGCTGCGCCGACAATACCTTTGAATTCTGACTCGAAGTTTTGAGTGAAAATTCAAGGGGTCAGAGTCGTTGATTCTAGAGTCGTTGATTCTCAATTCAGCCCCTTAGGTGCTCATAACTACAGCCACTTGAACCTGTACCACACAAAAACGCTTTGCGTACGCAACGAGATACGCAGTGGTAGTAGGGCGTTGCTTCAAGCGAGATCAGTTCCTTCCTTGGTTTTAGGCATCATACTAGATACAAGAATGTCTCCTGACACAAATTTCATGCTTTAGGCTATCAGAATTGACCTTGTGTAAAAATCAGGCATTCTTATTACTTAGCAGACTGTCCCAGTTGTTCGAGAGTCTAGAAGTATTTAGCTTTAGCGTATCCATCATCAGTAATAGGAGTATCAAGCACGTATCGTAAAAATTGAGACTTTTGGGCTGACTGTCCATAGGCTTTCATGTACCTCCTTTCAGTAGGCCCCAAATTCGGGCGTTAGGCTCCACTTTACAAGACCTGTTAACAGGTGCTATAAATAGACCTGTTACTTTGTGAGGTGTCATATGCATACCAAGTTCTCAGAAGATATCGTCCCTCTGTCTGACCTTAAGGTGAATCCAGGCAAAATCGTCAATCAGACCAAAGACACGCACCGCCCAGTGTTGCTCACTAGCCGTGGGCGTGGAGTTGCTGTCGTTCAAGGTCTTGAAGAGTACGAAAAAACCGCAGAAGAACTGGCCTTTGTTAAAGCGGTTGCCCAAGGACTTATGGACATCAAAGAAGGTAATACTGTTTCACTTAAAGACGCAAAAAAATCGCTCGGCCTCTCTTAAATGAAGATCAGTTTCTCTAACTCTGCTCTTGAGGATCTTAAAGAGGTTAAGGCTTATTACAACGAACAAGAAGTTCCTGAAGTTGGCAGCAGACATTTAACCGAAATTTTTGAGCGTGTCGAATCACTGCCGGGTAACCCGCAACTTGGCAGAGTTGTCCCTGAATTTGACGAGCCACATATTCGTGAAATTATTCATCCGCCCTATAGAATAGTTTATATGCTTGATTCTAAATCAATCCAAATTATTCGAGTGTGGCGCAGTGAACGACTTTTGGTATTACCCGACAGTGAAGCTTAACAAATGCTATTAAGATTATGCGCCTGCGGCACACGAAGGCTCCCCCAATAAAGTAAACGCCGATCTTAATCACCAGGAAGTAAAGTGATAGGTATTGAGCCAATAAAGATCAAGTCGATTTCTCGGTCTGTAATGGAGGTCATTACAGACGAAGAGCTTCCAAATTGAGATTCAATGGGCAGGTTCGTAGATTCTCAATTCAGCTTCTTTGGGGGGAAGTTACGGCCACTTGAATCTTATCGCATAAAAATGCTTTTCGAGTACAGCGAGATAAGCAGTGGTAGTAGTGCGTTTTAAGCGAGATCAGTTCCTTCCTTGGTTAAGTCACCATTCTAGATACAAGAATGCCTCCTGATACATATTTCATGCTTTAGGCTATCAGAATTGACCTTGTGTAATAATCAGGCATTCTTATTACTTAGGGTGGCTGTGCCAGTTGTTCCTCAAAAGTCTATGAGTATCTATCCTTAGCCTGCTCATCATCAGTAATAGGAGTATCAAGCATGTATCGTAAAAATTGTAAGATAACCAATTTGTTTACAATGGTATTGTCAGTGCCCTGTTTTATGGCCGTTGATGTTGCAGCCTCGTTGGGGAGTGAAAAAACGTACAACTTTAATAATGCTGGTAACTATATTGAATCTAATGTTGATGCCACTGATATTGAGCAGAGCCTGGCTCAGTTGCAGTTAAATTTTGTAGAAAACAACATTCCCGGTGATACCTACCCATCGAAGTATGCAATATCCGGCGATTTTAATAATGACAACACCATCGATATTTTCTCGGCTTTGTGGAGCCCTAAGTTGTATTTTGGTGATGGGATTGGTGCGTTTGCCCCGAGTAGCTTCCCCGAACGCGCTTTTAATGCGGTGTCGGCTGACTTCAATAATGATGGCCACCTTGATATCTACACTGTAGCCTTTGGCGCAATGCAGCAAAACTACGTGTATTTGAATAATGGAAACGGGACATTTAATGCAAGTATTATTCCCGGTGATATTGGAGGAGCGACGTATTCTGCCAGTGCTGGTGACTTTAATCATGATGGCAATGTGGATTTGTATGTCACTAATTTATCCATGGGCGGTTCTGTTGGCCTAAATAAATTCTATTTAGGCGATGGCACAGGGTCTTTTACTGAGCAGGTACTGCAAAGTGATTTCTATAACTCGACAGACTCTGCTGTAGCTGATTTTAATAACGACGGTAATTTAGATTTGTATGTGACTGGGTTTGATTTTAATGGAAACGGAAATACAAATGTAAATAGCAACAAGGTATACCTAGGTGATGGCCAAGGTAGCTTCCCTACAAGTTTTGGTCACGGATACCTATTGCAGTCATTTGCTGTGGCAGCTGCAGACTTTAATAATGATGGCAATGTGGATGTTTATATCGCCAATGGCCCGAATCAAGACCTGTCTCTTATACACATCTGACGCTGCCGACGATCTACTCTGTGTAGA
>OJAU01000797.1_pt1 | contig 10044 bp, 10 predicted proteins | sample 1589791 | NCBI WGS metagenome assembly OJAU01 (sample SAMN05416849, study PRJEB24817) | seawater metagenome | isolation source: Sea water | place: Canada:Atlantic | collected 2013-07 | reverse complement strand
GGCTCGGAGATGTGTATAAGAGACAGCCGTTGCGTCGCCAGATCAGGCAGCGACGGGAGTCCGGACCTTCTCGTTTCGAACGAAGTAGCGCGACCCCTCCTTCTTGGAGGACTTGCTGAAGCCGATCTCCACATCTCGGTCGAGCTTGACCATGATGTAGAGAAGCTTCTCGAGGGAGAACCCCCGGAGCTTGCCGTTCTTGAGCGCTGAAATCTTGGGTTGCGGCAGGTCGAGGAGTTTTGCGGCCTGGACCTGGGTCAGGTGACGATGGCGCAGGATGGAATTGATCTGGCCAACAATGGCAGCTTTCAGCTTCAGCTCGGGCGAATCTTCGAGACCGAGATCGGCAAAGACGTTGCCGCTTCCGACTTCGATCTCCAGTGGGGACTGATCTTCGGTCATTTCTTCTTCCTTTTCTCTTTCTTCGCCTCGGCGAGCTCCTGCTTGATCCTACGCAGGCGGGCCTTGATCAACTCGAGGTCGGGCTTGGGCGTCTTGATCCCGATCGTTGACTTCTTCTGAAACGAATGCAGGACGTAGATGTCGTCCCCAAGCTTCACGGCATAGACGGACCGATAGGTGTCACCATCGTGGTCAGCCACGATCTCGAAGACGCCAGCCCCCAAGCCGGTCATCGGCTTGCTGTAGTCGGCCTTTCGACCCATCTGGGCTTCACTAAGCGCATAACCCACCTGAGTCAGGACATCCTTCGGAAAGGTCAGCAGCTGCTTCTTCGAGTCATACAGCCAGTTGATCCGTCGTTCTCGCTTCTCCGCCAACCTCATCCCTCTCTATTCCAATATAGGTATATTTTCTATCTGTCAAATACTTTGTCCGCACGCAAGCAGCCCCGAAGTGTCGAGTTCTCGGATGACGCCGGTTATATTGGCCGTATCGTTTTGACGCGAAACCCCAGATGATGCTTGTCGCCTGAGCCTCAACTGCGGGAAGTTCGAACTTCCCGCCGATCCGCTTCTGATGGCAGAACAATCAGGCAAGATTATGCAGTGAAGACACACACCTGCCGACAAAGAGGTTGGCAGGCTGGCGGGACGCATGTCCTAAAGTGCGGAACGGCTCCGTTCGACAGGCCCGACGTTTTTTTATGGTTTTCATCGCCATGGCTCAGAAATCGCTTCTTTTCGTGAATAATCGGGCTTTTCTTTGCTATCGGTCACAACTGCGCGCCGGATCTGTTTCTCCTCCATCTTTTTGCAGCAGCTTTGGAGGACTTCATGGGGAGATGTCGTCACGATATTCCTCCGACATTACATCTATACCATGGTATCTGCGCTCTTCCCTTCTGCAACGGCACGGCGGCAAATGGCCGAGCCCTATGGAAGCGTGACGCAATGCACTTCCAAGCACAGCCTCGCCCAGATCGCCCCTCAACGACCGCTTCCGTTCGGGCCGTTGAAGGCATTTGTTCCACCGCCATTGAAGAAATCCAAACCAGTGTGAGTTATCAAGATAAGCGCACCATTGCTATCCGGTCTTATCAGGGACGGATATCTCACGGCGCTGGATGACCTTGGGGCTCGCACGGCGCCGGACGGACAATTGATCGGCGACACTGACGAGCCTGTTCAAGGGTTGATCCTTGTGGGACGCCTCGTCCTTGGCGGCGTGATCGCCGCTGACAGCCTACATGACCGCTTCGGTGCGTCGTCGGCAAGATGGGCCGAGGGTGTCCTGCCGCGTCTCGAATGGCGGCGCTCCTTCCTCCCGCCTGGTTCAACTTTTCGAATATCGCGGAAACATTCCTGCCGCTTCGCGTTGGCTTCAAAACCTCAGCAAAACCAGGAGCGCCCCATGAGCAGCCCGATCAAGACCATCAATCCGACCACCGGCGACGTCATCGACACCTACGATCTCATGTCGGATCAGCAGGTCGAAGCCGCGATCCAAGCCTGCCACGACGCATTCAACAAATGGCGCCTTGTCTCGCTGGAAGACCGTGCCGCGAAGATCAAGGCGATCGGGCAGGCGCTGCGCGACAGCAAGGAGGAATTCGCTCACTTGATGACCCTCGAGGTCGGCAAGCTGATCAGCGACGGTCGGGGCGAGGTCGACCTCTGCGCCGCGATCTGCGATTTCACCGCCGCGCAGGGACCGAAGGAACTGGCTGACGAGGAGCGAGACATCCCCGATGGCCAAGGCGTCATTACCTACGCGCCGATCGGGGTGATCTACGGCATGCAGCCCTGGAACTTCCCTTGCTATCAGGTCATTCGCTACGCCGTCGCCAACCTCATGGCGGGCAACGGTGTGCTACTGAAACACGCGTCGAATTGCACCGGAAGTGGCTTGTTTCTCCGTGACTTGATGGAACGCGCCGGGCTGCCGAAGAACCTGTTCACCGTTCTGGTGATCGACCATGATCAGTCCGACAAGGTCATCGCCAATGAATTCGTCCGCGGCGTTACCTTGACCGGCAGCGACGCCGCCGGTCGCGTTGTGGCTCAGCAGGCCGCAAAGTATCTGAAAAAGACGGTGCTCGAGCTCGGGTCGAACGACGCCTACATCGTCCTCGACGACGCCGACCTCGATCTTGCAGTGCAAACATGCGTGGCCGGGCGGCTCTACAACAATGGCCAGACCTGCGTGGCCGCCAAGCGCTTCATCGTCACCGAAGCCAACTACGACACCTTCGTGGACCGTTTCACCGACCAGATGAAACGGATGCAGATGGTCGACCCCGCCGAAGCTGACAGCGGGCTCGGACCGATGGCCCGCACAGATCTGCGCGACGACCTCGCCAAGCAGGTCGAGGACAGTGTCGCAAAAGGCGCGAGAGTGCTGTGCGGCGGCGAGGTGCCAGACCGTGCAGGCGCATATTATCCTGCGACCGTTCTCGTCGATGTCGCACCCGGTCAGCCCGCCTACGACGACGAGTTGTTCGGCCCCGTAGCATCTGTGATCCGAGCCAAGGACGTCGAGGATGCGATGCGGATTGCCAACGACAGTCGTTACGGCCTTGGCGGTGGTATTTTTTCACAAGACGTAAAGCGGGCTCGGGACCTGGCCGCCAAACACTTCGACACCGGCATGGTCTGCATCAACAAATACAACCTTGCCGTTCCGAACATGCCTTTCGGCGGAGTGAAGGACAGCGGCTACGGACGTGAACATGGAGGGTTTGGGATGAAAGAGTTTGTGAACGCTAAGTCGCTCTATATCGCATAAAATAGCAACCGACGAAACGTCGCTTGAATTCGCGATTTGGAATTTGACATAGTGGTTTGCGTCGACACTATCGTCGGGCCTACAAAATGGGCCTACACGGATTTTGCCGACGCGAACCGCGCCTTAGAAACAAGGTATTTATCAACCGAAAGGAACTCGATCGGCACTATCCATCATCGGGGCGACGGATAGCCTTGCAGACCTGTAGACATCTGATTTTGTTGGCGCTTCAATCAAGATCCGTTCCGCTCCGCTTCACACATTGTTGCACATGTCTGCTTGTTTTTGCCCGTTGTTTACTATCTGAACTGTCCGTCGTTCTTTTCGGCGACCTGATCGGTTGTTGGAGGGCTATTATGGTCGCCCGTGAGCGAGTTTTCGGGCGAATTCAGTTGACCAAATCTTGCCCAAACTTCCTGCCACTCAGCGCCTTTCGGTGCCATTTCAAGGGTTTGTGTGCCTCGTCCGTCCTTTTTAGGTGAAATGAAATTTCGCCTTGTATTCCGTGCACTTGCGCGGCTATACCCCTCAGCGGAGACGTGGCCGAGTGGTCGAAGGCGCTCCCCTGCTAAGGGAGTAACGGGGTAACTCGTTCGAGGGTTCGAATCCCTTCGTCTCCGCCACCACTCATTGATTTTATTGGATAAAGTCGATGCATAGTCATTCTACCCACGACCTACCCATGCAAAATTTGATTGATGCTTCACCCTTAGGACGGGTTATGCACCTAATGGGCAAAACAAACAAAAAGAGGGTCGGGCGTAGTTGAACAGTATTATCGGAGTGTTTGGCGGGCATGATATCGCCGTGCCAGCTGTGGTGAACCACGACAACCGCGCAGCCGAAACGCTCAATCATTCTGCCCACAGCCGATACAAAGCGGTTCATATCGCCTGTGCTGTTTTCGTCGCCGTCTCCGAAGTTCCTTGCAAGGGTATCCAGCACAATAATCTTGATACCGAATTCGCCTGTTGCTTCGGCTATGGCATCGCAAGCTGCTGATACGTCCAATGCGTTAAGCATTTCGATTGGCGATTGAATGACGAATAGCGGCTTACTCTTGTCCAGTGCTTCGCCCGTGTGGACGCTCCAAACTTGTAGCCGCCGCTTGATAGCCCTAAGCGCGTGCTTATGTCTGACTTTGAAATCATCAACGATGGTGGCCGTAGGTGCCGCTGATCGTCATCCGAGAAGCTACGGATTGTTGAGGAGATGCTGATTGTTGAGGAGATGCTGGACGAGACTGCCAGCATCTCGGTCGTTGGGCGCTGCAATGGCGTGGCACCGAACCTGCTGTATCGTTTGAGGCGTCTAATGCTGGAAGGGGGAGCCGTGGCCGTGTCAGAAGACGATGACGTCACAAGCAATCGCGATGTTCGGCAGATGGAGGATCGCATTCACGAGTTGGAGCATCACTGGAGCGAAAAACCCTCGAAGTCGAGATCTTCAAAGAAGCGCTCAACAAGTAACGCTCAAAAAACTGACGTGGCATTTGCAGTCGCAGCCAAAGGGCGCAAACACTCAAACCGCCACGACAATTTGCGACACGAGTTCCGCCGTATTGTGCACCCCGAACTTCTTCATCAGGCGGGCGCGGTGAGTCTCGACCGTGCGGGTGGAGATCCCCAGCCGCTGGCCGATCATCCGCGAGGTCAGCCCCTGCCCGATGAGCGGCGCGATTTCACGCTCCCGCGGGGTCAGACGAACCGACCGATAATGCCGCTCGTCCACACGATCAAAGGCCCAAATCATCAGTGCAAAGGGGTCCTCGAGCGACAGTGTCACGCCGCGCGCGCGCACCCAGAACACCTCGGCTCCGCGCGTCTGCATAAACCGCTCGTCCTCCCAGGCGGTCGCGCCTGTCTCGCGCATCTGGGCTTCGCATGTCTCGCCCAGCCGCTTGAAATCCGTAATCGACGGATAGAGGCGCTGGACCGACCGACCGATCAGATCGTTGCGATCAAAGCCGAAGAGACGCTCAAGCGCTGCGTTCACCTCGATAATGCGCCGATACCGCACCATGAGATGCGCCACAGGTGATTCCCTAAAGGCCAGAAGGCCTGCTTTTTCCGGGCTGGACGTGTCGATCATGGCAGGCTCCATATACGCGGGTATGTACGTAGTCATACGTATGTAAATGCGTATATTTACGTATATTCGCAACATTTCTGACATGCTACTCTGCGGCCAACAAGGAGGAGCATGATATGACAGACCAGATTTCCATAGTGGGCAGTGGCCATACCGCCTTTGGACGACTTCAGGACAGTCTTGAGGACATGATCGTGCAGGTCGTTCGGGAGGCCGTGGAAGAGAGCGGCGTGGATCCCTCAGAGATCGACGCGGTGTTCCTGGGCCATTTCAACTCGGGCCTCGTCTCGGATGGCTTTGCCTCCTCCCTGATCCATCAGGCTTACCCCGAGCTGCGCTTCACGCCGGCGACACGGTTGGAAAACGCCTGCGCCTCGGGCTCCGCCGCGATCCACGCCGGAATGAACGCGATCCGCGCGGGCAAGGCGCGCACGGTGCTGGTCGTCGGGGCCGAAAAGATGACCCATCGCTCGACCGACGATGTGACCCAGGCCCTCGCAGGGGCCGGGTATCAGAACAACGCCGATGAGCGAAAGCTCAGCTTCCCTCAGGTCTTTGGTGTCGCTGCAAAGGAATATACCGAACGGCATGGCAGCCCGCTCGACGCGATGGCACGGATTTCCGTCAAGAACCACGACAATGCCCTGAAAAACCCGCTGGCGCAGATGCGGAAGGCCTTCACATTCGAAGAGGCATCGCAGGTCAGCAACAAGAACCCCGAAATCGCACCCCCGCTGCGCCTGACGGATTGTTCGCTTGTCACCGATGGGGCTGCCGCCGTGGTTCTGACCTCCGCCGAAAACGCGGATCGCTTCGAGCGCGCGGTGCGCATCCGCTCTGCCGTTCATGTCAGCGATCTGCTGCCGATGGAGGGCCGCGATTTCCTGGCCTTCGAAGGGCCAAGGCGTGCCTTTGCCACTGCCTACGAAGAAGCGGGGATCACCTTGGGTGACGTGGATTTCGCCGAGGTTCACGACTGCTTTACCATCGCGGAACTGCTTACCTATGAGGCGATGGGCCTGACCCCGCAGGGGCAAGGTGCGCGCGCGCTCGAAGAGGGCACCGTCTATCGCGACGGGGCGCTGCCGATCAATCTCTCCGGCGGGCTCAAGGCCAAGGGCCACCCGGTCGGCGCCACGGGTGTGTCGATGCACGCCATCGCCTTCCGTCAACTGACCGGGCAAGCGGGAGAGATGCAAAAGCAGGACGCCGAAGTCGGCCTGGTGTTCAACATGGGTGGCTCCGCCGTCGCCAACTACGTCTCGATCCTAGAAGCACAGAAGGTCTGATCGGATGAACCTCGCGACTTGGCTTCACCAGACGGGCGCCGTCAGGCCGGAGGCCCCGGCGATCTATTTTGGCGAGCAATTGCACGCGACCTACGCGGACTTTGCTTTCCGCGCCTGGGCCGTGGGCGATCACCTGAAACGCGCACATGGCATCCAGCGCGGCGACCGTGTCGCGCTGTTTGCCAAGAACTGCGCGGAATACCTGGAGATGCTTTATGGCGTGCTCTGGATCGGCGCGATCATCGTGCCGATCAACAGCAAGCTGCACCCCCGTGAGGCCGCCTGGATCATCGAAAACGCCGAGGCGACGCTCGCCATCACCGATACGGGCGAGGTTTACAGCCCGCCCGAAGCTTTGAGTGGCGGCTGCGCCGAGCTGGGGATCCGCTCTGAAGAGTTCATTCAGGCGATCGCCGCGGCCTCCGCCGAGGATTACAGCCCGCCGGTCGAGACCGACGAAGACGACGTGGCATGGCTCTTTTATACCTCCGGCACGACCGGCCGCCCCAAGGGTGTGATGACGACGCACCGTAACCTGCGGATGATGGCGACCTGCTACGCTCTCGATGTTGATACCGCCTCGCCCGACGATCACCACCTTTATGCGGCGCCAATGTCGCATGGGGCCGGGATCTACAACTTCCAGTTCGTGCGTGCGGGCGGGCGCCACGTCATTCCGCAATCCCAAGGGTTCGATCCGGCCGAGATCCAGCACCTCGCCGGGCACTACGGCAATCTCGTCTTCTTTGCCGCGCCGACGATGATCACACGCCTTTTGCGCCACGCCGAAACCAGTGGATATAAGGGCGATGGCATACGCGCGATCATCTACGGTGGCGGGCCGATGTATCTGGCCGACATCACCCGAGCGCTCAAACGCTTCGGGCCGAAATTCGCGCAAGTCTACGGTCAGGGCGAGAGTCCGATGACCATCACCGCCATGCCTCGCGATCTGGTCGCGGACCTGAACCAACCGAATGCCGAGGCCCGGCGCGCCTCGGTCGGAACCGCGCAATCCTGTGTCCAAGTGCGCATCGTGGACGAGGAAATGCGGGACGTCCCCGTGGGTGAAACCGGAGAGATCATCGTGCGCGGCGATACGGTGATGAAGGGGTATTGGCGCAACGAGGCCGCGACCGCGAAAACCATCCTTGACGGTTGGCTAAAGACCGGCGACCTCGGCCATCTGGACGGCGACGGGTTTTTGACCCTCACCGACCGTTCCAAGGACGTGATCATTTCCGGTGGCACCAACATCTACCCCCGCGAGGTCGAAGAGGCGCTGTTGACCCATGACGGCGTTCTCGAAGCGGCGGTCATCGGCTGCCCGCACGCCGACTGGGGCGAGGAGGTCGTCGCCTTTATCGTCCCGACCGAGGAAAACGCCTGCGACGAAGCGGCATTGGAGGAGTGGTGCCGGTCCCAGATCGCATCGTTCAAGAAACCGAAGCAATATGTCTTTGTGCCTGATTTGCCAAAGAACAGCTACGGCAAGGTTCTCAAGACCAGCCTTCGCGAACGCGCCGCGCTTTTGATCGAAAAAGTGTGAGCCGCTCCGAAGGGTAAAACGCTGAACAAGGAGGATATCATGAAGCGTAGACATTTCCTGAAAACCGGGGCGGCTGCGGCCGGGGGGGCTTTTGCTCTGAGTGCTCCGTCGATCGTCATGGCGGCGACGTCCCTGAAATTCGACAGCTATGTGTCGGACAGCGCTGGCCCGTCCTGGACCGACCGCTGGTACCTAGATGAGCTGGAAAAGCGCACGAACGGCGAAGTCGAAGTCCGCCGCTACTGGTCCGGGTCGCTCAACAAGGTGGGTGAGCATCTGGCCGCCGCGCGTGACGGCACCTCAGAGATCACCCTGATCGCGCCCGGCTATTATCAGGCCGAGCTGCCGATAACTCGGGGCCTGGAATGGTATTACCGGATGAACCGCGCGGATTCCCTGCAGCGCGTCTGCCGCGAGGTCTATCAGAACTACGCCCCGCTTCGCGCCGAGTGGGAAGAGCGGCACCGCTCCAAGGTGCTGTACTGGACCAACTGGAACTATGCGCCGCTGATCCTGCGCGAACCGATCTCGTCGCTCGAAGAGCTGAAGGGCAAGCGTATTCGCGGCTATGGCGTCGCGACGGACGTGATCGAAGCGCTCGGCGGCACCGCAATCCCGATGGCCGCTCCCGAGGTCTATCCCGCCCTTGAGCGTGGCATTCTGGACGGGGTCTACGGCTTTGATTTCGTCACCGCCGTTGCCTACAAGCTGCACGAAATCGCGCCGAACTTCTACGATATCGGCGACGGGCCGCACGCGCCCTCGGCTGTCATCATGAACAAGGCCGTTTACGACAACCTGCCCGATGACGTGCGCAAAGTGTCGGACGAGATCGTCGACGAGATCTACGGCGGCAAATTCTCCGAGATCTACGGCGATGTGCTGTCGCGCTACGTCGACACGGCCAAGGCCGAAGGCGTGTCGATCAACACCGTCTCGGATTCCGAGAAAGAGCGCGCCCGTGGCCTCGTGCAGCCCGCACAGGTCAACAAGTGGATCGAAGAGGTCGCGCCCCAGGCCGGGATCGACGGCGCGGAGATGCAGGCCATGGTGTCGGATGCGATCGAAAAGTTCGATGCCGAAGGCACGCTCCCACGGCCCTATGAAATCGCCAACGCCTCCTAAGTCGCGGCGATAGCAAACCGACCATTCCGGAATGAGAGACTGATGAGCACGATAAACACCTTTCTGCGGATCCTCTCCAACATTTCCGGGGTGGTCGCCATGGCTTTCCTCGCGTTCCTGATGTTCGGCATCACCGCCGATGTCGGGTCGCGGGCCATAACCGGCAATCCGATCTCGGGCGTCTTTGAGATGTCCGAGCTTAGCCTCGTCATGATCGTCTTTCTCGGGGCGATGTGGGCGCAGGACGACCGTGCCCATATCCGCGTGAACATCCTTTCGAACAGGCTTACGGGCCTGCCACATCGGGTGGCCATGGCCTTTGCCTGGGGGTGCGGGGCGCTCGCCCTTCTCATGTTCGCCTGGCCGGCTACGCAGGAAGCGATCTATTCCGTCTCCATCTGGGAATTCCGCTGGGGATTCATCCAGTTCCCCATCTGGTGGACCAAGGCCGCGCTGGCGGTGGGCCTGTGGCTCGCCTTTGTGCAAATGACGGTCCATGCCATCCGCGCCTTTCTCGAAGGCGAACCGGACATCGCATCACACGGGGCATCACAGGGGGCACCGCACGGAGCATCACACGGAGCATCGCACGGGCCCGAAGCCTGATCACTCTCCCCGTCCTGCATTCGAAAGGTAATTGTGTTGGATCCGTCTATTGCCCCCTATGTCGCGGTCGCGCTGATCTTCCTGTTCATGGGGGCCGGGGTGCCGGTCTTTGCCGCGCTGGCCCTGTCGGGCGCTGCCGGTATCATCACTGTCTCTTATACACATCTGACGCTGCCGACGATCTACTCTGTGTAGATC
>OJAU01000792.1_pt1 | contig 10081 bp, 8 predicted proteins | sample 1589791 | NCBI WGS metagenome assembly OJAU01 (sample SAMN05416849, study PRJEB24817) | seawater metagenome | isolation source: Sea water | place: Canada:Atlantic | collected 2013-07 | reverse complement strand
GAGATAGGAGTCCGTCTCGTGGGCTCGGAGATGTGTATAAGAGACAGGTCATAGAGCGCAGCACGCAGCTGCGTCCCACTCTGAGGAAAATGACGCCCTCCTCTCAGAAGAGCCGAATGGATTTCGTCTAAGAATGTCCAGAGCGGCGCGCTAAGTGTGTCAAACGCGGCGGTCGCAGGAAGAGAGAAAGTCGATTCAGCTTCGGCGCTCGATTGCGAGCTATTGACCGCTAGCTCGACAAGGAGTTGCTTCAACAATGTCGTGCCTAGAAATGCGGGCGGGCGCGGATAAGTGAACTCGCCAGGGTTTTCTTTTATCCAGTTTTTAAGCGCTTCGGCGGTCCGGGGCGGTTCAATAAGTCGTTCGCTATCGTAATAGAAAATAAGTTGCGACCGCGTCCAAGGCGATTCGAACCCCTCGGTTTTTACGCCAAAGTCTTGGCGCATTTCTGGATACCGGTCGGCATCGACCAAGGCGAAGTTTGGCTGTGCTTCTGCCCAAGGGCCGAACAGTAAGTCTGCACGTTTGAGTGCCGAAAAGTTTTCGCCATTGAGCCAAATAAGATCGGCGCTGCCGCGTTCGACATTGCCTGCGGTGTTCTCGGCAATCAGTCGGGTGACTGCCGATGACGTGTCGGCGAGTTTGACATGAATGAGTTCGACACCGAAGCGCGAAAGCATTTCCTGAGCAATCCAAGTCAGGTGTGAGTTAAGTTCGGTGTCGCCACCCCATGCGTGAAAATAAACGCGCTGGCCGCGCGCGTCGTCGGTAATTTTCTGCCAATTGTCTACGTCGATAGGCTGCTGAGAACTGGCGTTGACAGAAAACAGAATAGAAAACCAAAAAATGGCAGAGCGGGCGACCAGCAGCGTTTTCTTCGCGCTTTGTGCCCTCGCCGAACTATTACCCATTGCTCGCGATAACAGACAAGCGCTTTCCGCGGCGCTCACTGCGGCGCTGGTCTAATGCTGCGCCCAGTACTTCTTTATGAAATTTGTCACAGGCGATGCAGAAATTGGCGTAGGGTTCGCCTTTGGGCGTGATAGTTTGTGACTCGGTATAGAAACGCTCTCTGTCCCAGCCGTCGTTGAGGCCCATGCGCTCGGGTTTGCCTGCGTTAATGGCTTCCATCGCTGGCATACCCGCGAGGCTTTCGAGAATATCGAGTAGCGGCTCCTCGGTGAGATTGCCCAGTGGGTGCGCCGTTTTAATACAGCATGGAAACACATCGCCATTGGGGTCTATCGACACTTCGGACCCTGCGAAGCCGTGGTCGAGAAAGTTGAGCCCACCGGACCAAGCATTGCAAAAATTATCGGCAAGCGTAGCGCTCGAAAGCCCATTCTCCCATGCGCGGCCGCGCGGCCAGAGTTTGCCAATCCACGTGTCTTCGTTGGCGCCAAACATATTGTACAGAGGCCCGTGATCAATGCCGCGCTCATGGCGATCGGTGAATGGGTCTGCCTTGCGTACGCCACCGTCTTCGAGCATGGCAGCAATTTTTTCGGCGAGGGTGATTTTCTTGTCGCCCTCCATTCCAACATGGAAGTCGTCCATGCCTGATACTGAAATCGTCCATACGCCTAAGTCGACAAGCTCGCGTATGATTGTGGGTGTGAGCAGATCGCCGGTTGTCTGCACGACAACGCGCACACCGCCCTGTGCCGCGTATTTTTCCCGTATAGCGGCAAGCGTCGGGTAAAGCACCGCCTCGCGCACAGGCTCTGTGAGAACGTCGCCTCCTGAGAGAATGATTTTGCCGATGCGCTCGATGAATAACTCAGACCCTGCTGCGCGTTCTTCCTCGGTCGCCGCTTCGCGGTAGGTTAAGCGCTCGGGCAGGTTGGCGATTACGCGGGGGGCGTTTGCCTTCGCTTCTGCTACTACGCCTGCGAGTTCCTCGCGAATATAGGGCCTAAACCGGTCTTCGTAACAATGTTTACAGCGGCGGTGGCAATGCCAACAGAGCACGTAATAAATTGATTCCATGAACTTCTCAATAGTGTTTGGTGAGGCTAGCGTAGCATCGCGGCTGCTAGCTGGCTAACGCCTTGAGTGCAGGCTTGGTAACCTTGCCCATCGCATTGCGTGGAAGTGAGTCTACGACATGCAGTGCCTTGGGGATTTTGTAACCCGACATTTTCCCATCGCACCAGCCTTTGAGATCGCCATAGGTGAGGGTTTTGTTTGGCTTGAGCACGACGAATGCACTGACCGATTCGCCCCAAGTCTCGTCTTCGACGCCGATAACAGCGACCTCTGCGATGTCGTCATGGGTTAGCAGCGTTCCCTCTATTTCGAGCGCCGAGAGTTTATAGCCACCCGACTTAATGATGTCGACAGACGAGCGGCCCATGATGCGAAAATAGCCTTTGTCCAAAACCGCCACGTCGCCTGTGCAGAACCAGCCATCGACGAAACTCTCCTTTGTCGCCGTTTCGTTATTCCAGTATTCGAGAAAAACGTTGTCGCCTTTAATGCGAATCTCACCGGGGATGTTTTCCTCGAGGATAGGTGTGTGCGCTTCATCGAACAGTTGTGCGTCGACCCCCGGTAGGGCCTGACCCACGTGGCCTGCGCGGCGTTCGCCCACATAGGGATTTGAGAGGCCCATTCCAATCTCTGTCATGCCGTAGCGTTCGAGAAGCACTTGATCGGTGAGCGCTTGCCATTGTTCAAACAATTTGACGGGGCAGGCGGCGGAGCCGGAAATGTTGAGGCGCATGGCGCGGAAGCCCGCGGTTATTTTCTCAACCTCGTCTTTGGCGAGCGTGTCGAAGAACTGCAGAAGCTTTACGTAAATAGTTGGTACCGCCATAAACACGTTATAGCGCTTTGCCGCCACTTTGGCGCAGATCTCGGGCATATCGAATTTGCCAAAAAGATCGACCGTCGCGCCCGCCCAGAGGCCGCAGCTGAGAATGTTAATTATCCCGTGAATATGATGCACCGGCAGGAATAGGGGAATGGCATCGTTCTCAGACCACTGCCACGCGTCGAGTAAAGTGGTGATTTGTGCAGCGATCGTCTTATGCGGGCTGACAACGCCCTTGGGCTTATTGGTGGTGCCCGAGGTGAACAACATCATTGCGCGCCGTTCGGGAGCGATAGCGGGCAGGGTGGCGGCCTCGTCGGTAATGATGTCGTCTACGCTTAGCAGTTCGATATTGAGGGCGGCGCAGAGATCCACCAGCGACTCGCGGTAATCGCCGTTGGCAATCATTCGGCTAACGCTTGCCGAGGTTAAGTAATGCTCAAGCTCGGTTACCGCCGATGCTACATTGAGGGGCACTGCAATGCCGCCGGCGCGCCAGATCCCATGCATCGTGGTGATATAGTCGATACTCGCAGGCATAAAAAACGCGATGCGCTCTTCTTCGAGATCAGCTTTTCTGCCGATCTCTCCACGTAAAAGCCCACTAGCGAAGCGATCGCAGCGCAGGTTTAACGCGGCATACGAGATGACTTTGTTGCCTTCGACGAGGGCGGTCTTGAGATTAGTGGCGTTAAGTGTGGGAAAGCTGCTGCGCATAGCGAGTCATAACCTTGGCAATAGTGTGCGTGAAATGTAAAAAAGTGCGGCGATGTGCGATCAGAAGAACAGGCTCACCCCAAAGAATAAAACCGACGGCCCAAGGAGGCAACCGACTCCGGTATAGAACGTAGCCGTCATTGCGCCGTAGGGCACGAGTTTGGGGTCGGTGGCAGCAAGCCCCGCGGCAACGCCGCTCGTTGTCCCCATGAGTCCGCCAAAAACCATGGCCGACTGGGGGTTATCCAACCCTATCGAGCGAGCAACCAGCGGCGTGCCGATCATCACTAAAATAGATTTAACGAGTCCAGCCGCAACGCTCAGCGTAATCATCTCGCCGCTTGCGCCAATCGCCTCACCCGTTACCGGACCAACAATGTAGGTGACAGCTCCAGCGCCGATTGTGGTGATCGCAATAGGATCCGTATAGCCGAAGGCAATGGCAACCCCTGCGCCAACAACAAACGACACGATGACACCGGCAATAATAGACACGACACCGGCGAGCCCTGCTTTTTTAAGCTCAGACAGACGCACGCCAAAGGCGGTAGACACAATCGCGAAATCGCGCAGCATGCCGCCGCCCATCAACCCGATACCGCCGAGCAGTGTAATGTCCGCAACGCCCTTTGTGCCGCCAGTCACGGTGCCGCCCCAGTAAGCCGCGAGCAGACCCAGAGCAATTGCTATCGCCGAGCCGTGCACCCGTCCGGCGGTGAATTTGTCGGCAAGCAGGTAAGAGAGCCAAATAGTGACCCCTATTACGGCGAACGCGACAACCAGGCTGTTGCGAATAAAAACCGATTCGATGAGGTCGATCATGGCGCCTCTCCCGATTGCTGTGTCTCGGTTTTCGACCTGCCGATTTTGCTGATAACAGGCACGAGCAGAAAGCTAACGACGACAGCCGCGACCCCCGCGACAAGGGCGAGCAGACCGCCAGACGCGGCTGCGGCGACATTTTGCTGGGCCGCCATGGCGACGACAATCGGAATGTACATGGCACTCCAAAATTGAATGCCTTGGGCGGCGGCGCCGCCGCTGCTGAGGCCTTTGAATCGAGCTGAGTTGCTCGCTATGACCAGCAGGAGCATTGCGATGCCTACGCCGCCCACATTGGCGTCTATGCCTAGCGCTGCGCCGAGCGCCTGGCCGACGAGCATGCCAATAACGAGACAGGTGGCGAGAAGGGCGACGCCGTAGATGAGCATTGAGAGGTTCCTTATTGTTGTTTGACGACCCGAGCGTGAGTTTTAGCCTGTTAGGACACGACTGGCAAGGGGCAGAAATCTGACTTTGGATTAGACGGCCTACGCTGCCCCCATGCATTGACACGCATCGAGTGTTATAGGTTAATTGACCTACGCTTTCGCGTGCCAGAACGGAACTCTGCGGGCGCTTACGCATCAGGTTAACTAGTTAATATTAAAGAACAATAGGGTAGAGATATGTCAAGAATGCAGAGTTTGCAAAAATCACTTTGCGCCACGTTACTGGGGGGTCTGTTTTTTGCTGGCACGGCGTCTGCGCAAAACGTGACCACCGAGATCCTCGAGGATGCACAAAACCTCTCCGATCGTTGGGTGCATTATGGCCGTAACTACGGCGCTTGGCGCTACATGCCAGACGATCAGATTAACCGCGAGACGGTAAAAGATCTGAGTCCCGTGTGGATCAAGCAAACCGGAGTAACCGGTGGCGCCTTTGAGGTGACGGCCCTCGTTAACGATGGCCGCATGTATTTGACCACGGCAAATAGCCACCTGATGGTGGTCGATCCGATGACGGGCGCTGAGTTATGGCGTTATGACCACAACTTCGAAGACGTCGACCTCTGCTGCGGCCCGCACAATCGCGGCGTTGCGCTTTACGAGGACATGGTTTTCTATGGCACGCTCGACGCGCATCTGATGGCGTTCGACGCGGCATCTGGCACTCAGCTTTGGGACACCGAGGTGGGTGATAATCGCGAGTCGCTTTCCATCACCGGTGCGCCTTTAATCGTTAAAGACATGGTCTTGGTCGGCGTTGGCGGCGGTGAGTTCGGCATTCGCGGCTTTATCGATGCCTATGATGTTCACACAGGTGAGCTGCGCTGGCGCTTCTGGACGACTGCAGGTGAAGACGATCCTAATAACGACACATGGCTCGACGATTCATGGAAAACCGGCGGCGGCCCAACGTGGGTGACAGGTACCTACGATCCCGAAAGCGATCTCATTTTCTGGGGCACGGGTAATCCATGGCCAGATATGAATGCAAATATCCGCGCGGGCGACAATCTTTACACTAACTCAGTTGTCGCGCTGCATGCAGACACAGGCGAGCTCGAATGGTATTTCCAAACCTCGCCACGTGATGAATTTGATCACGACTCGACTTCCGAGCCGATGATTATCGAGGAGATGTGGGAAGGCGAGATGCGCAAGATGGTTGTGCAGGTCTCGCGTAACGGCCACGTCTATGGCCTCGATCGTTTTAGCGGCGAATTCCTCTATGCGGGTGAATACACGCGCGTCAACTGGGCCGATCGCGACGAATCGGGCAAGCCGGTACTCAAGGAAGCGTTCAAAGAGCCTAAGAACGAGATGGTGTTCCCAGGACTCTATGGCGGCAAAAACTGGCCGCCGGCGTCTTACAGCCCAGACACGCATATGCTCTATATTCCAACGACAGAGTGGGGCGCGCGCTTCATTCGACGCGAAGGCGAGGGCCGAGCGGGCACGATGGACCTCGGCGGTATGGTGCAGTTCGATAAAAGCGGCACAGGCTGGGTTGTCGCATTCAATATGCTCACGGGTAAAGTCGATTGGCAGAAAGAAATGCCGGGCAACTTCGCTTGGGCGGGGACGCTCGCAACGGGCGGTGGCCTTGTATTCTCGGGCGCGCCAGACGGCTATCTCTACGCGCTAAATGACGAAACGGGCGAGGTGCTGTGGAAGTTCCAAACGGGCAGTGGTCTGTACGCTCCACCCACAAGCTTTACGATCGACGGTAAGCAGTATATCGGTATCGCGTCAGGTACACGCGACCCCGTCTCGCGCGCCGGCGTCGCCTCGGGTATTTCTCCGGGCAACTACATCTTGTTTAGCCTTTAATAAAAGAGACGCGCAGTCTTGAATAGAGGCTGCGCCGATTGAGACGCCGCTCAGGCGGTGTTAGCAAAACGTTGGGAGCAAGAATAGAAATGATCAATTTGAAAAATTCGGTAAATAAGGTGGCAGGTTTTGGCGTTGCCGCACTGATAAGCATGGCGTCGACGACGGTTCAAGCAGGTCTCAGCGAGGGTTTGGTTCTGTATCAATCTTTTTGCGCTGTGTGTCATGGCGCAGAGGGCGAGGGTCAGGCGATGGGTAAATCGCTTGTCGACGATGGCGCGAAGTCGCTCGAGCCTATGGATTTGCTCGCGGTCATTAGAGAGGGCCGTGCAGGGACAGGCATGGCTGCCTGGGGCGATTCATTCAGTGCAGAAGAAATTTTAGACACGGCGAACTATATTCGCATGATGCAGGGCAAGCTCGGCATTATCATTGAGCCTGATGATCCCATCGCCGACGATCCCATCGCACTGGCTGGTCGCGATCTTTTTAACGGCTCAGCCAATTGTATTTCTTGCCATACGGTCGGTGACAAAGGGGGGCAGGTAGGTCCTGTACTCGACGGTTTATCAGATCGACTCGATGCGCAGGGTATTCTTCAAGCGGTCTCCTCACCGTCGGCATCAATCATCGAAGGCTTCGGCGTGAAAGTGATCGAGTTAACTGACGGTACCATTGTGAGCGGTCGCGCGCGTAACGAGACTGCAAACACTGTGCAGATTCAGAGTGCCGACGGTAAGCGCTGGCGCACGTATTTCAAAGACCGCGTTAAATCGGTTAGCGACAGCGACACGTCTCTTATGCCAAATATTTACTCGGGCTTGAGCTCGGTGCAGCAGCAGCAGATAGTGGCTTTTCTAAACTCTCTATAGGCTGTTTAGCATTGCGGGCGAGCCCTAAGGCGAGCCCGCGATGTGCTCCTTTCCCCCCTCCCCCCCTCATTTTTTATTTTCTTTCCGACTGAGATGAAACCTGTTGCTCGCCGGTCTATCTTTTTAGACTGATCGCGCTAAAATTCACCGCGATTAAACGGATGAATTCAGGAATCTCAACATGGAATTTTCACAAGAAGCGTTGACGACTCTCGTCGTGCACTGGGGAACCTCGCTAGTACTCGCCTTAGCTACGCTCATTGCCGGACTCTTTGGTGCCGGCGTTATAGGCCGTCTGCTCGGCAAGGTGTTAGATCGCGCGCAGGTAGATCCCTCTCTTCGTAGTTTCCTCACAAGCCTTACGTCTATTTTGCTCAAAGTCATGGTGTATATCACCGCGCTTGGCGTTCTTGGCATCGAGATGACTTCGTTTGTAGCCATTCTCGCCGCCGCGGGTCTTGCTGTTGGTATGGCGCTTTCGGGCACGCTGCAAAATTTTGCCGGTGGCGTGATGATTCTGCTTTTTAAGCCTTTTAAGGTCGGTGATTTTATTGAGGCGCAGGGCTATGCGGGCGTCGTAAAAGAGATTCAGATATTTATCACTGTCATGACAACAGGGGACAATAAGACGGTGCTGATTCCTAACGGAGGCCTGGCGAATGGCTCGCTGATCAATTACTCGACTCAGCCGCTGCGTCGGGTCGACTGGACATTCGGTATCGCCTATGGCGATGACATTGATCGGGCTTATGAGGTTCTGCACGGAATGATCGCCGCGGATGAGAAAATACTGCAGGAACCAGCACCCTTCGTCGCACTCGCGAGCCTTGGCGACAGTTCGGTAAATATCGTGGTCCGTGCGTGGGTTAAGGCACCAGACTACTGGGAGGTGCATTTCCGTATGAACGAAAATGTTTACCGTCAGTTTGGCGAGAATGATCTGAACATTCCCTTTCCTCAGATGGACGTGCACGTTCACGACGCATAAGGCTTAAGCGTTTGCCCTGTGGACATCGAGCTAGATTGAGTAGCCCCAGAGAGGCGTTTTTAGCGGATGCAGTCGGGGTGCGCGCCGCGAGCCTGTGCTGCATCGAGCTCAAGCTCGGCGGCAGGCATACGCGCTCGAAGCTCATCCATGCGAGCACTGGGGGACGGGTGAGTAGATAAAAGTGCGGGGGTACGTTCACCTGAGTTTGCTGCCATATTCTCCCACAGACTGATGCTTTCGTCTGGTTCGAAGCCGGCGCGCGCCATTAGCGTTAGCCCAATTAGGTCGGCCTCACTCTCCTGTGTCCTGTTAAAAGGTAGAAACAGACCGAGCTGGGTGCCGACATCGAGTGCGCGTAGCGTGGTATCCGAGGCGCCGAGAATTTGTGCGACCCCGAACCCCACATTTCGCAGCGCCGATTGACTCGCTCGCTCGTTGCTGTGGTTAGCGAGCACGTGGCCAACCTCATGCGCCATCACTGCGGCGAGCTGATGCTGGTTTATCGCAACATCGAGCAATCCTTCATAAACGCCGATTTTGCCGCCGGGCAGCGCGAAGGCGTTCACCTGCTCATTCGCGAAGAGCGTGACTTCCCAGAGGTAGATGTTGCGCTGCGCCTCGGGCAGCGCCTCGACGACGTGGTCGGCGACGCATTGCACATAGTGTGTCGCGCGGGCATCCTCGCTCGCCGCCGTCTCCTCGCGCATCTGCGAATAGGCGGCTGCGCCACGGGCTGCCATCTCTGCTTCGGAGTAGAGCACGACCTGACGACGCTCTAGGGGCGAACTCGCGCAGGCAGTTAACAGAGTAAGCGAGGCGACGAGGATCGAAGTCGCCGCGCGGTGGTTTGAACGTATCGTCATCTCAATTCTCTCTGGCACACTCTGGCGATTGGTTCACGACTCCGGATACGAGTGTCGTTTCGATCGGAGTATAGCGCGAGCAAAGGCGCCGAATCAGCAGTGTTTTACAGGCCGCACTGAGCAGGTTCGAGTTGAAGGCGAACCTCATTGTCTAGGCTGTCGCGGCTTACATCGAAGCAATTTCCTTCAAGATCTATCAATAGTCGGCGCGTGGGCTCGGTCAGATGGATTGGTGCCTCTGTGATGAGTGGCGCAGGGTTGATCACCGTTTGATAAACCACAGTATTTGTCGCTCTGCCTGCCACCACTCTGCCGACACGCGGACTCACACGGCCATAGCCGCTGCTAAATAAGGGACTGACCGAGTAACCGAAGGACGAATAGTGGCTAGGGTGCCGAAAATTTGTCCGACGTCTGGAGTCGAAGCGGCGATCGAAGTAGCCACCGTAGTGAAGCGTGTTGTGAGAGTTGCCCGTATAGTGCCGGTTTACGCCAGCCTGGTTAGCGCTCAATATCGACCCTAATACGACGCCGCCGAAGAAACTGCCGCCGTCGAAGTGATTGTCGCGCCGATTATTACGTCGATTGTCGCCGTCCCGTCGACCGTCATTTCTCTGCGTGCGGTTGCTATAGTGGCCGCGGCCGCCTCGATCGCTATGTCGCGTAAAGCCTGGCTTGTCGAATTTGCCGCCGCGTCGATCGCCTCTGTCGTCGGCAAAGGCTAAGTT
>OJAU01000791.1_pt1 | contig 10099 bp, 10 predicted proteins | sample 1589791 | NCBI WGS metagenome assembly OJAU01 (sample SAMN05416849, study PRJEB24817) | seawater metagenome | isolation source: Sea water | place: Canada:Atlantic | collected 2013-07 | reverse complement strand
TTGCACTTTGCGTTTGGCTTGGGCCTGTTCGCTCATGGGGTTTCCATTGCCGTCGGGTGCTGCCGAAAGGGTGGGGCAGGCATCTGTGTCTGTGGGCTACAGTCTCTTGGACTGCGGTGTCAGGGCACTGTCAGGATCGCTGCCAGTGGTGACGTTCTCCTGAGGGGCATTGTACCAGTCTGGTGGGGGCGCTGTCCGGGGTGTCAGCCCCAGACGTTTGGTTAATAACGTCACCAGTTGTTGCTCCAGGGCAGGGCGATCCAGGTTGATTCCCTGTGCCTGCAAGGTGGTCATGGGCTGGCCCACGTGGCCGCAGGGATTGATGCGCTGCCAGGGTGCCAGATCCATGTCCCGGTTGATGGCCAGCCCGTGGTAGGTCGCGCCACGGCGGATGCGCAGCCCCAGGGACGCGATCTTGGCCCCGTTCACGTAGACCCCGGGGGCGTCATCCCGGTTCACGGCCTCAATGCCCAGGCTGGCAAGGAAATCGATAATGCCTTCCTCAATGGCGGTTACCAGGCCGCGGCTGCCCAGGCCCAGGCGTTTGATATCCAGCATCAGGTAAATCACTGTCTGGCCGGGGCCGTGGTAGGTGACCTGCCCGCCACGGTCACTGTTTACCACCGGAATGTCCCCCGCATTGAGCACATGCTCAGGCTTGCCTGCCTGCCCCAGGGTAAAGACCGGGGGGTGTTCCAGCACCCATAGTTCGTCGTTCTGTTGGGCGTTACGGTGATCAGTGAGATCCCGCATGGCCTGCCAGCAGGGGTCGTAGTCAACCTGGGGAAAGTAGCGAATCAATGCGTCCATGGGGAAAGTATAAGGCTTGGTGCACGCTACACACCAGAAGCGACGAGCTACGCTTGATGGAACTAAAACATCGACCTGTCTACGAAGACGCTGCAGGAGTTCCCTTCCAGGGGACGAACCGAACGAAGCGAGGATACGCACGTAGCCCCGTAGGGGCTGGAGTATGAGCGGAGCGATTAATGATCACCGGTTAAAAGGCGAATCGAGCGCTTTGCCACTTTGCAGGGTGGTTCGTCCCCTGGAAGGGAACTCCTACATTTTGCATTTGTGTTGCGGCCGCAGAGCGGCATAAAAAAGCCCGGCAAAATGCCGGGCTGAAGGCAGACCCCTCACGGGGTAACAACAATTGAACCAGAAGTATCCTGACTTAAATGAGACGATTCCCTGTCCGCTGGTTAACAAGATGAAGATTCAGTTCCTTGACGCTGATGCCGAACTCAATGCCGTCATCATCGTTGAGATTGATGGTCTGGAAGGCGTCGAAATGCACAGGGGTGCCGTGAACGCTTTGCAGAATACCCGGGTTGCGGGGCATGGCTGGAATGATGTTTTTTGAGGCTGGCAGGGCGCTGGTCGTGCGGGCGCTGACGTGATTCGGGGTGGTGGTCTGTACTTCAACAGCGGTGAGTACCAGCAGGCAGCTGCACAGACATAGCAGTGACAGTGTTTTCATGGCGGTTATCCCCGTGTTGTTGTTATGCGGTCAACATTACGGGGACGTTCGTTCCAAACCTATTGTGGCTTGGTGGTGCTTCAGTGTCGGGCTGTGACGGTGAGTAACGCAGTGTAATGCCAATATGCGATCCAGTGCACAATGATTTTGTGCGCTGGTAGCTTGTGGTTTTGGTATTCGGCCGGGCGCTTTGGCTACAGGGTGATTTTCACGTGGGGTGAATCGTTGAGCGCCTTGTAGATGGCTTCCACCTGCTCCCGGTTGCGCATGGTCACCTGTGCGGTAAAGGAGATGAAGGTGCCCTTGCTGCTGGGCTTGCTGCTCAGGTGTTTGTCCGCGTCAAAATCATCCAGATGTGTGGTCAGAATCTCGATCAGGGCGTCCTCGAGCGGGGCGTCAACGGCGCCCATGACCTTTAACTGCATGTCATGGGGAAATTCCCACAGGTGTTCCTGAATAGCCATGGGCTGCTCCTGTCAGTCTCGTGTTTCGGGGGTATCAAGGCCGCAAAGCCGGCGTTTGTGCTGAACATAGTGCCGGGCCAGGATTCTCCACTGAGGGCCTGGCTGGCCGTTGCCTATTATAGCGTCGTTAAGGTGGGTCACAGGTACCACTTCCTTGGTGGAACTGGTGATCCAGATTTCATCCGCCTGGCGCAGCTGCATCTCGGTAATTTCCCGTTCCTGCAGTGCGAGTCCGTGTTGCTGGCATAGCTCTACCACCAGGTCCCGGGTGATGCCGCCGAGAATGGCGTGGCTTTTCGGCGGGGTGGCAATGCTGCCGTCTTTGACTACAAAGACATTGCTGGCCGAGCCTTCGGTGACAAAGCCGTCGCGTAGCAGAATGGCTTCGGCCGCGCCGGCGGCCACGGCCTGCTGGCGGAGCAGGCTGTTGGCCAACAGGGAAACGGATTTGATGTCGCAACGGGCCCAGCGAATATCGTCCAGCGTGATGGCTTTGGCGCCGACGGCGGTATCCGGGCTGTCGGCGGCAGGTACGGCGATTGGGCTGGTCATCATGAAGACGGTGGGCGTCACGGCGGGGGAGGGAAATGCATGGTCGCGTTTTTCGGCGGCCCCACGAGTGATTTGCAGGTACACCGAGAGATTGCCGCCGCCATTATGCTGCAATAGCTCATCACACAAGGTCTGCCAGTGTTCGCGGCTATGGGGGTTGTGGATGTCCACCTCGGTCAGTGAGCGTTCCAGGCGAGCCAGGTGCTCCTCGAAACGAAACAACACGCCGTTATAGGCAGGAATGACCTCGTAAATTCCGTCCGCAAACAGGAAACCCCGATCCATTGGGGAGATCTGTGCGGCTTCGGGGGCCATGAAGCGGCCGTTGAGATAAACCTGAGGCATGTGAGAGGGCTCGACGTAACAGTGACGGCACCAGTTTAGCGCACCTGCCAGGCCCAGATGCAAAACCGGCGCAGCGCGGGTGGTATGTACCATACGGGCTGCGACGGTTTTCTCTGCCGTCAGGCTACTGGCGTCAAGCGTCCTGCGATCAGAACAGGCCTTTGAAGAACAGCAGCAGGTGGTGCCAGAGTTTGGTGAAAAGGCCGGCTTCCTCGACGGGTTCCAGCGCGACCAGGGGTTTCTTGACCAGGACATCGTTGTCCATGCGCACGGTCAGGGTGCCGTACTGCTGGCCTTCCAGAATAGGGGCTTCCAGTTGCGGGGTGACACTGATTTCCGCTTTCAGGTTTTCATGGCTTTCGCGGGGAATGGTCAGTACCAGGTCTTCCGCCAGGCCCAAACGCAGCTGATCCTGTTTGCCCATCCACACATCCACGGTGTCGAGTACGTCACCGGCGCTGTATGCCTTGTAGGTTTCGAAGAAACGGAAACCGTAGGTCAGCAGTTTCTGGGATTCGCGGGCGCGGGCGCTTTCTGAGGCGGTGCCCATGACAACGGCGATGAGCCGCATGTTGTCTTTCTTGGCGGAGGACACCAGACAGTAACCGGCTTCGTCGGTGTGGCCGGTTTTCAGGCCATCTACGGTCGGGTCGCGCCACAGCAGCAGGTTGCGGTTCTGCTGGGTGATACCGTTGTAGGTGAATTCCTTTTTGGCGTACAGGTCGTAGTGGTCAGGAAAATCCCGCACGATGGCCCGGGCCAGGATTGCCATGTCCTTGGCAGTGGTGAAATGGTTTTCGGCCGGCCAGCCGGTGGCATTCATGAAGTGGCTGCTGTCCATGCCCAGGCGATTGGCGTGCTGGTTCATGAGGTCGGCGAAGGCATCTTCAGAGCCGGCAATGTATTCGGCCATGGCCACACTGGCATCGTTACCGGACTGGATGATGATGCCGCGAAGCAAGTCGCCTACCGGGACACGGGTGCCTTCGCGGACAAACATGCGCGAGCCGCCCATTTGCCAGGCTTGAACACTGATCGGTGCCATATCCTTTTCGGAGATGTTGCCTTTCTGCAGTTCTTCTTCGACGATGTAGGCGGTCATCATTTTGGTCAGGCTGGCCGGGGGCAGGCGCTGTTCCGCATTGTGTTCGACGATGACCTGGCCGCTGGCGGCATCCATCAGCAGGTACCCCTTGGCTTCGATCTGCGGCGCACGGGGGACCATTTGTGCCTGGGCTTGCAAGGAAAGGGCGGTGCCGAGCAAGGCACAGAGAGCAAAAACGGTAAAGCGGAAAGACTGGGGACGCATGGGTATCCTGCCTGTTGGTTGTCCTTGGATGGTTCAGGGAATCAGTAATGCGCCGGTCGTGTCATGGCGCCGCCCGGGAAAGAGCCCGAAGGGGTAGTTGGACACGAAAAAGGCAAAAAATTCCATAAAGACCATAAAGATGCGTTGTGCCATTACTTGATGGCTGCATTCTAGAGGACTGGCGCAGGTCTGTTAACCGGAGAAACGGCTGATATGGGCGTTTTCAGGGGCTGACGGGCATGGGCCGGTCAAAACCGGCATTGGCCACCGTCTCGCGCACTTGCTGGCGCTGCTGGTTGCTCTCGTAGGGGCCGATCCAGACCCGGAACAGGTCACCCTCCGAGTGCTGTATCCGGGTGTCGACGCCCAGCTGGTTGATCAGTTCCTGTTGCAGTTGTTGTGCGCTGGTTTGGTCCGAAAAAGCGCCGGCCTGCAGGAACAGATTGCCGCCTTTGCTGGCCCCGTTATTGTCGGCAGTGTCTGTTTGGGTGCTGGCGTTGCTGTTCGCGTCTGCAGGGGGCGGGCTGTCCACAGCGGCGCGCACGGCGGTGGGCACGGTGCTGCTGGGGCCGTCCGGCTGTTGCTGGCTGCTGATCGCTTCGACCCGCACCCGCCCGGTGCCAGCCTGCTCGATGCCCAGGCGCACAGCGGCGGCCCAGGACAGATCGATGATGCGATCTTCATGGAAGGGGCCGCGATCGTTGACACGTACTACCAGGCTTTTGCCGTTATCCAGATTGGTGACCCGGGCATAGGTGGGCAAGGGCAGGCTGCGGTGGGCGGCGGTGAACTGGTACATGTCGAACGACTCGCCACTGGAGGTGCGGTGGCCATGGAATTTCTGGCCATACCAGGAGGCCTTGCCTTCTGCCACGTAGCCGTCCGCTTGGGGCAATACTTGATAAGTCTTGCCCCAAACGCTGTAGGACTCTGGATTACCGTAGCGGCTGCGGGGTTCTTTTTTGGGTACCGGTTCCGGCAGCTGGGAGATATCCCGACGCTCTTCTGGCGCGGTGTCCTGGTGGATGCTGTAGCGATCCGACCCTGGTGCGCCATTATTGGCAGCAGGCGTTTCGCTGTCGCCAGCGGGTCCGGGTGCCGTGGCACAAGCGCTGAGGAAGGCTGAGGTAATCACGGCACAAGCCAGACGTTTCATTGATTATCCTCCAGGGCGGCGGCCAGTTGTCGCGATAGTTGTAGCACGGCCATGGCGTACAGGCGACTGTGATTGTAGCGGGTGATCACATAGAAGTTGTCGGTGGCCAGCCAGAATTCCGCGCCGTCGGTGCCGGTCAGGTCGAGCAGGGCGACCCGGGTGCTGGCGGGCAGGTCAAAGCAGTATTCACTGACCAGTCGATCATCGTTGCAGCTGAGCGCGGAGACGCCGGCGTTGTTGGCCTGTGCCAGGGTAAAGGATGGCTTGTACCCTTTTTTGGCGAGGGGTACGTAACCGGCGCCATCCAGGTGTGCTCTGGCGGCTACGGGCAACCCGGGTTTCCAGTTGTGCTCGCTGAAATAGTTGGCCACGGAGCCGATGGCATCCACCGGGTTGTTGACCAGATCGGTAACGCCGTCGTTGTCGAAGTCCACCGCGTAAGCTTGATAGCTGGTAGGGATGAACTGGCCGTAGCCCATGGCGCCGGCGTAGGACCCGGTGATGCTTTCGGCATCAATGTGGGCGTTATGTTCCAGTTCGAACAAGGCTTTGAGCTGCTTGCGGAAGAAGCTGCCCCGGGGCGGATAATCGTAGCCCAGGGTGGTCAGGGCATCGACCACGCGGTAGGTGCCCATGTGATCCCCATAGCGGGTTTCCACACCAATGATGGCGAGGATGATTTCCCGGGGGATGCCGTAGGTCTGCTCTGCACGGGTCAGGGTGTCGGCGTGGGTGTGAGCGAATTCCACGCCTTTCTGTACCCGGCTCTCCTGCAGGAAAATTTTCTGGTAGGTGGCCCAGGTATGGGTGTGCTCCGCCGGGCGAGCGATGGACTTGAGGATCTTGGGTTGGCATTGCGCGCCCCCCAGAACGTCTCGCACTCGCGTTTCGTCCTGCCCCTGGGAAACCAGTTCTGCAATCAGGGTTTTCGCCTGTTCACGCTGCAGGTAGTCGTTGTTTTCCGGGCAGGTGTGTTCAGCCTGGGCCGGCAGGGAGGTGAAGGTCAGAGCGGCGGCCACAAGGGTTGAGTAAAGAGTGCCGGAGCAAACAATGCCTGGAATGCACGGATAGAAACGACGCAAAGGGGTATCTCCTGTTTTCATTATTTCCATGGACCGCGTTGTTGCGGTGAGGTGCCCGCAACAATGGGCTTTTCTCGCCACGCGTTCAGTAACTCATCAGCCGCCGATGGGTGTGAATCGACATCAGCATGCCGAAACTGGCCAGCAGCGTCACAACCGAGGTGCCGCCATAGCTGATCAGGGGCAAAGGCACCCCTACGACAGGTAAGAGTCCTGACACCATCCCAATGTTCACGAAAACATAAATAAAAAATGTCATCACCAGGCTGGCGGCAAGGAGTCGGGCGAAGGTGTCCTGGGCTTGCCAGCTGATAAAGAAGCCGCGACCGACAATCACCAGGTACATCATCAACAGGATGCTGACACCAACCAGACCGAATTCCTCACTGAGAACCGCGAGAATGAAGTCGGTGGACGATTCCGGCAGGAAATCCAGCCGCGACTGGGTGCCGTCGAGCCAGCCCTTGCCGTTGACGCCGCCGGAGCCGATGGCGGTTTTCGACTGGATGATGTTCCAGCCGGTGCCACGGGGGTCGGCTTCCGGGTTGAGGAAGGTATCGACCCGGTTCCGCTGGTAATCGTGCATCACGAAGAAATACATCAGCGGTGCTGCGGTGACCACAATGATGACCGCCACGGCGATCAGCCGCCACGAGAGCCCGGCCATGAACAGCACCACCAGCCCGCTGGCCGCGATGAGAATGGCGGTGCCCAGGTCCGGTTGCAGGCCAATCAGCATGGCAGGCACCCCGAGCAACAGCAGGGCGGCAATTACGTCCGTGAGTTTGGGGGGCAGGGTGCGTTCAGTGAAATACCACGCGACCATGGCGGGCACGGCCAGTTTCATGACTTCCGCCGGCTGAAAGCGACCTGCGCCGGGAATGGAAAGCCAGCGCTGGGCGCCTTTTGCCTCGGTACCGATGACCAGCACCAGTACCAGCAGCACCAGGCCGATGGAGTAAATCACCGGGGCCCAGAACCGGTAACTGCGGGGGGGGATCTGGGCCAACAGGAACAGCACGGTAAGGCCGGCACCAAAACGGATGCACTGACGCACCACCAGGTCCATGTTTTCGCCGCCGGCGCTGTAAAGGACGGTGAGCCCGCCGAACATGAGCAGCAACAGGCCGACCAGTAGCGGCGGGTCCAGATGCAGGCGGACCGCCAGCCCTGGAGACAGGGAGGCGCCGGTCTGGCCGGGCATCTGGCGGATAAATTCGCGCTGGCTCATGGGCGATCCTCTTGATCCGAATCGTCGTCGGCAGTATTGGAGGGTGGGGTGGCCGGGGTGTTGGCGAACACTGGCGGCACCTTCAGTTCTCCCTCTTTATCGAGCAGCCAGGCGTCCATGACTTGGCGAGCCACTGGCCCGGCGGTAGAGCCGCCGTGGCGCCCATTTTCCACCAGCACGGCCACGGCAATGGCCGGCTTTTCCGCGGGCGCAAACGATACCAGCAAGGCGTGGTCCAGCAGACGCTCTGCCAGCTCGTCCTCGTTATAGGTTTCGTCCTGGCCTACCGAGAAGACCTGGGCGGTGCCGGATTTTGCCGCAATGTCGTATTTCGCCCCTGAGGCCATGGCACGTGCGGTGCCGCCGAGCTGGGTGACACCGACCATGGCTTCGGTCATTTTTTCCCAGTTATCCTGATCATTCAGAATGATATCGGTTCGCTCCACCGGCTGGTGTTCGCCCGCCAGAGTAGGAATGACCTGCTTGCCGTGGCTGGCCATGATCGCCGTGGCGTTGGCCAGTTGCAGCGGCGTCGCCAGGACAAACCCCTGACCGATACTGGCGTTGATGGTGTCGCCGTGGAACCAGGGACGGCCGCGGGCCGCCTTTTTCCATTGTTTGGACGGCATGATGCCACTGGATTCGTTGTACAGATCGATACCGGTGGGTTGGCCCAGGGAAAACTGGTTCATGTAGCGGTGCATGCGCTCGATGCCCAGCTTGAAACCCATGTCGTAGAAATAAGTGTCACAGGACTGCACCACCGCCAGGCGCAGATCCACCCGGCCGTGGCCCCAGCGTTTCCAGTCCCGGTAGCGGTGCGGATCGTTTTCCAGTTGATAGTAGCCGGGGTCGAAAATGGTGCGTTCCCAGTTGGTGACTCCAGCATCCAGCCCGGCGAGACCGTACATGGGCTTGATGGTGGAACCGGGGGGATAGCGCCCCTGCAAGGCCCGGTTGAACAACGGATTGTCGTGGTCGTTGCGGTAGGCGGAGTAATCCTTGTAAGAGATCCCGGTGACGAACAGGTTGGGGTTGAAGCCCGGGCGGCTGACGAACGCCAGCACGCTGCCATCGCGGGGATCAATGGCGACTACGGCACCACGGCGCTCGCCGAGGGCATCGTAGGCGGCCTGTTGCACCCGCATGGACAGGTGCAGCCGCAAGGGCTTGCCCGGCACCGGTGCCTGCTCTTCCAGTACGCGCAGAATCCGCCCGCGGGCATTGGTTTCCACCTGTCGATAGCCGACTTCACCGTGCAGGGTGTCTTCATAGAAACGCTCGATGCCGCTGCGTCCGTAGAAGTGGGTGCCGGCGTAGTTGCGTTGCTGATCCAGCGTCATGGCGTCCAGATCCTGGACGTTGATTCGGTTCACGTAACCCAGCACGTGGGAGAACAGAATGCCGTGGGGGTAGTGGCGAATCGGGTCAGCCGAGATGCGGATGCCAGCCAGCCGGTGCTGATTGACCACCAGGCGGGCGATTTCCTCTTCCGTGAGTCGGCCACGCAGCGGCACCGGCTCCCAGGGGCGGCGGGCGGTGCGGCGGCGTTTTTCGAAGCGCTCCCGGTCACCTTCATCCAGCTCGATCAGCTCACCCAACTCGAGGAGTAGCTGGTCCAGATCGCCGGCCTGCTCAATGATGATTTCCAGCGAAAAGTCAGGGCGGTTATCGGCAAGGATCTCGCCGTGGCGGTCCGTGATCAGCCCGCGGGGCGGGGCCACGGCCTGGGTTTGAACCCGATTGTTGTCACTGAGCGTGGTGTAGCGGTTGTGCTCAATAACCTGTAGCCAGATCATGCGGCCGATCAGCACGCCGGTCAGCAGTAACACCAGAAAAACGCCCACGACAAGACGAACGCTGAAAATGCGCTGCTCGTGGTGATGGTCTTTCAGCGTTAATGGTCGGCGCATGTTGGCGTCTGTGTGAGGCGATAACGATCAGCGATGATAGGGGTGCCCGGTCAGTAGCGTCCAGCCCCGGTATAGCTGCTCGGCAAGCAATACCCGGACGAGAGGGTGGGGCAGTGTCAGGTTCGACAGGCTCCAGCGCTCATGGGCGCTGGCCGATAACTGCGGGCACAGGCCGTCGGGGCCACCTACCAGCAGCACCAGATCCTGGCCCACGTCTTTCAGCTCGCCCAGTTTACGGCTGAGTGCCGGAGTGTCCAGCGCCCGGCCGTTGACTTCCAGTGCCACGGTTTTGGCGCCGGGGCTTTTTTCCAGGCGTTTGCGCAGGGCCTCCGCTTCCGCACGGATCTGGCTGACGCTGTCGCCCTTGCCGCGTTTGGGCATGGGGATTTCTTCCAGCGTCAGGCGCATTTCCGGGGGCATGCGCTTCTGATATTCACTGAAGCCCTCGGTCACCCAGGCAGGCATGCGGGTGCCGATGGCCAGCAGAATAATGCGCATGGATTACGGGTCTTGTTGTTGGTCTGTCTCTTATACACATCTCCGAGCCCACGAGACGGACTCCTA
>OJAU01000788.1_pt1 | contig 10142 bp, 8 predicted proteins | sample 1589791 | NCBI WGS metagenome assembly OJAU01 (sample SAMN05416849, study PRJEB24817) | seawater metagenome | isolation source: Sea water | place: Canada:Atlantic | collected 2013-07 | reverse complement strand
GAGATAGGAGTCCGTCTCGTGGGCTCGGAGATGTGTATAAGAGACAGGCATTGATCACGTCGTCCGAGAGCGACGATACGAATGGAATAATCATGATGCCCATCACCAAACCCGCAGCCAGTGCGCTTTCTGATGACACATCCAGCCCTGCGGTTTCACCCCAATGGCGAATCAGCGGCGCTACCGTTAAGGCCGCGAAGAAGCCATAAACAACAGTAGGAATACCCGCCAACACTTCCAATGCAGGCTTGGCAACCTGACGTACATTAGAGGCCGCATATTCAGACAAATAAATAGCAGCCATCAAGCCCACCGGCACCGCAATAAACATCGCAATCGCGGAAATCAGAAGGGTACCAGTAAATAGAGGAATGGCTCCAAAGCTACCTGACGAGCCAGATTGATCCGCACGTAATGCCACCTGCGGTGACCACGTCGTGCCAAATAAAAACTCAATCGGTGAGACTTTTTGGAAGAACATGATGGCTTCGAACAATACGCTGGCCAAAATACCTAGTGTGGTAAGAACTGCGATGGCCGAACTCAAAAATAGAAGCTTACGAACAATGCTTTCTACCTCGCCGCGCGCGCGCATATCAGGCTGAATACGACGCCACGTCAAACCCAGCCCCGCAAAAATCAATGCCAGTATCACACCGCCTTTTAATAGCGAGGTACGCGCTTGCAAGTCAACAAGGTGAGCCGCAGCCCCACTGAGATTACTCTCAGCCATGAGCGAACTGTCTTTTGCAAGATTATGCACCTTAGACAAGGCCAGACGAACATCCGCTTCCCCTGCCAAACGAATCGATTCTGGCAATTGAAGTGTCAGCAACATATCAACGACTCGGGTCTCAAAGACTGCCCAAAGCAATAACAAAAGTAATGGTGGCAGTGTCGTCCACAAGGCGACAAGCGCGCCGTAATGAGTAGGCAGGGAATGCATTTTTGCACCCTGACTAGCTAAGGTTCTGGCTCGGTTGCGCCCGAGTAGGTAAGCCCCACCCAAGGCAATCAAGACCGCGATCAACAATGTGCTGTAGTTCATGTCAGGTCATCATTTAGAGTTTTAGAAACAAGCAAAAGCCGAGACATTAAATGTCCCGGCTTTCGTTAGAACTCGGTGAGCTCTGATTACTTAGCAGCGATTGTCTTCAGATTCTCGACAGTATCAACTACTTTTTTATATTCTTTTTCAGTCATCGGGATCATACCCTTGTCTGCAAGGTACCCATCTTCACCCATGGCTTTGTCAGAAATGAACTCAGCAAGGAACTCTTCGATGCCAGGAATCACGCCAACGTGTGCCTTTTTAACATAGAAGAACAGTGAACGACTTACTGGGTAAGAACCGTCTGAAATCGCATCAAATGTCGGTGCCTGACCTTCAATGATAGAACCGTGAACCTTGTCTTCGTTCTGCTCAAGGAAGCTGTAACCAAAGATGCCTAGTGCGTCTGGGTTAGCAACAAGCTTTTGTACGATCAAGTTATCGTTTTCGCCCGCTTCAACATAAGCGCCGTCTTCACGCATACCGTGACATAAGGCTTTGTATTTGCTCTTGTCCGTTTTCTTCATCGCTGCGATGAATGGGAACTTCTTACAGCCACCTTCCATTGCTAGCTCAACAAACGCGTCACGAGTACCTGATGTTGGTGGTGGGCCAAGCACTTCGATTTTCTTGGCTGGCAGTGCTGGATTAATTTCTTTCCACGTTTTGTACGGGTTATCAATCAAGGTGTCAGAACCGTCTTTTGCCGGTACAACCTTAGCCAAGGCTAGGAAGATGTCTTTACGGCTTAGTTCAAACTGTGGAGCGTCGTTGCTTCCCGCCAGTACGATACCGTCGTAACCCACCATCACTTCAACAATGTCAGTGATGCCATTTTTAGCACACAATTCGATTTCTGAAGACTTAATCGCACGTGATGCGTTGGTGATGTCTGGGGTTGCTTCACCAACACCGCTACAGAATAACTTCATGCCGCCGCCTGAACCGGTAGATTCAACTTTTGGAGTCGGGAAGCTGCTAGATTTACCAAAACGCTCAGCCACTACCGTAGAGAAAGGGTAAACAGTAGAAGAACCTACGATGCTGATGTAATCACGTTCTGCGTAAGCGTTGCTGCCTGCAAGAGTTGCCAGTAATGCGGCACCGGTCAATAGAGCTTTTTTCATAATGTCAGTCCTTAAATATTAGTGAAGCTGGAGATACGTCTCTACCAGCTGCGACATTTGCTTTCTGATGGTGGCCATTATTCGCGCGTTATATTACAGAAATATGACAAGAGGTGAATTTGTTACTGTCATATGACAGTTTAGTGACAGACAAAGCCAGCAATAGCGGTGTAACCAGGCCGAATAACCAATCTGAATGACGGGGATCGGCCCCTAAGAGCCACCTAAAACCTCCTAACTACCCTGCAAGCCTCATGATGGCTATAATGCCGCGCTAAAGACATGCTAAAGATCTATTTAAAGATACGTATTAAAGATACATATTTGAGATGCGTACTTAAAACGCACTCCCCGAAAACGAAAGCCCAAGACAATCGAGCTAGACATGACACGCGTTATTCAATTGATTGATTTCATTACCCAACACACCGGGCGAGCCGTGCGCTGGCTATCCTTACTTATGGTACTCGCCACCTGTGCTGTGGTTGCCCTACGCTACTTATTCGATACTCCCTCCATTGCCTTGCAAGAAAGTGTCACTTACCTGCACGCTTCCATTTTTATGCTGGGCGCGGCTTATACTTGGCAACAGGGTGGGCATGTTCGAGTGGATGTATTTTATCGTGGCTGGCCAGAACAACGACGCCAATGGGTTGAGCGCGGTGGCATTGTGTTGCTGGTTATTCCAACCTGTGTGTTTTTACTTTGGGTCAGCTGGGAATACGTGGCGAATGCTTGGGCCATCAAAGAGCGCTCTCAAGAAGCCTCAGGGTTACCCTTTATTTATATTCTTAAAACGCTGATTCTAGCCTTACCTGTGACCATACTCTTGCAAGCCATCGCGGAGTTACTGCGTACATTCGACACTCAACAGAACATTGAGGAGTCTGATCGTGGTTGAGTTAATCCCCTTATTGTTATTTGCCGTTATCTGCATAGTGTTAATGCTCGGCTTTCCTGTTGCTTACACACTCGCCGGAACCTCGCTGTTATTTGCAGGGATAGGCCTTCTGACTGGCACCTTTGATGCCGCATTTTTACACGCGATGCCAAATCGTCTTTTTGGTATTTTAAGCAACCAGATTCTGGTCGCTGTGCCCTTGTTTGTTTTTATGGGCGTGATGTTAGAGAAATCCCGCATCGCTGAAAAACTCCTTCGCAACTTAGGCTTATTGTTTGGCCCTATGCGCGGCGGTTTAGGCTTTTCTGTCATTATCGTCGGCATGCTACTCGCTGCCAGTACCGGCATCGTAGGTGCCACCGTGGTCACCATGGGATTAATTTCCCTACCCACTATGCTACGTAATGGTTATAGCCCATCACTGGCCAGTGGAACGATCTGCGCCACCGGAACCCTTGGGCAGATCATCCCGCCATCTACCGCACTGATTATTCTTGGCGACGTACTCTCCAGTGCATATCAGCAAGCTCAGCTCAAGATGGGCATATTCAGCCCAGATACCGTGTCTGTGGCCGACTTATTCGTCGGGGCGTTAATTCCGGGACTAATGCTCGTGTTTGCCTATCTTCTATACACAGGCGGTATGGCATTATTTAAACCAGAATCCGCCCCAGCCGTTCAAGATCGCGAGCCTTTAACGCCCGCCATTTTAATTGATTTACTGAAAGGTCTCTTACCGCCACTGTTATTAATTATCGCGGTGCTTGGTTCTATTTTAAGTGGCCAAGCCACGCCCACGGAAGCAGCAGGCATAGGCGCGCTAGGCTCGCTCATCTTAGCCATTGTCTACCGTCAACTTAACCTGCAACGCTTGCGCGAAGTTATGGATGGCACCCTGCAAGTGACTAGCATGGTCTTTCTGATATTTATTGGGGCTGCACTCTTCTCCCTCGTGTTCCGTGGTTTTGGTGGCGAAGAGTTAGTACACGAAGCCTTCACCAATATGCCCGGTGGTGTGTTTGGTGCCATGCTGATTGTCATGCTGGTGATCTTCTTACTCGGCTTTATTCTCGACTTTATTGAAATCACCTTTGTGGTGGTGCCGATTGTCGCGCCGGTATTATTGGCCATGGGCGTCGACCCGGTATGGCTAGGCATTATGATCGCGATTAATCTACAAACGTCGTTCCTGACCCCGCCCTTTGGCTTTGCACTCTTTTATCTGCGCGGAGTGGCACCGGCGGATCTCCCCACACGCACGATTTATAAAGGCGTGATTCCTTTTATCGTTATTCAGGTCATTATTTTGGTTTTGCTCGCATTCTTCCCAGAGTTAGCAACATGGCTGCCGGATCAAATCTACGGATAAATAGGTAAAATCCCGCCACAGCGGCCATTCCAAGGCCTGACCGGCTATACATTGGCCTGAATTGGGGTACAATTACTGAACAATAAAAATAGGAAATTCCCAGCAGCGGGAATTTCACGGGGCAGTATTTATGGACAAATCCGAAGATAATCAACCATCACCCGATGGAGAGTTGATTCTTAAACTTATTCCGACACGCGCAGATTGCAATATTCACGGCGACATCAGCGGTGGCTGGGTGGTTGCTCAAATGGATCACGCTGGCGAATCGGTGGCTAGCCGTTTAGCCCAAGGGCGAATTGCCAATGTGGCGTTAGAATCTGTGGTGTTTATGTCGCCTATACGCGTAGGTGCGGAAGTCTGTATTTATACTAAGTTACTAGAAATCGGCACATCTTCTATTCGCATGGCCATTGAAGCATGGACGAGAAACCCGAACGAAAATGCGCGCCGTAAAGTCGTGGACGCCATTTTTGTGTATGTGGCGATTGATGGGGCGGGAAGAATTCGTAAAGTACCGCAATAACCCAAACTGGGCAGCATATCCGTCACGATGAGTCATAAAAAAACCCAGCAAATGCTGGGTTCTTTTATCGTCAACTAAGTATTAATCACGCGCATTAATATACGCCTGCTCAGACACCGCGTGATACGCTTTCACGTTATCGCGATACGCCTTGTACGATTTATATACTTTCTCAGACATAGGATCCGCCGCTGCAACTTCCGCAACAACTTCGTCTGATAATAACTGCAACTTTTGCAAAACATCATCCGGGAACGGGCGAACATCGACATTATGCTTTTCTATTAATTCAACCAAGGCTGACTGATTACGCGTGGTGTATTCCGCCAGCATGTCGTCATTGATTGCTGCCGCTGTGACTCGAACAATGGCTTGTAAATCCGCAGGTAATTTAGCAAATGCATCTTTGTTGATGGTGAACTCCATCATGGAGCCCGGCTCATGCCAGCCTGGGTAGTAGTAATATTCTGCGGCTTTGTATAAACCAAAGGCGAGGTCGTTGTATGGGCCTACCCATTCAGTAGCGTCAATCACGCCGGTTTGCAGTGAGGTAAATAATTCACCGCCCGGTAACGTAACGGGCGTGCCGCCTGCACGAGCAAGTACTTCGCCACCTAAGCCCGGAATACGCATTTTCAGACCTTTAAGATCATCGACACTGTTAATTTCTTTATTAAACCAACCGCCCATTTGCACGCCGGTATTACCACCCGGTAGCGGCAGAAGATTAAACGGGGCGTAGACTTCTTCCCACAATTCTTGACCACCACCGTACTGAATCCAGCCATCCATTTCTTGCGCAGTTAAACCAAACGGCACTGAGGTGAAAAACTGTGCAGCCGGTGTTTTACCTTTCCAATAATACGCGCCACTGTGACCCATTTCTGCAGTGCCTTGTGATACCGCATCAAACACTTGTAATGCTGGTACGAGTTCGCCCGCACCGTAGACTTTGATCTCAAGGCGACCACCAGATAACTCAGCCACTTTATCCGCGAAGCGCTCAGGCGCAGTTCCTAAGCCGGGGAAGTTTTTTGGCCATGAAGTCACGAGTTTCCATTTAATGGTTTCTTGCGGAGCGATAGCATTGGCGGCACCGTCTTGTGGTACGCAATCTTGATTACATCCAGCCAACACTAAGGTGGCAAGTGCCGCCACTATAAGTTGTTTCAGTTTCATTGAGATCTCCTGCTTTTATTATTGTGCGCTATGCGCGTCCGTTTAATTTTTAATGCTCACTGCTTACAGCACATCAAGCTTAGCGAAACTTGCCACGAGCCACTTACTGCCGGCGTCATCAAAGTTAACCTGCACTCTCAGCCCGGCACCCTGACCTTCAAATTGCAATACGGTGCCTTCACCAAACATTTCGTGATGCACACGCTGGCCTAACGCGTAAGGATATTGCTCTTGTACAAAATCTGGTTTTGCGAAGGTTGAGGGTTTTGTATTTCGAGATGACATAGGTCGAGTAACGCTATTTTTTAATCGTACTTCTTGGACTAATTCGCTCGGGATTTCTCGAATAAAACGCGATGGCGTACTGAAATTTTCTTGTCCGTATAAACGGCGACTTTCGGCGTAGGTAATGATTAATTTTTCCATCGCTCGGGTAATGCCTACATAGGCAAGACGGCGCTCTTCTTCAAGACCTTCCGCTTCATCGAGTGACATTTTATGCGGGAATAAACCTTCTTCAACACCCGCTAATACCACCTGCGGGAACTCTAAGCCTTTGGCCGAGTGCAATGTCATTAATTGCACGGCATCGTCGTATTCGTCGGCCTGCCCTTCGCCTGCTTCTAAGGCGGCACTGGTTAAGAAGTTCACTAAGGCGCTTTCTTCTTCGTCTTCATCCACAAAATCAGGATCAAACTGGCGCGCAGCGGTGACAAGTTCTTCAAGGTTATCAACACGCGCCTGCCCTTTTTCACCTTTTTCTTTGCGGTGGTGCTCTAGTAAGCCTGATTGCTGAACGACGTTTCCGACCAGTTCATGTAGGGGTAAGTCATCGGCCCCCACAGACAACTCTTCGACCAAATCCATAAAGCTGCCAACTGCAGCGGTGGCTCGTTTAGGCAAACTGTTGTGATCGAGCGCTTTTTGCAACGCTGCCCATAACGAACAGCCCTCATCCCGCGCAATCGCACGCAATGATTCTACGGTTTTTTCGCCAATCGCGCGGGCGGGTACATTTATTACACGCTCTACGGCTTCGTCGTCTTCTCGATTTAATATCAAGCGCAAATACGCGAGGGCGTTTTTAATTTCGAGACGCTCATAAAATCGCTGACCACCATAAATGCGATAGGGAATTCCGGAACGCAATAACGCTTCTTCTAATGTTCGAGATTGCGCATTAGAACGATACAGTATCGCCATGTCCGTGCGCGCTCGCCCAGCTCGTGCCCATTCATCAACAAGATCGGCGATATAACGAGCTTCATCTTGCTCGTTAAACGCGCTATACAAGGTAATCGGTTCGCCGTCTTCACCATCCGTGCGTAGCTCTTTGCCTAAACGACCTTGGTTATTGGCAATCACAGCATTAGCAGCGGCAAGAATATTCGCCGTAGAGCGGTAATTTTGCTCTAGCTTGATCATTTCCGCTTGCGGGAAATCTTCTTGAAAATGACGAATATTACCGATGTTGGCACCGCGCCAGCCGTAGATAGACTGATCGTCATCCCCCACCACCATGACCGACACAGTATTGCCTGCTAACAAGCGAATCCAAGCGTATTGAATGTTGTTGGTGTCTTGAAACTCGTCCACCAGAATATTGCGGAAACGGCTTTGGTAATGCGCTAATAACTCTGGATTGTGCAGCCATAATTCGTGTGCGCGCAATAAGATTTCGCCGAAGTCTACCAGTCCGTTATTTTGACAGTGCTCTTCGTAGATAAAGTAAAAGTCGCGCATTTGGCTAGCAAAGGGGTCGGCAGATGGAATGACATGGGCAGCACGGCGACCTTCGTCTTTTTGACCATTCATAAACCACTGCAGCTGCTTTGGCGGATAGCGGCTGTCATCAATGTTGTGCGCTTTCATTAAACGCTTCACGACACGCAACTGATCATCGCTATCGAGTACCTGAAAGTACTGTGGCAGCTTGGCTTCGCGCCAATGTTGCTTTAATAAGCGATGCGCTAAGCCGTGAAAAGTGCCTACCCACAAGCCGTTTGATGGCTCGTCTAGCACCTGTTCAATACGGTTGCGCATTTCTCGCGCTGCCTTATTGGTAAATGTCACGGCCATCACTGAAAATGGCGAAATGTTATCGACCTTTAACAGCCAAGCGATACGATGCACCAGCACTCGGGTTTTACCCGAACCGGCACCGGCCAACACCAATTGGTGTGGCGAACTGGCGGCAACAGCGTTGCGCTGGCCGTCGTTTAATTGATCAAGAAGTAATGAGATATCCATGGGCTGCAAGTCTAACAGAATGCTCTAATCTCTGAATAACTATGTTGAGTTTGCAGAAGTGTGAAGTGACGCCATTCAAAGGTTACTTATTTTGCTCAATGCTTCGTATAATCACTCTATAAAAATACGAGTACGTTTCCGTGAAAAACCAACCGATTCTCGGTGAGATCAGTAAAGCGCGTTCAAGCCTCAGAAAGTCCGAGGTTAAGGTCGCTGACTTTGTGCTGTCACAGCCGGAACAAGTCATGCATATGCGCATCGTTGATCTTGCTCAAGAAGCGCAAGTCAGTGAACCCACCATTGTGCGTTTTTGTCGTGCAATTGGCTGTAACGGTTTTCAGGAGTTTAAAGTTCGTATTGCACAGGAAACCGCCGTCACCAACAACATCGGCCAGTTTGCCATTGTTGCCGACGACAGTATTGAAGACATTTGTTCAAAAATCGCCGATACGACCATTCAACGACTGCACCAAATTAAGACGCTCTTACTTCCAAGCCAAGTCGCTGCCGCAGCAAACGCAATCAGTAATGCTCAGCGCGTTGAATTTTATGGCTTTGGCGCTTCTGGGGCAGTAGCAACGGATGCACAACATAAGTTCTTTCGCTTACAAGTAGCCACCGCCGCCTACAGCGACCCACATATGCAATCTATGTCGGCGGTCACCCTTGGTGAAAAAGACGTCGTTGTTGCTATCTCACAAAGTGGCCGCACTCGAGATTTAATGCACTCAATCGCACTTGCTCAGCAGCATGACGCTCTTGTTGTAAGTCTTGCTCCTCAACACACTCCGGTCAGCGAAGCCGCTGATTTGCCCATACATATCAATATTGAAGAAGACACAGAACAGTTCACTCCCATGACCTCTCGCATCGCTCATCTTATGGTCATTGATATGCTAGCCGTTGCGGTCACACAAAGGCGCGGCCCCGATTTCTCTGCCCACTTAAATGCCATTAAGCGCAGTATTAAATCATTGCGAATCGATGTCTGATTAGGCCAAAGCTGCCATTCTCTTAAGAATTCCCCCCATGTGCCGATAAGTCACTCAATGGCGCGATATACCTGTTTTCTCGACAGTCACTTCGTGTAATCTGTCTGTAAACAACAATAACGATAATCGCAATCGGACATGTGAGCCCAAGGGGATTTGTGATGGAAGCAGCAAAAAAAGTTAGTTCAGATGAAACGGTTACTTTTGATAAAAACGGCAATGTTGTAGTTAACAAAGAGTCTACCGCTCCCAAAAAATTAATGGCACGCCGAGCGATAGAGGCTCACCTTGAACGCAAGGTGCTCGAAAAGGATCTTGAAGCGTATTATTTCGAGTAGTTAAAAAAGCGGTTAATTTGCCACTGCGGTCCAACAGTTTTAATACCTAGGCCCAATGCCTCCCAAGGGGAACTTATCCCCTTGCCGGCGGGTAATCTCATCAGTTTATGCGACGGCGCTAAAGTATGGTCGCTGCTATTCCCTTTTAGATAAATCATCTGATTTTCTATCTCATGTCCCTAGGGCACCTCTGCATTAATCAGAGGTGCCCTAGACCTTTTACTTTAAAATTAGCACCGTTTGATCTGAAATGCGGCTTCGCGGACTTTCCTTTAATCGGCGTGCGTGCGGCGCTAGACAATAAAGTTATTCTGCGGCCTTTAGAGCAAAACCTTGCCCCGGAGCGACCTCTTACCGCATCCATATTTCTTGCGTCGCTCCGGGGCAAGGTTTTGCTCTAAAGGCCGCA
>OJAU01000787.1_pt1 | contig 10144 bp, 10 predicted proteins | sample 1589791 | NCBI WGS metagenome assembly OJAU01 (sample SAMN05416849, study PRJEB24817) | seawater metagenome | isolation source: Sea water | place: Canada:Atlantic | collected 2013-07 | reverse complement strand
TCGGCAGCGTCAGATGTGTATAAGAGACAGCAACGACATCTATTATTTTATGTCCACTAACGCTCAGCCAGTTAACGCATAAGGAGGCCATCATGATTAAAGAAAGCACATTCGAACCAGAACAGGCCAGCTACCGCAAAATTATTCCTGCCGGTGACTACCTTTTGCATCGTATCGAAAAAGGCCAAACGATTAGAATTCTTGACCTTGAAGGCAACCAAGCCGCCGACACCTTGTTTTATAACGCAGACGATGTGTCCGAGCGCTACAGCGCCATGGACACCATTCGCACCCAAAGCAATGTGTATTTGACTGCTGGCACTGTGCTGATGTCGAACGAAGATAATCCAATGTTGGAAATCGTCGCCGACACCTGTGGCCGCCACGATACCTTGGGTGGTGCGTGCGCAACAGAATCGAATACCGTGCGTTATGCGCTCGAAAAAAAGTGCATGCACGCTTGTCGTGATAGCTGGATGCTGGCGATTAACGAGCAAGAAGAATACGGATTATCGAAAGCCGACATCACGCATAACATTAACTTTTTCATGAACGTGCCGGTCACACCCGAAGGCGGATTAACTTTTGCTGATGGAATTTCCGATGCTGGAAAATACGTCGAGCTAACCGCCAAGATGAATATTTTGGTGCTGATTTCGAATTGTCCGCAGCTTAATAACCCGTGCAATGCTTACAACCCAACGCCGGTTGAAGTCTTGGTGTGGTCTTAATCTATAGACATCTCTAAATACATATTTCGTAACGGGACGACCCGTTATTAGATTGATTTCCGGGACGGCCCGGCTTGAGGTACCTGATGTTTAAAAAAGTACTCATCGCCAACCGTGGGGCGATTGCCGTTCGTATTATTCGTACCCTGCGCGAGCTAGGTTGCATCTCGGTTGTGGTCTACCACGAAGCCGACAAACACTCTCTGCACGTACATCACGCCGACGAGAGCTACAGCCTCGGCAGTGGCAGTGTGACCGACACTTACTTAAATAAAGAAAAAATATTATCCATCGCCAAAGAGGCATATGCCGAAGCGATTCATCCAGGTTATGGATTTTTAAGCGAAAACCCAGATTTTTCCGACGCATGCGAAAACGCAGGTATCGTATTTTTAGGCCCAAATTCGCAACAAATGAAAGACTTCGGACTTAAGCATCGTGCCCGCGAACTCGCCGAACAAAGTAATACGCCACTACTCCCCGGCACCGACTTATTAAAAGATCTTGAAGACGCCGTCACTCAAGCTGACCACATTGGCTACCCCTTAATGCTAAAAAGCACCGCAGGTGGTGGCGGCATTGGTATGCAGCTTTGTTACAGCGAAAAAGAATTACGTGATGCCTTTGAATCAGTAAAACGCCTGAGCGCAAATAACTTTTCTAACGACGGTGTTTTTTTAGAAAAATTCGTCAAAAAAGCACGTCATATCGAAGTACAAATTTTTGGTGACGGCCAAGGCAATGTCGCTGCCTTTGGTGAACGCGATTGCTCGTTGCAACGCCGAAACCAAAAAGTGATTGAAGAAACCCCTGCACCCAATATCTCGGAAGCCACTCGTAAAGCCTTGCACGATACCGCACGTCGTTTAGGTAAAAGCGTTAATTACCGTAGTGCTGGTACGGTCGAATTTATTTACGACGACGCCACAGAAGCCTTTTACTTTTTAGAAGTGAACACCCGCTTACAAGTAGAGCACGGTGTCACGGAAGAAGTATTTAATATCGACCTCGTAGAATGGATGATTCGACTCGGTGCTGGTGAAACACTGCCACTACATGAAAAACGCATTCCCGTTGGCCACAGTATTCAAGCGCGTATTTATGCGGAAGATCCAGTCAAAGATTTTCAGCCATGCGCGGGCTTGCTCAGCAAAGTACGTTGGGCAAGCAAGACGAATAATTTACAAAATAATTTGAGACATAATTTACGACATAATTTGAGAATAGACACTTGGGTCGAGAACGGCACTCAAGTGCCCGCCCTGTTCGATCCTATGCTGGCAAAAGTGATTGTTACCGCCGACACACGTGAAGAGGCCATCACCCAATTACACAAAGCACTTGCCGCGAGCGAGCTGTATGGCATTGAAACAAATTTGCTCTACGTGCAGCATATTTTAGAAGACAAAGACGTACTGGCAGGCAATGTCTGGACACGTAAACTCAACGAGCTGAGCTTTCAAGACCCAAGCATTGATGTAATTAGTGCAGGTACACAAACTACGATTCAAGACGTACCGGGACGCATTGGCTACTGGAATGTGGGTATTCCACCGTCTGGGCCATTTGATGATTATTCGTTCCGCTTAGGTAATCGTCTACTTGGCAACAGCGAAGATTGCGCCGGATTAGAAATCACCCTCAAAGGCCCCGTGTTAAAATTTGGCCAAGCCACGCAAGTGATCATGACAGGGGCAAAAACTAACGCAACTGTTTTGCGTACAGGTCTGCGAAATAGCGAAGAAATTCCTATCGACTTTTATCAAGTTATTAACCTCGAAGCCGGTGATATTCTTGATTGCGGTTCTGTTACTGGTGCCGGTGCCCGTGCCTTTTTATTAATCGCTGGCGGTATTCAGTGCCCAGAATATTTAGGTTCTCGTTCTACGTTTACACTGGGGCAATTTGGCGGCCACAACGGGCGCTCACTATTACCCGGCGACGTACTGCACTTACTGCCACCCGAAGATATAAACAACGAACTGCCCGCAGCTTACGATGCGAATTTAATTCCAAGCATAGGCAATACCTGGGAAGTGCACGTTATTTACGGCCCACACGGTGCGCCGGACTTTTTCACCGATGACGACATCGACACCTTCTTCGACGCAGACTGGGAAGTACACTTTAACTCCAGCCGTACCGGCGTGCGTTTAATTGGCCCAAAACCCGATTGGGCACGGGCCGATGGCGGAGAAGCGGGCTTACATCCATCGAATATTCACGATAACGCTTACGCCATTGGTGCCATCGACTTTACCGGCGACATGCCAGTCATTCTCGGCCCTGACGGCCCAAGCTTGGGCGGCTTTGTTTGCCCAGCCACCGTGATCAACGCCGACCTCTGGAAACTCGGCCAATTAAAAGCCGGTGATAAAATTAAATTTGTGCCGGTATCACACGACACCGCCGTTGAACTTGCGACGGCGCAAAACGCTTCGATTAACTCGTTAACGCAAACGCCTGCTTATACGCCAAGTGATGCGCCAAAACATTTACCATCCAGCATCGAACTGCAAACCATCTCAACCGATCAGCACCCGACAGGCGTTGTCTATCGCCCTGCCGGTGATAATTATTTATTGATTGAATACGGCCCGCTGCAACTCGATATTCGCTTACGTTTTCGTGTACACGCCTTAATGGAATCTCTGCTGCTTGAAGATATCAATGGCATTATCGAAATGACACCGGGCATACGCTCGCTGCAAATCCATTACGATAGCCTTAGTCTCTCGCGTGACGATTTATTAACGCGTCTTATTGCACAAGAAGACAAACTCGGCGACCTCAAAAACGCCGAAGTGCCTTCACGTACCGTATGGCTACCACTGTCGTGGAACGATATCGCCTGCCAGAAAGCGGTGGATAAATACGTTAAATCCGTTCGTGCCGACGCACCGTGGTGCCCAGATAATATTGAATTTATTCGTCGCATAAACGGCCTAGATTCCATCGAAGACGTCAAAGACATCGTCTTTGATGCCAGCTACTTAGTGATGGGCTTAGGCGATGTCTACTTAGGGGCACCAGTGGCTACGCCGGTAGACCCACGCCACCGTCTTGTCACCACCAAATACAACCCAGCCCGTACTTGGACCGCCGAAAACTCCGTAGGCATTGGTGGCGCCTACATGTGCATTTACGGCATGGAAGGCCCGGGGGGATATCAGTTTATTGGCCGTACCCTACAAATGTGGAACCGCCATAAACAAACCAAAGAATTCAGCCAAGCTTGGTTATTACGCTTCTTCGACAAAATTCGTTTTTACGAAGTCAGCCACGATGAACTCACCGACATACGGGAAGAATTTCCGCACGGTCGCTACCCCATCAAAATTGAAGAAGGCACCTTTAACCTCGACGAATATGAACGCTTTTTAAGCGACGAAGCCGAAGGCATAACCGCGTTTCAAACACAACGCCAACACGCCTTCCAGCAAGAACTCGAAGACTGGAAAGCCAAAGGCCTACTGCGCTTCGAAACCGACACCGGCGCTATCGAAGACACCGACGAACGCCCACTGCAAGACGGCGAGTTTGCGATAGAAAGCCACATCTCGGGCAACGTCTGGCAAGTGCTCGTAAAACCCGGCCAACACGTCGAAGCCGGACAACCGCTATTGATTTTAGAATCCATGAAAATGGAAATCGAAATCACCGCACACAAGAGCGGGACTGTGGTTGAGTTGCTAAGAGAACCGGGACAAGGCGTGAGTCCAGGGAAGGCGTTGGTGGTGTTGACTAACTGATAGCCATATACCAATATATGGTACTTATTGGTACAAAGAGGCAGAGCTAATGTCTAAAAACACCAGCATTACGCTTGGAGAGCATTTCGACGGTTTTATTTCAAAGCAAATCGCCGAAGGCAGATACGCGTCAACTAGCGAAGTCGTTCGTGCAGCCTTAAGGCTACTTGAAGACAATGAGCAAAAACTTGCAACACTGCGGAAGCTACTCAAAGAAGGCGAAAATAGTGGTACTGCAGAGTATAGCTATGAAGCACTGATGAATGAACTTGATGACGACATTGGTTAATGGCGATATTTACATTAACCAATAAAGCCAAGGCTGATTTGAAATCGATTGCCATCTACACACAAAAGAAATGGGGCAGGCAACAGCGCGCCATTTACTTAAAACAATTTGATGATTCATTTCACTTGCTTGCTGCTACCCCCGACATTGGAACTCAATGTGATTACGTAGCAGCAGGCTACCTTAAATTTCCAAATACTAGCCACGTTATCTTCTATCGACAAATAAATGATGATCAAATTGAAATCGTGCGTATTTTACACAAACGCATGGATGTCGAGCGGAAACTTAAAAGTAGTAGTGTTATTCCGCCTTAGAGTTTAAAGCCCCTTGTTTAAATTTGGCAGTTTCGAATATAAGTGTAATTAATTATAACTAACTTAGTTTCGTTTTAAGTATTCCCATTTTGCACCTTCCGTGTGTACACGGTTCGTTTTTTGATTAACGTTTTTATATTCACTAAAACCAGAAGTGCTGTTGGAATCGCTACAACGACTATTATCCCTAAGATCTCATTGGCTATTTCACTATTCATCACTGTAATAGTTATCAAACCATCACTTCCAAACCATAACAATCCACACATAACGAACATGTAGAGATAGCCATATTTAAGATTCCATACGTCATCAGATTGATCAGCTTCTTCTAGGTTTGCGTCGCAATGAGGGCAAAGAAAACCTCGGCTGTAGCCTTTTACATAGCCATCAACCGCAGCATTTGTAGGGAATTCTTTATTGCATGAGTCGCACAGGTAGTTATCAGCCATTAATAAATCTCTTTTGCACTTCTACTTCAAGCGCCACCTTCGCTCCCGATGCCATCAGTAAACCATGAGCCGCCACCAGCGCATCAAAATCTAACGCGAGCAGTTGTTCAAAGTCCGCTTTGAGTGAACCTGATTTTGGTGTTACTCGTTTTAGCCAAGGCGGGCCGATGTTAATGCCTTGTTTGAACCCTAAAAGCTTAAAGGCGAATTTAGTAAACGCAGTGAAGTAACTCCAATCGGCGTGATATTGCACGCTGTCGGTAGTTAAGAGTAATTTGTGGTCTTTAAGTAGTAATGCAGCTTCAGGGTACCGCGATGTGTTAAATACAAAGAAGGCTGAGTTCGTGATCGGGCTTTCATTATCCGCACTTATAAGGTGTGTTGGCTTAGGCAGTGGATACGATGTTTGCCCAGCTTGCGCCCAGAACTCGCATTGGTATCGTTCTAAATAGAAGGCATCGTCAAGGCCATGAAAATCGCCGAGACGCATTATGCGTGTCACTAGCCCTAGCTTGTCTAACTCAGCTAGGCCGTCATCGTTCATACGTACAGGATTAATAAGTGTCAGCTGCCCTGTTTCTTCAAGGATGATCATGTTGCGGTTCATCCGCATCCCCGGCCCCATTTTGATACTGCCATGTAGCAGGTAGACACCGGGGTAGAGTTTTACGATGTCATCGTGTGGGAAGGCTTTGGGGTAAGTTTGAGAGTGCATAAATATCCTTAAATCACGACCAACCTGTCTTCCAATTCATTTTGCTCATGCGTGGCGGGCAGCACGGCACTGACGACGCTCGCTACGCTGTTAACGCATTCTTCAAAGCCTTCGAGTACGTCACCGGCTTTTACTTTTTGGGTAAACGTTGTGACTATGCTTTGCCATTGGCTGTTGTCGATATGGTTTGAGATGCCTTGGTCGACCATGATTTCAACGTAGTGCTCTGCAGCTGACACAAAGATAAGTACGCCGGTGCGATCTTTGGTGTGGTGTAGTCCTTGCTCTAAAAACTGGCGTCGCGCCATAAGTGCCGCACGGTGGCGTTTCATGCGTTTTGGAATCAAGCGATAACGTAACGCCGGGATTTGAAAGCTGGCCGCAAGCAGCACGAACACGCCCATTTGTACCAACAATAAATCTTGCGGGGCGAGCCAAAGCGGCGATAGCAGTAATACGCTAGGCGTAAGCAGCGCAATCATGGCCGCCCACATCGTGGGAATAAACCGATAATCGTCGGATGCATGCGCATATACCGTGACGATTTCTGCGTCGGTTTTGGTTTCTGCGTTTTTTACTGTGTCAGCCAGTTGATCGAGCTGTTGTTTATTTAATAAAGCCATTACCAACCTCCAGAGGCGCCGCCTCCTCCAAATCCACCACCGCCGCCGCTGAAGCCACCGCCTCCTCCAAATCCACCACCGCCGCCGAAACCACCAAACCCACCGGTGGAAATATATCCTGAGCCACCACTGCCACCTCCTGTACGGTTTTTACCAAAAAATTCACTGAGAAAGAGAAATACAATCAGTATCAAAAATAGAATAAGTAAAAAGTCTTTTTGTTTATCCTTTAAAAAACCAGTGGATTTCGATTCATACTTACCCGCAATCGCCAACAGTATGGATTCCACACCTTTCTGAATGCCTTGGCTAAAACGTCCTTTTTTAAATTCAGGGCGGATCACAGCTTGAATGATGTTGGAGGCGATGGCATCAGTGAGTGAGCCTTCAAGCCCGTAGCCCACTTCGATACGCATTTTGCGATCATTCTTGGCAATAATGAGTAACACGCCATTATCTTTGTCGGCTTGCCCTATACCCCAGTGGCGTCCGAGCTGATAACCGTATTCTTCGATTGTGCGACCTTCAAGGCTATGGATCGTTACCACCACGACTTGATTGCTGGACATGTCTTCGTGTTTTTTGAGTACGGTTTCTAGGCGAGTTTCGACATCACGCGGAAGCAAGCTCGCGCGATCTACCACGTGCCCAGTTAACTCAGGAAAGTTGGGGGCAGCACTGGCGGAGGCCACCAGCGTCAATGGCAGCAAGAGTGCTAACCATATCAGTTTTGAGAACGTCCATTTCATCAGGGTTTAGACCTTTTAAAAATTCACTCTTGTTTAGAAATTCACAGTAGGCGCTTGCTCGGCGTTCTCAGTGGTGGCTTTGAAAGTCTCACGCTTTTCCATATCGCTGTACAATAAGCTGTGCCAGATTTTGCCAGGAAAGGTGCGAATCTCGGTGTTATAAGCTTGCACCGCTTGAATAAAGTCACGGCGAGCAACGGCGATGCGATTCTCAGTGCCTTCTAGTTGAGATTGCAGGGCAAGGAAGTTGGCGTTGGATTTTAGGTCTGGGTAGTTTTCGGTGACCATTAATAAACGCCCCAACGCACGGCCAAGGCTGCCTTGTGCTTGCTCATATTTTTCGAGGGCTTCTGGGTTGTTAAGTAATTCACTATCCATTTGAATCGAAGTCGCTTTGGCACGTGCTTCGACGACGGCGGTAAGGGTTTCTTGCTCTTGCGCAGCAAACCCTTTCACTGTGTTGACCAAATTAGGAATCAAATCAGAACGACGTTGATACTGGTTTTCGACCTGTGCCCAGGTGCTGTTTACTTGCTCGTCGTAGGTGGGAATATTGTTGATGCCGCAGCCAGCTAACACGGTGGCTGTGAGAACGATAAGAATTAGACGATGAAACATAACACTACCCTGTATTTGATTGATTACACGGAGTTTACCTGTTTCAGGAGAAAACAGAACCCACCTCTGTTATACTGCGTGCTCATGACGGTTTGTCCGTCGCGTCATCCTTTGTTTAGCTCCGCTCAATGACTGAATGCCGCACCGCGCTCGCCTGTTCATCCTTTGAACTTGCCGTGCGTTCACTATTGATCGGTCATTGTCAGTATCCAGAGTGTATCGCTGTCTAAATCAGTAAATCTCACCCTGCTTCCTTTCTTTATTGGTTTTTTCTTACCAATCCGCTTCGATCAATGAATTTATTTTTAGCTAACAAATTGTTTTTGTTGGCGCTCTATTGGTATGTAAATGTCTATCACATTTGATGATTTAAAATTAGCCGAGCCGATTGCTCGCGCTGTGAATGAAAAAGGTTACACCCACCCATCTCCGATTCAAGAACAGGCGATTCCTGTTGTGCTTCAGGGTGGCGATTTAATGGCGTCGGCCCAAACCGGCACGGGTAAAACGGCGGCCTTTACTCTGCCGTTATTACAACAGTTACTTGATAAACGACGTGCGTCGGGTAATCGTGTGAAAGCCTTGGTGTTAACCCCAACGCGTGAGCTAGCGGCTCAGATTCTTGAAAACATTGAGGCTTACAGTAAGTACACGAAAATTCGCTCTACCGTTGTGTTTGGTGGGGTGAAGATTAATCCGCAAATGCAAAAACTGCGCAGTGGTGTTGAAGTATTAGTTGCCACGCCTGGCCGCTTGCTTGATCTACACAGCCAAAATGCTGTGAAGTTCGATGAACTTGATATTTTAGTGCTGGATGAAGCCGACCGTATGTTGGATATGGGCTTTATTCACGACATTAAGCGTATTCTTAAATTAATGCCTGCGAAGCGTCAGAACTTATTGTTCTCGGCAACTTTTTCGGACGAAATTCGCACCCTTGCGCACGGTTTGTTAAACAACCCGGCTGAAGTCAGCGTTGCGAAAGAAAATACGACGAACACCTCAATTGAGCACAAACTGCACCCGGTTGATAAAGCACAAAAAACGAAGCTTTTAAGCCATCTCGCCATCAGCGAAAAATGGGATCAAGCTTTGGTGTTTAGCCGCACCAAACACGGCGCAAACAAGTTGGTTAAATTACTGGAACGCGATGGCATTAAAGCTGCTGCAATTCACGGTAATAAAAGCCAAAACCAGCGCACAAAAGCCTTGGCCGATTTTAAAGATGGTAAAATCACACTCTTAATTGCAACCGATATTGCCGCTCGTGGGATTGATATTCATCAGTTACCACAAGTTGTTAACTTCGATTTACCGAATGTGCCCGCTGACTACGTTCACCGTATTGGTCGTACTGGCCGTGCTGGTATGCTGGGTCATGCGATTTCGTTGGTGTCTGCGGATGAGATTGATCAATTGCAAGATATTGAGCGCTTAATTCAAAAGCATGTGGTACGTGAAGTGATCGATGGGTTTGCCCCACAGAACCCGTTGCCTAAATCGCGTGATATTTTGCCACCGAAAGTGAACAAACCGAAAAAGCCAAAATCGGCTAGTTCTGGCAACTCGAATAACGCCAACAACAGAAAACCAGCAGCCAACTCTGGTGCTCGCCGGTCTGGTACGAACTCTACTGCGGGAAATTCTGCCTCAAAGCCTACGAATGGTGGCCAAACTCGTCAGCGTCGTTCACAGCGTGCAAATCGAACCGTCGAAGCTTAAGAAGAAATAACTCGCTAAACTCCAACTAAAAGGCTTGCTTTCTGAGCAAGCCGCTAGGGCACCTCTGAAAAATGCAGTAGTGCTGCGCGTGAGTCTTGTAATGCTTTAGATCGAGGCGTTGATTGATGTTAATGACGGGTCCTTAACAAGATCAACAACAAAGATATAAAGTGTCT
>OJAU01000786.1_pt1 | contig 10206 bp, 8 predicted proteins | sample 1589791 | NCBI WGS metagenome assembly OJAU01 (sample SAMN05416849, study PRJEB24817) | seawater metagenome | isolation source: Sea water | place: Canada:Atlantic | collected 2013-07 | reverse complement strand
GAGATAGGAGTCCGTCTCGTGGGCTCGGAGATGTGTATAAGAGACAGGTCATATTTACCTTCAATTCTTAATTTCCCTGTAATTTTCGTAACCTCTTCAAAACCTTTTAGAGTATGAAACTGGTGTAAACCAAAACTTTTAAGAATAACATCTCCATTAATTTCCTTAATTCCAGTTAATGGAGAGAGGTCGATTATAGGACTCGATGTGGGGATTCCAAAGTCCATACAAGGTTCATACGTATAAATTTCTCCATTTACAACATCGATTTGATGTCCTTCAAATAAATCTACAGCATATTGATGCCTTAAAATAATATCTTGATTAAGTGTACCAATTGGCATAAAGTTCACCGAAATTAAATTTGGGTCAGAAGTACTACCGCTTGGGTCTTGGGCTCTTATATTAATATAATATCGATGAAATAGCTGAAGTTGATTGTCTGTGTTTGCATTTGTAAAGGTGAATGAATTTTCCGTGGTAGTAAAATCAAGCCAGTACATATCATAGATACCATCAAAATAACAGTCATAGCCTTCTTTTAGAGAAGTTAATAAATAAGTTACCTCCTCTCCATTAGGGTCAACACAAGGATTCCATGAGACTGTAATGCTATCGGAGGTATATGTGGCTGTGAAATTTTCGACCATTTGACAGGGTGGGGTGCCATCCCCACCCCTATTGGTTACATTTATGGTAACATTTGCACTGTCGCATAGTGCATTACTACTATTGTCACAAACTTTGTATGTAAAGGTATCAACCCCGATAAATGTGGAATTTGGAGTGTATTTTATCGCACCTGTTACGGGGTTTATTTCGGTAGTTCCATGGCTTACAGCATTTTCTATAATCACCGAAGAGGGGTCTAAAGGATTATCCCCCGCTTCATCGTTCAATAGTACATCAATTACCACAGAACGATTATTTGGAGTAGTTGTTGAGTCATCAACAGCAATGGGCGCACCTTCGACTCTCTGAATATCATCATCCTTTTTTGAACATTTTAGGCTCAAAGCTAGTATTACAAATAGGAGTAGCGTTTTTTTCATAATTTTTTTAGAGTGATATATTAATAATATTCAGAAGATGTTTTAGTAGGCGCAAAAAAGATGTTATAGACTTAAATTATTATCCAATATGAAAGTTACAAGGAGAAGGAAGATTTTTAAATCTTCCTTCCCTTTGTTTTTATAAACTGCAATCGCCATTTATAATCTCTAAATGAGTTGGATTATAACCATTGCCCTCAATTAAATATTCTTGTGAACAGAGGCCATTATTAGTAAAGAAATCCCTTAAGCCGCAAAAATCCCCTAAACTAAAATTTCCAGTAATGGTTAAATCGCTGCCTGTTGGGAAATTATCGCATTCGATTAATTCAAGATTTGAAAGAAAGTCCAGATTTGTTAACGCATCATTATTTCTCAAATTAATAGTATAATAAACTTTGGAAAGATTTTGAAAAGTATTTAGTGATGAAAGATTTTGATTATTTTCAAGATATATATCTTTTAAATAATTAAAATCCTCAAAGCCACTAATATTTGTTAGAGAAGGATTGTTAACTAAATAAATATACAAAGGATTACTAGAGTCATATTGAATGGAATTGAAACTAATATTTTGCAAAGAATTATTATTTATAAAAGTTATTCTTTCTCCAATATTACCCAAATTTGTAAAGCCATTAGTATTTTGTAAAATTTGATTGTTATTTATTGTAAGTTCATTAGCTACTTGTGTTAAATCTTGAAACATATTTACATTTTCAAGACCAGAAAAACCAATTTCAAAATAATTAGTAGTGTTTAAATTTTGAAATGCATTTATATTAATTAATTCTTCACAATGCTTAATTTGAAAAAAATTAGCAGTATTAATATTATTTAATCCAGAAAAGGAGTTTAAATTGGAATTATTTGAGATAATAACATCTCCATTAAATTGATTCATTTGATTGAACCCAGAAAAAGATTGAAGGTTGGAATTCCCAATAACATTAAAATTCCCAAGAATTTTTGGAACATTTTGAAATGCACTAATAGCAGTGAGGTTAAAATTATTTTCTAATATAAAAGAGCTATTAAAATCTTGAGAAATGTTATTAAATCCTTCTAAAATAGGAATTGAATTTCCAATCATTTGAAAACCGTGCAGTTCAGTTAAATTAGATAACTGGCTTATATCATTAATAAAACCTCTATTATTTTCACCTTCAATCCTTAATTTACCGCCAATTTTAGTCACTTCTTCAAACCCTTCTAGGTTATGGAAATTATGCCATCCATAGCTTTTCAATATAACGTCGCCATTTATTACTTTAATTCCAGATAAGGGTGAAAGATCTGAAATGGGGGTAGAAACATATATGCCGAAATCCCTACAAGGTTGTCCGATTATTATGTTTCCATTTAAAACATCTAATTGATTGTCTTCAAAAACATCAACCTCATATTGATAATTTAATTCAATATCTCCAGTATAAGTTCCAATGGGGACTGAATTAAAGTAAACGTTTGTCGGTTCCGAGGTATTTCCAGCAGGGTCTTTTGCGGTGACTACCGCCCAATATTTAACAAAAAATAATTTATCGTTAAAAGTATAAGTAGTTTCAGTTGTTTCTACCTCTTCGTTTATGTTATAAAAGACGGCATTCAAATAGCAATCATATCCAGAAGAATAAAGAATAATAGAATATGTAACTTCTTCACCATTAGGGTCAACGCAAGGATTCCAAGATAGAGTTATAGTTTCGTTTGTTTGAGAGTATGTTAAATTTTCAACCATTACACAAGGGGGTGTGACATCTCCATTAGCAGCCAATACTCTTACTGAAACTGTTGCAGTATCACAAAGTGATGGATTGCCATCATCACAAACTTTGTATGTAAATGTATCTGTTCCGACAAATTCTGGGTTTGGTGTATAAGTAATTGCACCGGTGGCAGCATCTACAGTTGTAGTTCCATCTGTGGCGCCAGTTTCAACAACCACAGTGGTTGGATCAATATTGTTATCAGGATCGCTATCGTTTAATAAAACATTAATTAATACAGAAATATCCTCTTGAGTAGTTATTGTGTCATTTACTGCTAATGGGGCTTCATTCTGTTCAGTAGGATCTGGGTCTGGATCTGTGTTTATTATATCATCATCTTTTTTAGAGCAATTTATAATTGTAATCAATGCAAAAAACAGTAGAAATAACTTTTTCATATTACCAATTTTATGAATACAATTTACAAAAAAAAGTTACAACTCATCCTTCTTCTCCTTCTGCCCAGTCATCATCAAATAGGCTTTTAGGAATTCATCAATCTCACCATCCAGCATAGCGTCAGTATTTCCGGTTTCGTGGCCTGTACGTACATCTTTAACAAGTTTGTATGGGTGTAACACATAGTTGCGTATTTGCGAGCCCCATTCTATGGCAAGTTTGTTGTCCTCAATTTCGGCACGCTGTGCCATTTGCTTGCGAAGTTCAATTTCATACAATTGTGATTTCAGCATCTGCATCGCCTTTTCGCGATTGTCCAGTTGGCTACGGGTTTCACTGTTATGGATAACAATTCCTGAAGGATGGTGGGTAAGAATGGCTTTTGTTTCAACTTTATTCACATTTTGTCCGCCGGCGCCGCTACTGCGGGCAAATTCCCAAGAAATATCGGCCGGGTTGATTTCAATTTCAATAGTATCATCAACCAACGGATATACATAAACGCTCGCAAAACTTGTATGTCGCTTTGCGTTACTATCAAAAGGAGAAATACGCACCAAGCGGTGTACGCCGTTTTCGCTCTTTAACCATCCAAAAGCATATTCGCCTTCAATTTCCAAGGTTACGGTCTTTACGCCGGCAACATCGCCCGCCTGAAAGTTGAGTTCCTTTACTTTAAAATTGTTTTTTTGGGCCCACATCAGGTACATCCGCATCAGCATTTGTGCCCAATCGCAGCTTTCGGTTCCGCCGGCGCCCGCGGTAATCTGTAGTACAGCGCTCATGTCGTCGCCTTCTTCGCCCAACATATTGCGGAACTCCAGATCTTCAATTGCAGATTCAGCCTTTTCAAAGGCAACATCTACATTTTCAGGTTTTCCTTCGCCTTCTTTATAAAATTCAAGAAGAATTTCAGCTTCTTCGGTGAGGGTTTTTGCTGTTTCGTAATCGGTTACCCATTTTTTTTTGGTTCGTAAAACCTTCATAAAAGCTTCGGCTTCCTGTGGGTTGTTCCAAAAGTTGGGGTCAAAGGTTTTTTCTTCGTCGTTTGTAATCTCTATGTTTTTTCCAGCAATGTCAAAGATAGCGCCTCAAGGCATCTAACCGCACCTTAAGGTCTTTTATTTGGTCTGTTGTTGTCATATTTAAGGTAAGAATTTTAGCAAAAATACTATTAACTTCGTGAGCCGAACGAATATTTCGGCTAATTTTATGGTTTCTTATAAAAACGTATTTCTCAAAATATTTTTACAGATGAAAAAACTACTATTTTTATTTACAGTGCTTATATCTGCTGCAGGTTTCACTCAAAATGATGAAGCGTATGTGGATGCTAAGGTTGCCCAAAAAATGGCGGAACTTGAATTGCAACAAAACCCTGAATATTTCTTCAGAAAAGATTATTGTGATGGCAACATCCAAATGTTTAATTTGCCCAGTGGAAAGCTTTGCACTTCAAAATCTACCTATTATGCTGTGTATGTTTTTTGGAGTGAAGATGAAGATGTTATGAAGCTTCAAAAGTTTGATAATTGTGGAAGCTTTATGCCTATAAGCATTAGTAGAAAAAGCACAATAGGAAAACTCCTTAAAGATAAAAACGCGTTAAGAGAGGGGGAGGTAAAGCCTTATGAAGGAGAGAAAATTGACGAAAATGCTTTCGGGAATATGTCAGTTCAGTCTTGCCATAAGGAGTATAAGTTTGTTTTTGGAGGAAAACCCTTTGAAAAAAAATTTAAGGAATTTGACCTGACAAACGATTCAAAATATAAAAATATTAATGCCGAGCATAACAATTCACTGGAACTGATAAAGCTGGACAATATCATTTCTGAAATGATAAAAAACTTTGATGAGAACGGGAAATTCTTTCGAGAAAACTAAAAGCTGATAATGATAATAGATTTAAGAAGCGATACGGTAACTAAGCCCACGAAGGGCATGATGCAGGCAATTTTGGAAGCCGAAGTGGGGGATGACGTATATAAAGAAGATCCAACCGCAAATAGACTGGAAAAAAAATTGGCCGATATGTTTGGGATGGATTCTGCATTATTTTTCCCAACGGGCAGTATGGCGAACCAGGCCGCCATAAAAATGCACACCCAACCGAGCGAACAGTTGATAGCAGATAAATGGGCGCACGTTTATAATTATGAAGGAGGTGGGGTTTCTTTCAATAGTGGTGTATCGTGTAAGTTGATTGACGGACACAGAGGGATGATTACAGCTGGGCAAGTGGCCGAAAATATTAATCCGCCTGATTTTTACCACAGTCCACTCACTAGTTTAGTCTGTTTGGAAAACACGACAAATAAAGGTGGGGGTGCCTGTTATGATTTTTCAGAAATTGAAAAAATCCGCAAAGTTTGCAACGACCACAATTTAGGTTTGCATTTAGACGGCGCGCGAGTTTGGAACGCTTTGGTCGCCAAAAAAGAAGATCCGAAAGACTATGGAAAAATTTTTGATACCGTCTCAGTATGTTTAAGTAAAGGGTTGGGTACGCCTATGGGAAGTGTTTTAATAGGAAAAAAAGAAATTATGCAGAAAGCAATGCGCGTCCGGAAAGTTTTGGGTGGCGGCATGCGGCAGATTGGTTTTATGGCAGCGGCTGGAATCTATGCTCTGAACAATCACATTGAGCGTTTAGCGGAAGACCATAAAAAGGCTTTTGAAATTGCAGAGGTACTATCACAGCAACAATTTGTAAAAAAAGTAGAGCCTACTGAAACCAATATTGTGATATTTTACTTGGCTGAAGAAATATCTGAAGAGAAATTCATGAATGATCTTCTTCAAAAAAATATTAAAATTAGCGCAATGGGGCAGGGCAAGCTACGTATTGTTACCCACCTTGATTATACTAATGAAATGCACGAAACATTTCTTAAAACACTTACAGAATACCCAACTTAAAATTTCTTTTTTTGGATTATTGTAGGTTTCGTTAATTTTAAAGAAAATATTTAAAACTTAAAGTATTATGTCAGAACAGGTTCAAATGATTCCGGGAAATTCATTAATTACAAAAACTCCCGAAGAAGGAAGGCAGCTAGCCGTTAAAATGGCGCGATTGGTAATTAAGGCAACACAACCGGATGCATCGGTTCGTGAAAAACTAAGGCCTATTTATGCCCAGGACGCTGCAATGCTCATCGCTATAGGGCAGGTAGTTGCAACTGAATTTGCAACTATTGCTGCTGCGAATAATTATTGGAAATAATATAAAAGCCACAAATCCACAAAAAATTTTAAAACGATTTTTTTGGATTCGTGGCTAAAGTTTATTCCACTTCTTTCACCGTAGCTCCGGGTGCGTTCTTTCGGACGGATTCAATTCCGTTTTTAGCCCCACTCTCAGCGGCATACATTTGGCTGCTGCCAATAATTTGCCCATTTGTTGCTTTAATGTTGAAATGGATTTTTCCGTTTTTTGCGGTTTTCATTTCAAAACTGCTGTCTTTTCCGCAGTTTTTTTGAACAGATTCTATCCCGTTCATTGCAGAAGCTTTTGTAGCGTACATTTGGCTGGTTAAAATAACTTGACCATTTGCTGCTTTAAGTACAAAGTGAAATTTATCACCACTTTTTTTAAGTTCAAACATAATTAGGTGTTTAAGGTTTATTGAATATTTGAATGCTCAATATCGTGAAAAACAAGATGTTTAAAAAATTGCTGAACGCATTTATAATAAGTTTAGCATTATTTATTTAAACATATCCATCCCCGGAATATTTGGCATACCTTCTTTTGCAACGGCAGCCACTTCTGTTTCGTGAACATTAGTAGCTTTATCGATGGCTTTATTCAAAGTAAGGATTAGGAAATCTTCCAATTGCTCTTTGTCTTCAAGCAGCGCATCATCAATTTCAATAGTTTTGATTTGTCGGTTTGCGGTAAGCGTTATTTTTAGAAGTCCGTCATTACTTTCTTCATCAATTAAAACAGTGTCCAAACGTTTTTTTGTAGCTTCTACTTTCTCTTGGGTTTCTTTCAGTTTGCCCATCATTCCCATTAAATCTCCAAACATATTTTTTTGTATTTAAGTTTGATGCAAATTTACTACTTTGTAAGGCTATTCAACAACCTTCAATTATGAAAAATAGTTTAATTGTTTCAATCGCTTGCCTTACTTTTGCCGTTGCTTGCAAAAATCAAGATACTTCAGATAAAAATATGGAAATTACTCCCCCGAAAGCAGAAAAAATAGCCAAGGAATTAAAAGCCCACGACGATATTCGGGTTGATAATTATTACTGGCTCAACAATCCCGAAGATGAAAAAGTAATAAATTATTTGAAGGAAGAGAATAATTACTACGAAGCAATGACGGCGCATACCAAAAAATTCAAAGAAAATCTTTTTGAGGAAATGAAGGCGCGCATAAAAGAGGATGACGAATCAGTTCCATATAAATTGAACGGTTATTACTACATCACTAGGTATGAAATAGGGAAGGACTACCCTATTTATACTAGAAAAAAAGGAAGTTTGGAGGCGACCGAAGAAATTCTTTTTGATGTGAATGAAATGGCGAAGGATTATTCCTATTACAACCTTACGGGTCTAAATGTTTCCGAAGATAACAAACTGGTTTCATTTGGGGTAGATACCTTAAGCCGAAGAAAATACGACATTTATATAAAAAACCTTGAAACGGGCGAGATTTACCCAGAGCGCATTCCGCTAACTACGGGAAGCGCCACTTGGGGTAGCGATAACAAAACCCTTTTCTATACCAGAAAGGATGACAAAACCCTACGCGCAGATAGAATTTATCGCCATACTTTGGGTACTGATCCTATTACCGATGAACTTGTATTTACCGAAGCTGATGATACCTTCGGTACATATGTTTATAAAACAAAATCGAAAAAATTTATTGTTATAGGAAGCTACAGTACCTTAACTTCAGAGTACCGCATACTGTCTGCAGGCAATCCTACAGGTAAGTTCCAAATCTTTCAGCCGCGCGAGAGAGGGTTGGAGTACAGCATTTCGCATTACGGAAACAATTGGTACGTACTCACAAATAAAGACAAAGCACTCAATTTTAAACTCATGAAAACTTCGGAAGACAAAACTTCCAAGGAGAATTGGGTTGATATGATTCCGCACCGCGATGATGTGCTTTTGGAAGACATTGATATTTTCAAGGATTATTTGGTAGTTAGTGAACGCAATAATGGATTGACCAAGCTTCGAATAAAAAATTGGAAAGACAATATAGATTATTATTTGCCTTTTGATAACGAAACATATACGGCCTTCACAACGCAGAACCCCGAATTTGATACCAAAATTCTTCGCTACGGTTATAATTCTTTGAATACTCCCGCTTCGGTTATTGATTTTAATATGGAAACAAAGGAGAGAACGGTTCTGAAAGAGACCGAAGTCTTGGGCGGAAAATTTGATAAGAATAACTATGAAACTGAGCGTTTATGGGCAACCGCCGAAGATGGAACAAAAATCCCGATGTCGGTTATTTACAGAAAAGGTATCAAAAAAGATGGTGCAAACCCAACGTTGGTATATGGTTATGGATCCTATGGCGCTACCATTGACCCATACTTTTCCACGGTTCGGTTAAGTCTTTTGGATCGTGGGTTTGTTTTCGCAATTGCTCACGTTCGCGGTGGGGAATATATGGGAAGACAATGGTATGAGGATGGAAAATTGCTAAAAAAGAAAAATTCATTTACCGATTTTATCGATGCTTCCAAATATTTGATAGAGCAGGGTTATACTTCCAAAGAACATTTATATGCTTCGGGAGGTTCTGCTGGTGGACTTTTGATGGGTGCCGTTATAAATATGGCTCCAGAACTATATAACGGTGTAATTGCATCGGTACCGTTTGTGGATGTGGTTACAACTATGCTCGATGATTCTATTCCATTAACTACCGGCGAATACGATGAATGGGGAAACCCTAATGAGGTTGAATACTATAATTATATGAAAAGTTATTCACCCTATGATAATGTGGAAGCCAAAGCCTACCCAAATATGCTTGTAACAACGGGGCTGCACGACAGCCAAGTACAATATTGGGAACCCGCAAAATGGGTTGCCAAGCTTAGAGATTTAAAAACTGACAATAATATATTGCTGTTGCAAACCAATATGGATGCAGGCCATGGCGGAGCTTCCGGGCGTTTTGAGGCCTTAAAGGAAGTAGCTATGGACTATGCCTTTCTATTGGATTTGGAAGGAATTAAGGAGTAATAAAAATAATTCCTTACCTTTGTGCGGTTAAAATTTTCAGTTTAAAACTGAAGTTATTTTAAAACGAACTCCCTCTTTATGAAAGAAGAAATAAAAGCCCACAATAACGTGTTGGAACTTATAGGCAACACACCGTTGATAAAGCTTAACAAAATTACCCAAAAAATGAAGGGTAATTATTTCGCAAAAGTTGAAGCGTTCAACCCGGGACATTCTACCAAAGACCGCATTGCACTTTATATCATTGAAGAAGCTGAAAGAAAAGGCATTCTTAAGCCAGGCGATACCATTATTGAGACCACAAGTGGAAACACAGGTTTCAGTATTGCTATGGTTAGCATTATTAAAGGGTATGAATGTATTTTGGCTGTAAGCTCAAAATCATCTGCAGATAAAATTGATATGCTGAAGACAATGGGCGCCAAAGTATACGTTTGCCCAGCCCACGTAAGTGCGGACGATCCGCGTTCCTACTACGAAGTTGCAAAGCGTCTTCACAATGAAATAAAAGGTTCTGTTTACATCAATCAATATTTTAACGAATTAAATATTGATGCACATTACCAAACCACTGGGCCAGAAATCTGGGAGCAGACTACTGGAAAAATCACCCATTTGGTAGCTTGCAGTGGAACCGGAGGAACCATTTCGGGAACGGCACGTTTCCTAAAAGAAAAAAATCCAAATATTAGAGTGATAGGTATCTGTCTCTTATACACATCTGACGCTGCCGACGATCTACTCTGTGTAG
>OJAU01000785.1_pt1 | contig 10259 bp, 7 predicted proteins | sample 1589791 | NCBI WGS metagenome assembly OJAU01 (sample SAMN05416849, study PRJEB24817) | seawater metagenome | isolation source: Sea water | place: Canada:Atlantic | collected 2013-07 | reverse complement strand
ATCTACACAGAGTAGATCGTCGGCAGCGTCAGATGTGTATAAGAGACAGAATTTCTTCTTTTTCTTTCTCGTTCAACGTCTCAAACAACATGACTGTTTTTATTGACAATAATTATTTTTATTTTATGATTATATTGAATGTTTTAAACGGTTCTTTTGATTATGCTAAATAATTGTAAAAAGAAGCAGTGAATTTATTTTTTTTTACATCGTTTTTTTTCCCCACCAATAAAAATATGTGAACATCTATGTTTTTAACGTTTATTTGTATTCTCTACTTTAAAAAATAGATTATGAGTGTACATTGTAACGATTTCGAAGGGTTTGAATCTGCGTCCGCGAGTGAAACTTTGCACGTTGATCCCATTTGTGGAATGACAGTCAAAAACATTGCCGATGCGGTGGCGAAAGATTTGTTCGTTGGCAACGTGTATTTCTGCAATCCAAAGTGTAAGAAGAGATTTGAGGACGGCGTCATAGATCCCATCTGCGGCATGAAACCGAGTCCGGTTGTGGCGCGCGAGAAACACCTGGTCGCCAAAGCAAAAGGCAACGACAGCGGCACGCAGTTCTTCTGCAATCCAAAGTGCTTGTCACGCTACGAGGCGGGCATTGTCGACGTGATGTGCGGCATGACGGTGCACGTGGCCACCGCTCGACAACGCGATCTTCACGCGCCGGCACGCGACGGCGACGCCGAGACCGCGCGCCACTTCTTCTGCGGCCCCAAGTGCAAGCAACGTTATGTGGCAGGCGAACCGACGCGTCACTCTCAAATCCCCGACGCCGCTGCACCAAGCAAAACGAGCGTCAGCGAGCCGCTGGAAGTGAGTGGAGGCAATGTGTCTATGATGGTGTACGAATGCCCGATGCAATGCATACCAGACTATCGGTTGTTGAAACCGGGGGCGTGTCCGGAGTGTGGCATGGATTTAGAACGAGTGCGCGTGTCGGTGCCGCGCGACAGCAAACTCGCAAAGGACGCCGGTTTACAAGACGGCGGCGACGGCGACGATGCTGGCGATAAAGCTGAACGCAGCGCCATGCGTTGGCTGTACTTGCGATTGATCGTCGGTGCGATGGGCTCGTTGCCGCTATTGATCATCATGATTTTGCACTTGAGCGGTGTCGAGCTGCCAAACTGGATCAAATGGCTTCAATTGGTGCTCGCCACGCCAGTGTTTTTCTTCACTGGCGGACCGTTTCATATGCGTGGTCTTCGATCATGGGTCGGTCGATGCCCTCCAAGGTGAATATTGTGAATTTTGTTATTATTTTTTTTTTTTTTTGAAAAAACTATCAACACTTTTCCATATTATTCAAACCATCAACATTTTTCACAGATTGAATATGTATACTTTGGTTTCGTTGGGTACATCAATAGCCTATTTTTATTCGTTAATTGCGGTGATTTTTCCGAACATTTTTCCCGACACTTTTCGCGACAATGAATCGCGCGAAATCGTGTTGTTTTTCGACGCTGCGGCGTTGATTATTGAGGTACATTTTTGTGATATTGAATTTTTTGTTTTTTTTAAAAAAAAAAAAAAAAAAAAAAAAAAACAGTTCATTCTAATTGGTCAAATCTTGGAGACAGCGGCGCGCACGCGCACCTCCGCAGCTATATCACAACTGCTCGACTTGCAAGCGAAAACAGCGCGAGTGGTGGACGGCGACGGCAACGAACGCGACGTGCCGATCGACGAGGTGCGCGTCGATGACACCGTGCGCATTCGTCCCGGCGAGAAAGTGCCGGTGGACGGCGTGGTGCTCGAGGGCGACAGCGAAGTAGACGAATCGTCGTTGACCGGCGAACCGATTCCCAATGCGAAGCGTGTTGGGGACACGGTGACTGGCGCCACGCTGAACGGCAATGGCACGTTGTTGGTGCGCGTGACGGCAGCTGGTGCCGACGCCGTACTAGCAGGCATTGTTGCTGCCGTCGCTGCCGCACAGCGCAGCCGCGCACCCGTGCAAAAACTGATCGATCAGGTGGCAGGCGTGTTTGTGCCGGTGATCATTGTGATCGCCATTGTGACGTTTGTGTTGTGGGCCACCGTGTCCCAATCCGACGCGCCGCTCGCCAGCGCCATTCTCTATTCGGTGGGTGTGTTGGTGATCGCGTGCCCGTGCGCACTCGGCCTCGCCACGCCGGTCGCCATCGTCGTCGGCATTGGCCGCGGCGCGCTGTGCGGTGTGCTGGTGCGCGATGCCGAAGCGCTGGAGCTGCTCGCCAAACTGGACGTGTTGCTTGTTGACAAAACCGGCACGCTGACCGAAGGCCGACCATCGCTCGTGCAAATACTACTCGCATCAAACACCGCCGTCAAAACGAAAAAAACTCCCAAAAAAAGCAAAAAGAAACGTACAGCGTCGGTGTCAGCGACTCAAAAAACTGATAATAATAATGATGATGATGCGTTGATTGTCGGCACGGAGGAGCAACGTTCGGTGCTGTCGTTGGCAGCGAGTATGGAGAAAGGAAGCGAACATGCAATTGGCGCCGCTATTTTAGCTGGAGCCCGGCAGTACAACGTACCGCTCATTGATGTTGTCGACTTTGTTGCAGTGCCCGGCAAAGTATTTTTTTTTATTTTTTTTTTGAAAAAAAAAAAACATTTTATTAAATTAATTTTTGTTGTATTGTTTGTTTCTTGGTGTGTGTGCGTGTATTTTTATTTTGTTTTAGGGAGTGCAAGGTAAAATCAATGGTGTTGTAGTGGCGCTTGGAAACAAATCGATGATGGAGCATGTCGACGTTGATGTGAAAGGCAAGAATGCGCGAGCGTTGTTGAAACAAGCAGATGAACTGCGCGACAAAGGCCAAACAGTGGTGTTGTTTGCACAGGATGGCAAGTTGTGTGCACTGATCGGCGTCGCTGATCGCATCAAGGCCACGACAAGAGCTGCGCTGGATGCACTCACGGCACGCGGCGTCGAGGTGGTGATGGTGACGGGCGACAATCGTCGCACGGCGCTCGCAGTGGCAGCCACGCTTGGTTTGAGTAAAGTGGAGGCTGACGTGCTGCCGACTGGCAAGGCCGACGTGGTCAAATCGTATCAAACGGGCAAACGCGTGGTGGCCATGGCTGGTGACGGCATCAACGACGCACCTGCATTGGCAGCGAGCAACATTGGCATTGCTATGGGTGAGGTTTTATTTAGTTGTTTAAAAATAATAATAGCATTATTTTATTGTTTATTTTATGATTTGTTTATCGTTGATTTTGTTTTGATCATTGTTGTTTATTATTCTCAATGCATTGTTGACCATCAAAAGGAACTGGTGCCGACGTCGCCATTGAATCGGCCGGATTGACCCTCATCGACGGCGATCTGCGCACCATTCTGCGCGCCATTCGCCTCTCTCGCGCCACCATCGTCACCATTCGGCAAAACGTGTTCCTGGCGTTTGTCTACAACACTGTTGCGGTGCCACTTGCAGCGTTTGGCATCATTTCCCCGATCATTGGCGCCGCCGCCATGGCACTCTCGTCGATATCGGTGGTGCTCAACGCGTTGCGCTTGCATTGGCGTAAAACCTTTTAAACTGAAATTAATTTGTCATCGCTCGTATATTTTAGTATAAATTGTTGTACTCGTTGTTCGCATGAATTCATTCAAAAAACATCAAAAAGCGCAAAGCCAATTCCGAAAACTGACAATTTATCACACTTACACACACGCGCACACTATCTCTCTATCGTCGTCATGTCTGAATCTTTGAAACATATTTCAAAACAACGTCACGAAAGTGAAAATGAAAATATGTTTGGTTTTCGAGGGTTGTGCGTCATTTCATTTTAAATTTTTTTTCTATTTTCTGTATTCTTTTTGTGTTGTTTTATAAAATAAATTTGGCTATGATCATTAACAGTCATTGGCGCGGAGAGGGAGGAGGCATAAAGGGGTTTGTAGGGTGTTGTGGGTATGTTTCGATTGGACTCGTCTATAGTCGGCGCTCGTCCGATGCCTACAAACGAGTGTACGCAGGATTGGCATGAATGTGGTTGGAACGATACGCAGGGTCGGTTTTTTTGACTGACTTGAGCTAATATTTGATTGACTTATTTAAGTCAAAAGTCACGCGTAAGTCCAACAATTGTACAGTGTAGTAACAATATCCAACAAATTGCAAAGGATGTCTGTTTCGTAACCATTGTCTGTTGAAAATTGAGTGACCCATTTTTTAAAATTGAAAATTGTGAAAAAAATATTTGTCTTGGTTGTTGCCAACGAAATACGGTGATACTGGTCGGAAAATGTATATCAACACGAATAAAATATAATATACTACAACAGTATCGATACAGGCATGGTCGTGTCATGCACGATAAAAATTTTACATTGACTTTTTCGACTTTTTTTTGACGTGCGCGATGTTGATCCAAGTCAATGGCTTGTTTGACTTATTTGACTTGGTCAAAAAAACGACACTGACGATACGATGCGCCTGCGGTTGATTGTCATTCTCGGATCGTTTGTGCACGGCAATGGTTTGTGTACAGGCGATGTCGTATCGTTTGTGCACGGCAATGGTTTGTCGAATCATTCATTACACGAGTGTGTGAAGCAGGTAAGAGAAGAGCTAGTTGTGTGATTGGTTGTTTATGTCATTGATCAAAATGTGATCTTTTTCGTGCAGCGTCTGTCTGCGTTCAAGTGTGACGACAAAATTGCAGTGCCGTTGGTGTTGGGTCGAGAACATTGGCAACGAATTGCGCACGACATCAGTCCACCAAATCTAGGCGGCGTCTACCTGCTGCCTCGACTGAATAGTCTGTTGTCAGACATGTTCATCATGTTGGATGGCGTGTGTGGACGCGGCGTTTGCAAGTCTATGTCAGCGTTGGGCTTCTGCGACCTCGAAAGAAATGTACTTTCTGATCGCAGAGTCAGGTAAGGCGTTCCACGAGAAGTTGAAAGAGTGTCGGATTGATCGTCAAGCTTTTGGAATAAAACACCACTATAACTCACTCCATAACACGTTTCAACTCTAATCTGATATGCCAGATCATGTATCAACGTTACCGAGATTTCTATTTCAAAATTAGCGCCGAATCTGATCTGTACAGGATGGTACGTTGAAGTGAAATGAGAAAAAAAAATCGTTCGAGGGCTCCGCGAATTTGAGCCATTCTCATTCCATTCCAATTCCACATTTTCAAACTTCAAAATTTCCATTCTCAGCCATTCGCATTCCAATTTCCAAATCAAAAAAATGAAAACTCGGTTAAGATGTGGGGAAGCTTGTTTTCGAATTTTTTTATTCGTGGGACGCACAGGACAGATGCGACGAGATATGGCGGCTCTGGGTGGCCAGGAGGATCACTCACACGCCCCATACGTCTTCAACGTAACGTTGCTCCTTGACGAGCGAGGCCACATAACCGCGCGCATCATCGAGCGTTGCGCCGGTACCACGGCAAACAATGGTGACGAAAGCGTCATACACGCTGTGCGCTAAGCGGTGTGCATTGCCGCAGACCAACACACGAGCGCCTTCGCGATCGAGCAAGCGCCACAAACGACGCCCATCATCCAATAGTGCATCTTGCACATAGCGACGCGCACCACCGTCTGTAGGGCGCGAAACGGCGACGACCATCGACGCCAACACGCCTTGGGCAATGTACTCTTTCAACTCGTCGGCATACAAGCACTCGCGCTCGCGGCGACAGCCATAAAACAGATGAATGGCAGGGCGTTCGGGCTCGGAAAGCGCTTTGCTCGATGCCAAGAACGCCATGAATGGTGCAATACCCGTGCCCGCGCCAACCAAGACCAGTGGTGCGCACTCTTGGCTGGGCAACAGGCCAAAGCCTGGCAGTGGGGGCATGATACGACACACAACACTATCGTCAGGACGCACGTCCGCCAAGTAGCCACTACAGACACCCGACCAAGCGCGGCCCTTGGTGACACGCCCTTGAGCACGACCGACGGTGAGATGCAGCGTAGCCGGGTGTACCTCACTGGCCGACGCAATCGAGTACATTCGCGGCGCCAAACGTGGCAGTGCGCACAGCAACGTCGGCGCCGGGACCGTGCGCACGCTGTTGAAGTGGTCGAGAATGTCCAATAAAGACAGGTTGTTGGCACGCACAAACGAGTCGTAGTCGTCGTCATACGCATGCTTTGGAGCGAGTGGATCGATGACACGGCTGAGATGACGAAGACGTAACTTTTCATTGGCATAGCCGTCGTTGTCGTCGTCCTTGTTGTCGTCATCATCGCCGTCCTTGTTGTCGTCATCATCGGCGTCCTCATTGTCGTCGTCATCATCGCCGTCGTCATCACGATCATCCGCAAATTCGGCAAGCACTGAAAGTACTTCGCGCGAGACAGGCACCGCAGCAATGTCGACACAGTGAAGAAGGGCGACACGCAAGCCAATTGGCGTCGGCAGCGTCGCCGCAACATTGCTTGAGAAACAACCACTATCGCAACATGCGTCGTCCTTGTTGGCGCCAGCAGACAGCACCAAGTCAGGAGCCCAGCAAAGACGACGCATAAGCTGATCGACCATCGCCGCATTGTTCAGAGGAAACACCTGCAAGCGGCCACCAGTCGCATACGTTAACGGCGCCGGTAACTTTAGCGCAATATGCCACGTCGGTGTAGAAGGCGGATTGGGTGGCGGCTCCACTAATGAACGCGCCGACAGCACAGTACACTGAACTGCACCATATATACCACCGCCGCTCAACTCAACAGGCGACAGCAATGCCGGCAACGTTGCTGTCGCCAACAACTGTAAAGTTGGCTCAGCGCACCGGCACTCAATTGCACAGCACTCGTCGGGGTCATCAACTCGTTCAGCATCAGGCGAGGAAGTATTGTCGTTGGCGTTACGTTGCATCGCCGGCTGGAACTGTTCCAGACAACTGAGCAACATTTCTTCTCGCCATGCAATGAACGCGGCGTCAACGTCGCCGGTGTCGTCCGCCTCACCGCGCGCAACGAGACGAGTGGCACCCGCTGCATCAAGAGCGGCGTCCACGAGCCGCGGAACGGCCTGGTACGTGCGCCAGTGAGAATCGCCCAGGCCGAACACGCCAAACGCCAGAGGCGGCGCGCGGTCGTCGGACCGGGCTTCGTCTCCAGCTGCCCGACGCAGCCACTCAACAAAGAAACGAGCATTGTCCGGTGGCTGACCGTTGTACGACGCCGTAACGACAATTAGCAAGTCGACGCGCTGCTGCGGGTGTTTGACTGCGACCCACGCGTCGGCGGATTGAATCGTGGCGCGACCGAAAAGCGCGCGCATTTGATCTGCAACCTGCCGCGCCACTCGCTCACTGGTGCCCATGTTAGAGCCGAAAACGACAGCAACGTCTACCGTAGCTGGCGACTTTGATGACGAAATGACGCTCGATGCATCCAAAGAACTAGCCCATGGCGAAGCCGGCGAAGTCGCGCGGTCAACAACGCTGGCGACTGGCACAGCGTCGTCCTGCTTCGTCTCAACTGGTGCAGGTTTCGCGGGGACTCCTCCTGCTGCTCTCGCGTGCACGTGCATCAACAGACGCTCTGGACGGAGCGTAAGTGCCTTGGTGTCGTAGGCGGCTGGCGGAGCGTTCGTTGGCATCGTAAATTCAAATCTTGCCAGCACGGCGGCCAGCACCAACGTGGCTTCGAGCATTGCGAATCGCTGTCCAATACAGCCACGCAATCCGGAGCTGAACGGCAGCCATGCATACGCATGACGCGCCTCATTCTCCGGTGTACCAGGTAGAAAGCGTTCAGGTCGAAAAACATCAGCATCGTCGCCCCAGTACCTGCAATCATAAAACAGATACTGTTTAACAACCACCACCACCACCACCACCACTTGGCTGGTGCATACTTTTTGTTGCGATGCAACTTTGTCACCAAAATCGATGCAACTTCGCCGCACTCTACACCATATCGTCCGCCCAACGCCGCGCCACCTTCCGCAAAGCATCGCGCTTGGACCATCACGACTGGGGGATAAAGGCGCAACGTCTCGCGCAATACACAATCGATGAATGTTAATCGCTTGAGATCGTTGGCGGCCGCCGACAGTCGCACGGCGAGCGTAGCATCTCGCAGTGCCAAAGCCGCCCGTGCCTCGTCGACGGCGCGTCGCTGTGCTGCCGGGTGTTGGCTGAGAAGCCAGAGCGCCCACGACAGGAGGTTGCTCGTAGTTTCATGTCCGGCAACGAGAAACGTAATCACTTGGTCGACGACGTTCACACGATCTAGCGGTTTACCAGTGGCCGGGTCGGGCGTGGTCAGCATGTATTGCAACAGATCGTTGTGCACCGATGTGGAAGCCGATGGTGGCTCACTGCTATCGACTGTGGCGGCAGTGCTGCTGAGATTGCCGCCGCGATCGGCGTTCGTCGTTTTCGGGTGTGGCAGATCGGATGTGCGCGCGTCGATGATGCTGTTGACCGTCTGACGCATCACATTCATGGCGTCACGGAACTCGCGGTTGCTGGCAAGCGGCAACCGCTTCCAGTACTTTGAACGTTGCACGCGCACCAAAACTTGCCCCAAACAAAACGACATTGCGGTCAGGAATGGGTGCAGCGGAGCGTCGTGAGGCGCCTGCAAAGCGCCAAACGAAAAGCCAAAGCCACATCGTCCGATGGTCTCGAATGTCAACTTGGTCATGACGCCGCACACATCCACCACGTCGTTGCGCGCCACGGCTGCGTCGAGCAGTGAACACAGTTGGCCGGTCGCCGCGATCATGGTTGGCACGTACTGTTTCATTGCAGCGGCCGAGAATGCTGGCATAAGCACACGATGTGCCGCCCACCAGCGCGCATCGTGCGTGTTCGTTGTGAACAAGCCACCTCCGCCAATCTCGACAAGCTCGAGCCCGGCGCCGAGCATTTCTTTGCGAAAGGTATCGTCGCGCGTAAGCACCTCCTCGGCCATGGCGGCATCGATAGTTTGAACAAGAACCTTGGCAAATATTCGGTACTTGACAACGTCGCCATATTTTTCGTGTAGTCGCGCAAAACCAGCCACCGGATCGCCCAGTAGCCAGTCTGCGTTCCCAATAAACGCACGAGGCCTCGGTCCTGGTGGTGCCACAATTGCTACAAACACGATAGTGAACGGTGGTGAGTGTAGAGAGGTGAAACAGCAGACGACGTTTACCAAGTTCCCCGCGCTCATTTCGCACAAATACAAGCTCGTGACGTCGCAATTGCTTCTTATTGACGATACGATGTCCTGAACGATCGAAGATAACCATCGAGCCAATGTCGTCGTTGTTGGCGGCGTCTACTGCAGTGACAACGGTTTCCACGACGGTTTTCACGATTGACGGAAAATCGTCGTCTGTACACCACTCCACAAGCACGCCATTGTTCACACAGTTTTCCAGTGCAGCAAATATTTGAAGTTTCATTGTACTCCTGTATACAACGTCAACGACTTTTTAAAAACAGAAGAACCACCTTTCGAAAAACCAAAAAATCGAAAAAAAACCTTTTTTTTTTAGCAAGAAAACAAAAATAAATGAAAGTGCGATTTTTGCTCAAGAAAGCGCCCTCGTTGCAACAGGGTTCAATCACTGTTCATTCGATATACAACAACTATAACACGTATAATAACTTTGATTTCCGACGAATTTTGAGAGAAAAATCGAGTTGGTAAATTGCGAGAGCGAAATTCAATTTCTGCAATTAATATATTTTTAAATTCAATTGTTTCAGAAGGTTTATATCGGTGTTTTTGATATTTCTGCGTCTTTCATGCATACTACAATATCCTTGTCTTGTGCGACTGTCTTGAGCGATGGCATTGAGTATCTACAGGCGTGTGGCGTCAACATCGGTTTTTTAATTCTTCAAAAAAAAAACTTCCATGATGCACAATATTCCGAATGAAGCAAAACTATAGCACACTTCCCATGTGTATACAGTTTTTCTATTACCAAAATTTGTCCTCAAAACAGGGAATGAATTGGTTACACTTGTCGAAACCACCGTTCTTGCATCGATTCAATTTATTAGTCGATCGCATTCCTTTATTGTTTGAATTTGTTTGACTGTTTTAAAAGTTTTTTCAAAGGGTTTATTTGTTGATGAGTGAAACCCTATTCGAGACGTTGATGCTTTTGCTGATAAGGAATTGGCGATGACTTTTTTCATCGTTTGTTATTGCATCATGACAATGTGTTCGTTGGTTCGTATAACGTGGTGGGTTCTAACAATGTGGGCGTTTTTGTGAACAGTGCATCTGCTGTCTCTTATACACATCTGACGCTGCCGACG
>OJAU01000767.1_pt1 | contig 10616 bp, 12 predicted proteins | sample 1589791 | NCBI WGS metagenome assembly OJAU01 (sample SAMN05416849, study PRJEB24817) | seawater metagenome | isolation source: Sea water | place: Canada:Atlantic | collected 2013-07 | reverse complement strand
ATAGGAGTCCGTCTCGTGGGCTCGGAGATGTGTATAAGAGACAGCCACTCCACATGCACAATCCGGCAATAGATGCGTTTGGCATCATAAGCTATCTGGGCGTCCCATTTCACGGCGAGCGAGGCAAACCGCTGGGTGCTCTTTGCTGCATGGACCAACGTCCGCGAACATGGACTGAGCAGGAAGTGGAAATATTGATGCAGTTGGCTTCGATCGCGGACGACCAACTTTATTTGGCTTCTGCGGTAAGAGACCGTGCAAGGGCTAAGCTTCTTGCTGAAAAAGCGGCGTTGACCCGAGCGAGTTTTCTGTCGCATGCAAACCATGAGGTCCGGACCCCCTTAAGCGCAATTTCTGGAGCCGCGCGCCTTCTCAGTGCTATTTCGACGGACGATAAGGCCAAAAGCTTGGTCGAGGTGATTGAGCGAAATACGTCTCGCCTGCGCGCCCTCACGGAGGATCTGATGCGTATCGCAGAGTTGGACACGGCTACCGCTTCCATTACAGCAGAATCTTTTGATCTTACTGATGTGATCGAAGATGTCGTCGCCCGAAACCTCGAGGCCGCCCACGCCAAGGGGATAGCTCTGACTTCGAATAGTCAGGCCATAGACAATATGATCTTCTTGTTCGATGTCGCCATTCTCACAAACGTAGTGGACCAACTCGTATCAAATGCGATCAAATTCACAGCCGGTGGTGAAGTCCAAGTGACAGTAGAAACAACCTCGCAGGAGGATTCTGTCATAATCTGTGTAAGTGATACCGGAGCCGGTATGGGATCCAATCTGCAAAGCAGGCTTTTTGATGAGTTTGAGGGCCATGATCCGAGAACTGCCCGGGAAGGGGGAGGGACCGGGCTTGGGATGAACATCATCAAACGTGAGATCGAGTTGCTGGGGGGCACCATATCTCTGTCCAGTGGCCTCAATGAAGGAACCCAGTTTACCATTTATCTCCCAACAGCCCATCGCTTGGCGAACAACGACCTGATGGAGGGCGACGAGCAGAGTGATTACCGCCATATTACCTGTCTTGAATGTGGTGAGAAGGTGAACACTCTGCGTCGCCATATTAGCCAGAAGCATGACATGACACCGGAAGCATATCGCGCTAAATGGGGCTTGCCAGAGGATTTTGAACTATCGAGTCCAGCTTACAGGGCAATGCGGCGCGCTGTTAGAAACCGCAAGTAAAACAAGCTGCCTGCGATAGTCTACCGCGTATCCCGGTAATCCCCCCATTTTTAATGGGGTCCAGCCGTAGAGTTCAGGCGGCTGTTTTCAGTTTCATTGCGGGTGTCATGCCGCGCATGGCAGAGCGTATTAAGCTCGGCATCTTCCTCTTCATCGTCATGACACCACAGGTCAGGCGCTGTCGTCCTCTGACGGCTGGGACGCAGCGAGTGCCTGAATGCGCTTTGATGGGCCTTTGTAACGCGCCCCTCGGAGGGAACCGCCGTTAGCGCGCGCCATATCAGCGTGTGAAACCTGACCAGAGCGAAGTAGTTCTTCATCGCGCGCACGCGCGGCGGCTTTCTCAGCTGCGCGGTCTTTGAACGAAAATCTGGGCGCCTTGGGTTTCATGTTGCCTCCCTCGCGTGAAGCTTATCACATCGATGTCGATTTCTTCCTGGGAAACCGGGACACCTGTGGCCAGCCTGTGCCGCACTTGCAGACAGACCGGCGCTCGAACTCGTGTTGGGTAATGCCGTCGGGCACATCGCCAGGCCTGCGGGTCACCGTATGACCGCACTCCCAACATCGAACCTCGATGTGAGTGATGCCGGGTGAGAACAGTTCATCAATGGTGGAGGTCATATCTGATCGACATACGCCATTGCCATCATGCCGCCAATACAGCGGCCGCGAGGGTTTCTCCCTCAAACTCTTCCTGTGTGTCTGCGCAGGTGTCGTAGGTAAGCTGGTCCAGCAGCTCCGCCATCTGGTTAACACGCGCTTCAAGTGCAGGGTCGGTCAGCCGGGGCAGGGTAGTCAGGATCTCATAAGCATTGTTCAGGTCAGCATTGAGGTCAGCATAGGTGATTGACCATGTAGGCACTGTATTCACGTCGTCCTTACTGGGATTGATCCCGAGAGCGACGAGCTCGCAGTAAATGTAGGAGGCGGCAATGTCAGCGGTCTCGTCAGCGACGCAAGGATCGTCAATCGGACTATTAGCCAAAAGGTCCCACGCATGATCGAATAGAGCCCACCAGCGGCGCAGTGTCCCGACCTCCACCAGTGAACGGCCCGCGACGAACTGCGCTGTGGCGCGCCGGATCACCGCCGCATGTTCGGTGAAACCGTGCCGGTGCAGGGCAGAGATCGTCTCTTGAGTGGCCTTTACCAGGCCTCCGGCGTCCGCTGCGTGGAAGATGGTGGTGTCGGTGTCAGAAATCTTCGTCAAAATGCTTGGCTCCTATGGTGATAGGAACAAGGTGGTCATGTTCGACAGATTCAAAAAATAGAATCTTTCCGGACCGACTACCGGTGGCACAGATGACACGGCGCCGAGCCCCGATCATGATCGAGAAGAATAGCCAGCGCACATGGACATATACGCCCAAATTTAACAGATCGGGAGAACCAGAAGTTCGGCGGCCTGCTGAATCCGAGCTTCCAGAACAGGATTTGACAGTGTGGGCATCCCCTATTGCCCGCGTGCTGTGATGCACAATCCGTTAGATGAAGAAGATGGATGATCTGCCCTAAGCGGCCCTTTGGCGACTGGATAGTGAGCTAATTAAATCCGGTTCCTATAGGAACCAAATAAAATCAATAACTTAAGATTTTCGCCAAGGCTCGGTTTGGGCTTTGTGTCTTGAACACGGGGCAGGCGTCGCCAGCTACGACGGCGGATGAGAAATCCGGTTCCTGTAGGAACCAAATGAAAACAGATACTTAGAAAATGGGAAATTGGAAAATTAGATGATCGGGTCCTCCAGAAGCTGCCCCACTTTTCATGCTGCAGCTTGGTGAGCATTGTGAACGATATGCGCCGGAGGCGGCCTTTAACAAAGCCATCAGCCCCGCGCCTACAAAGAGAGCCAAATCGACACGCCTTCGACGATGTCGAGCATGTGCGGCAGTGTCCGGCGGAAGCTGGCCGGCCGGTCAGGAACGTTTCTTGACGCCGGGGGTTTGCCAATATGGTTGTTGAGCATCGAACTATCGCAATCGGCGGTTCCACGGGTGCGGTGAAAGACCTCAAGCGCATCCTTGCCGCCTTACCGGCCGACCTTCCTGCGCCCGTCTTTGTTGTGGTCCATGTCGGTGCGCAGGGGCGCAATCTACTTGCCAAGACTTTTGAAGGGTGTGGGCCGCTTCCCGTTACGACAGCCGAGGATGGAGAAACGATTGAGGCCGGTCACGTTTACATTGCGCCCTCAGATCGACACCTTCTCGTTATGGACGGTGCGATAAGATTGGGGCGCGGCCCGCGCGAAAATATGGCCAGGCCCGCTGTGGACGCCCTCTTCCGCTCCGTTGCTCTATCCTACGGATCTCGGGCCGTCGGACTGATTATCACCGGACATCTAAACGACGGGGCCTCTGGTCTGGCCGCTATCGGGCAGCGCGGGGGATATCACAGTCGTTCAGAACCCATCTGATGCAGAGGCGCCAGACATGCCATTTGGTGCGCTGGAGGCGAGCGACATCGATTACAGAGCGCCAACGGACGAACTCGCTCCACTTCTCTCGATGTTGGCACAGCAGCCCCCTGGGCAGGAGGTTCAGGCATCGAGAGCACTTGAACTCGAAGTCGACATTGCTCTCGGGCGTCCATGTCGAAGCCCGACGATTGCCGAAATCGCCACTCCTGTGCCGATCACCTGCCCATCTTGTGCTGGAGTGCTTTCGGAGATCAAGGAACCGCCATTGCGGTTTCGTTGTCAGGTGGGGCACGGCTACACGGCCGAGGCGCTGGCCAAGGAGCAAGAAGGATCTCTCGACGAGGCGGTCCGCGTGGCACTGCGTATTGTGGGCGAGCGGGCCACGCTCATCGAATGCATGGTCCGCGATGCACAAGCCGCGGGTCGGACACATGCGCACCGGGATCTGCACGACAAGGCCCGAGAATTCCGGACCTATGAGGACTTGCTTCGGCGGGCTGAGCTCGGATGGATGGATGCCCAGCAGACGGACCGATAGCTCTCTGCGCTCGGACGGCTCAAGAGGACCGAGGTGCGCTCGTCAGAAGACCCTTCACCGCGTGGGCGATTGCAGAAACATCGCCCACGACATCGACAGGACCATCGTATGCCCTCGCATTCTCCGGCATGCCGGACCGAAGCTGTTTTTCCCTCCTGAGAACCATTGTGTAGCCTCCCGCATCATGATCTCAGCAAGACCCCGTGAACCGTCGTCAAGTGACCCGGATAGCACAATCCCGATCGTCCGCTGGCCTCCCAATACGCCGAGGGAGTTGAACAGCAGATCAACCGTCCGATTTCGGTGCGCCCGTTTTGGATCGGATATCAAAATACTAATGCTATCCGACAGAAGGCACAGAAGGCGGGAGGGCTCCCCAATATAGATACAGCCGGCCCGCAACTGCTGGCCTTGATCTGCGATCTGCACTGGCATGTGCGTCGAACGTTGCAAGATTTGGCGCAGATGAGTGTCTTTCTCCCAAGGCCGGTGCAGGACGATCATTACGATGGCATTGATCTCCTGCCATTCTGCAAGCAGGGATCGAAGATCATCGAGCCCTTCAGATCCTGACGCTCCAATGGCAATGACCCAAGGGGATAAATCTTCCAGCATACATTGAGTGTGTGTTATCTGGGCGAGTTCCGATAGTGCTGCTGTTCCTTGAAACCTGTCCGCTGCCGGATCGCCGCCATAACCTCAGTCGAAAACTTTAAGCCCGCCCAGCAACTTAGGCGGGACAACTATGTCTTTTGACATAACGTGAATAGGCTGCGGCTGTTAAGCAGACGTCAGTATTGTCACCAAAGCGTTTCGCTTGCCCATTCTTGGCTTCCTGTTCAAAGTGGCCGGTGGCGGGAAATAAGGATATGCCACACATGCAAAACGAAGAGAGGTCGGAACCCTGCGACAGCGATCCCTATCAACTTGCCTGCCTTGCCGCAGGAGTTGGTGTCTGGGACTGGGATCTTCGGTCGGACGAGATCTACTTTTCTTCCCTTGCGCGAGAGATTCAGGGTCTTTCGCAAGATGAGCCAGCAACTTTCGCCACAGTGCGCTCGCTAACCCATCCCGATGATGCTGCCGATATGCTTGCCGCGCTGGAGCACGCCCTCGATCCGGAGAACCGCTCACAGGAGAGCTATGTCTATCGGATCACGCGCCCTGACACCGGCGAACTTCGGTGGGTGAGAGCTCATGGGGTAGCGCGGTTTGCTGAGGTCGAGGGCAAGATCCAGGCCGTGCATTACAGCGGCTCGATCGAGGATATCACCGAGCGGGAGGAAATGCGGCGCGCCCTGACTGAAAGCGAGGCACGGCTGCGCATTGCACTCGATGCCGCCCAGATGGCTGTCTGGGAGATCGATCTCGAGAGCGATATCGTCACGTCCTCGGTAGAGTTGAACCGGCTCTACGGTTTCCCGGACGATGCCAAGCCCGCTGCTGATGATTTCCGGGCGCGCTATGCTCCGGGCGAGGGCGAGCGCCTCGCAAAGGCTGGAGCAGAGGCGCGGGCAAGTGGTGAAAACAAGCTTCAGACACAGGTGCGTCATCTGTTTCCTGATGGATCGGAACGAGTGTTTCTGCTCAGGGCCGCGCTGGCGCCGGTCGATCATACCGGGCGGGAACGTGCTATCGGGGTGGTGTTCGACATTACCGAACAGGCACGACAGGCAGAACGTATCGCAACTGTCGCCGATGAACTTCGCCACCGGCTGAAGAACCTGGCAGCATTGATGGGGGCGATCGCCGGTCGAACCTGGGCCCGGGACGCGCAATACGAAAGCTTTATGGCGCGTCTGCGCGCGATGTCGGCCGCCACCGATCTGATGTTCGGAAAAGAAACCCGCGCTCTCCCGGTTTCGGAGCTTGTCGATCACGTGCTGGCTCCGTTCCAGGATGAGACCTGTAAAATCAGGGTCGAGGGCTCACAGGTGCTCGTTCCGAACAAGGCGATTTCCGGCCTTGCCATGGCGCTCCATGAACTTGCCACGAACGCCGTCAAGCATGGCGCGCTTTCGGTGCCTGCGGGCGGTATCCATGTAAGCTGGCAAAGCACCGCAGATGGGACGTTGGAGCTACACTGGAAGGAGCACGGCGGCCCCCCGGTGGCGAAGCCTGAGCATGTGGGGTTTGGCACCCAGCTACTGCGCCGTGGTGCCCTTCCTCCGCCGCATCGAGTGGAACTCTGCTATCTCGCATGTGGGCTGGAAGCCTATATCCATGTCGCTGGAGATGATCTCAGTCCTAATCAGTAACTCTCTCGTTATGCCCGTTGTCAAACTGGCGCTAAGTTCCAGAAACGGATCGACGAATTGTTCTAATCAGCGACGGGTTCAAATGACTTCGAGGTCTTCGTCCGCCAGTAGTGGATGGTGACTTTATCTGTCGACCGATCGAAAGCACTGACCTCTGGTGCGCGGTGAGAATAGAGCGTCTTGGCATGCGAGATTGTCCTTGTTAGTCATTAGTCTATTATGGACAAAATTCGCGCCAGCAAAATCAATGGTTTGCGAGGTCAAAATCCGAGGGGGTTCAACTGGGACAGCGCGCAGCAATTTATGCGAGGGTTTCGACCTCAGACCAGTCTTGCGAGCGGCAGGTCACCGAACTGACAGCCTTCGCGGAACGTGGCGGCTACGACGTGGTTGGCGTCTTCAGAGAGACGGCCTCCGGGGCCAGCGTTAATCGCACCGCGCGCAACCGACTGCTCGATCTTGCACAAGCCCGACAAATTGACGCCATCCTGGTCAGCGAACTTTCCCGATGGGGGCGGTCCACACAAGACTTGTTGGATACGCTGAACAGGCTCGCAGGCTGGAAAGTCTCGGTTGTGGCCATGAATGGTATGACCTTCGAACTCGACACACCGCACGGGCGCATGATGGCCACCATGCTCGCCGGTATCGCGCAGTTCGAGCGTGACCTCCTCAGCGAGCGCGTGAAATCTGGTCTCGCCGCCGCACGGGCGCGCGGCAAGAAGCTTGGCCGACAGCCAGGCCAACGACCAAAATCCGATAAGCTTGCTCCAAAGGTGCTTCAGGCCATCGAAGAGGGCCGGTCATACCGCTGGATTGCCCGAGATCTTGGTATCTCGAAAAACACCGTCTCCGACATCGTCAAACGGAACCGTCAAAAGACCTTGTGAGACAATCGCCCCTATTGGAAACGAGCCCAGTAGGCGATGTTTCTAAACTGCGATTTAATCATAGCCAGAGTAGAAGGTTGCGCGATGCCCGTGTGATGCAACCTCAGACGCCGTGGCTCTGATGGTGCCAGTGCATATGCTAAGGTTGCCGCTCGGCGTGCAATCGATCATTTCGGCATCGGCAGAATACCAGACACACGTGTTGTTGCCGCGAGCCAACGACACCCGCAGTCGCAGCATCGCATTCCTTGCAGGGGACGGCCTGGCGCACCAATAGAACATTGCAGCAGGACACGTCGGTTAATCCGTATAGCTTCGGCAGGCATCGACCCCTACGGCTGTCGAGGCAAGTAGTTGATCTGCGTCGCGGATGAGATCAGCGATCCGCCTGTCCGCAAGGCGATACCGGACGAACCGACCTTCGTTCCTGCGACTGACCAGACCGCAATCCAAAAGGCAGCGCAGATGGTTCGAGACATTGGGCTGACCAAGCCCTGTTTGGGTAACGATTTCCTGCACGCTGCGTTCGTCCGACAGTAGCGCATCGAGGATCGCAAGACGGCTGGGGTCGCCGAGACCCCGGAAGAGCTTTGCCCGCGGCTCAAGGGTGTCAGCTGCCGAAAGATCGTCTTGAATGTTTTGCAATGTCATATCATTATCCACTGATACGTTAGCGGCGACTTCTTTCGCACGCTACCTTCAAGAGGATCGCATATGAGCCGAGCAGATAACACCACATTGCCTACAACGTCTTTGCCGATCCGGATGCGGGTGCATGGCATGGACTGCGCCAAGGATGCCGCCGAGATCGAACGGGCCGCTCGGTCTGCGGGCGTGGCTGAAGGCGATGTGAAGGTGTCTGCCGCAACCCATGTCATGACATTGCGGATCGCCGAAGACGACTTGCCGAAAGTGCGTCCAGCACTGGACGCAACCGGCTATGGCTTTGAGCTGATCAAGAGCGGGGATACATCGTCCGATCCGGCTTACAAAGACCCGAGCTATCGCCGCGCGCTCTGGATCGTGGTCCTGCTCAATCTCGGCTACGGGGTGATCGAGATGTTCGGCGGGTTCCTGTCCGGATCGCAAGCTTTGAAAGCAGATGCCCTGGATTTTTTGGGCGACGGCGCAATCACCTTTCTGGGCCTGCTCGCTATCGGTTGGAGTCTGACATGGCGGGCGCGGTCGGCGATGATCCAGGGCGTGTTCTTGGGATTTCTGGGGCTTGGCGTTGTCGGCAGCACAATCTGGCGTGTCCTGAATCAGACGACACCAGAGGCCGGGTTAATGGGAGCCTTCGCCGTGGGCGCGCTGATCGTAAACATTCTTGCGGTGCTGCCGCTGCTAAAACACCGCAAGGGCGACGCCAACATGCGGGCCGTATGGCTGTTCTCCCGGAACGACGCCATCGGCAACCTCGCCGTGGTGATCGCTGCCGGACTGGTCGCCTGGCTCGGCAGTGCCTGGCCTGACCTCATCGTTGCTTTCGCCATCGCAGGGCTGTTCCTGCATTCGTCATGGATGATCATCCGGGATGCGCGGAGTGATCTGTCAGAAACCGAGTGATCTGGCGGAAAAGCTGACGTGCGAACCGGAAACCGACATTCGCCACTGCGCAGCGAGTCCGGAACTTTGGGCTCACAGCTGACCTTCGCCACAGCTGCAAATAGAGGATCAGACGTTATAGGGGTTTTAGGTTCGTAGTGCAGACTTAGCAGGCGTTGCCAATTTTCTTAATTTCTGAAAGAGCGAGCCTACCGCAAACTGAAAGTTCTTGCTCTGTCTCATCTTGGTTCATTTGGTCCTGCCGTCGCGAAAAGTTCGCCTGTCGAAGCCCTTCGAGCGGGCCTTGGTGCATTCGTCGGGCTTGCTTTGGCTGGAGCCTTTGTTCTCGCACCAACGATTGATTTGACGCTTGGCTTATATTTGGTCGCGCCGTTCGGAGCGAGTTCGGTTCTTCTTTTTGCCGTTCCGAACAGCCCGCTGGCTCAACCGTGGTCGGCGATTATCGGCAACGTTACCGCCGCCTTGGTCGGTGTTGCGGTATGTCTGGTCGTGCAGGACCCCGTTCTACGTATTGCTTTAGCTGTGGGCTTGGCAATTACCGTGACTATACTGTGTCGTGCGTTACACCCACCGGCTGGTGCCGTCGCGATGACAGTAGCAATGAGCCCTGACGCGGTGCAGGAGTTAGGGTTTTATTTTGCCCTTATGCCGATTGGGATCGGCACGGTCGTTTTGGTCCTCATTGCCATGGTATACGGACGCATGACAGGGCGACACTATCCATTCCGCCAGTTCGATGATCCTAACCGTTATGGGACGCAAGACCTTGAGCCAATGAAGCGTCTTGGATTAACTGAGGCAGAACTGTCCGACATTTTGGGCCGCTATAAACAATCTTTCAATCTTGGAGTCGAGGATCTGGCGCGCTTGCTTGGTGCTGCGGAAATGCAGGTGGCAGCCCAAAGGTCGGGGCCAACGGTCGCCGCTGATATCATGTCGCACAATCTGATTACGGTTCAGCCGGAAACGCCTTTAACAGAGATAGCAGATTTGTTCCGGCGTTACCGGTTTACAGCATTGCCGGTCGTAGGGGGTGCAGACCGATTTCTGGGGGTTATCTTTCAAATACATCTCATCGACCGGGCTCGTGAGGATAGTTTGCGCCTCAAGCGCGGCTTCGGGAAGGCATTACACCGACTGCTTGACCGCCGCCGTGAAATACCTGTGCAAGCAACTGATATCATGAGCGTCGGCGGACCACGTGCAACCGCAGACACCCCCTTGTCGGCGCTGCTTACCCAGATGGCTGACGGAGCTGTTGACGCCGTCCCCGTCTTAGAGCGCGGTCAACTAATAGGGATCGTCACACGCACGGATCTGATCAGCGCGTTGGCGCGGAAAAGTCTGGATAAATAATCTATAGAATTACGAAATTCTCGCATGAGTTATGAAATGCATTAACCAAGTAGATTTTCGCACGCCTCCCGAAAAAAAACATTGGAGAGCTCACAAATTCTTCGTTTGGCGCTTCAATAAACCCTGTTTAATATCCAAGGCGCTTTTGATCATCGTCGCCTCTCACCACGGTAACAGACTTTAGCTGCGCTGTCGAAAAGCGGCAAAGTGGGCTCCTGGCGGTCATTCGCCGCGCTCTGCCTCGATGTCGGCTTCTCGAGAGACAGGTTCAGCGGCTTGGCTGCGTGGCCTTTTCTTCGATGCTGAAGAGGGCTGCCCGCGTTGACGGCCCGTCCTTCTCCATCTGTCTCTTATACACATCTCCGAGCCCACGAGACGGACTCCTATCTCGT
>OJAU01000766.1_pt1 | contig 10624 bp, 12 predicted proteins | sample 1589791 | NCBI WGS metagenome assembly OJAU01 (sample SAMN05416849, study PRJEB24817) | seawater metagenome | isolation source: Sea water | place: Canada:Atlantic | collected 2013-07 | reverse complement strand
ACGAGATAGGAGTCCGTCTCGTGGGCTCGGAGATGTGTATAAGAGACAGCACTGGTAGTGCGTGTCGCCGTCATGGATAAATCAAGCAAGGTCAGTGCTAAGTGATCTTCGCGATCGCCAATGCTCACACCGCCAATTAAATCCGATGAGTTTTCTTTATCCGCCAAAAAGCGCGCGGTTTCACTCGTCGCGCCGCGATCCGACAAAACAAATACCGAGCTGCCTTTCGCGCTTGGATGTTTAAATGCGTCCGCATGAATTGACACAAAAAAGTCTGCGTTGGCTTTACGTGCTTTTTCTGTTCGATCACGTAGACCCACATAATAATCCCCCGTACGCACCATAAATGGGGTAAATCCCATTTCGCTGTCCAGTAAGCGCTGTAACTCTTTGGCAATGGCGAGCACGACGTGCTTTTCTTTAATTCTTCCTGGCCCTAACGCGCCCGGATCTTCTCCACCATGGCCAGCATCTATCGCAATAATAATATCGCGTTGGTCGGCCTCGTAAGATTCGGCTTGTTTTATCACTGGCACCGCAGACACCGTCGCTTTTGTTTGCGGGCGACCTAAGTCCACCACCAGCCGATGATGCTTCACGGTACTGCTCGGTATAATAGGAAAGCTTTTAAAGTCCATCGTCGCGCGAGTTTCAACGACTAAGCGTAAATCGGTTTTATTACGCACACCATCACGTAAACGAATGATCTCGGTCGAGTTATTTTCAACCTGATCTAATGACATTTTCAATTTAGCGTCTTGTAAATCAATCACGATACGATCAGGATTTTTGAGCTGAAAAATTTTATGCTCGTGCCCACGGCTTAAATCAATCACTAAGCGAACATTGTCCGGCGATTGCCAGATACGGATATCACTGACATCGGCATAAACATGCTGTGCGTAAAGAAAAAACAGAACCACGCCAAACAGGTGCTTCACTTGCTTTGCCACTCGTCTAATACCTTCTGCAACTGCTCACTCCAGTGAATTCCACGCTCCGTATTACCTTGCCAGTTAAGTTGTCGCGCATCACCCAGATCATCAATTTGAACGATTAAATCAGCGCTAGGTAATACACCTAAGCCTTTCTCTGGCCACTCTATCAGGCACAAGGTGCCATCTGCCAGATATTCGCGAATCCCCATATACTCAAGCTCTTCCGGATCGCCTAAACGATACAGATCAAAATGGCATACGCGTACCGCAGCCAAGTCATACTCTTCCACTAAGGTGTAGGTCGGAGATTTCACCGCTCCAACGTGGCCCAGCGCCTGTATTAGCCCACGACTAAACGTCGTTTTACCGGCACCTAAGGTGCCTTCTAAAAATATCAAACCACCATCAATCAGCAAAGGGGCTACCTGAGCAGCAAATCCCACCATGTTGACTTCACCCGTCAGAATCACGCTATTAGCCGGTTGGCTTGTTACCTCTGATTTACTCATTAGTTCACTAGTTCCCGGATATGGCTCATCAAATCGCTCGCCAAGAGCCCTCGCATACCGCCTACTTCAGACGCTAAGTCCGCCGCTGCACTGTGTATACATGCTCCGAAACACGCCGCTTCCCAAGGACTCATACCTTGCGCCAGTAAAGCAGTAATAACGCCTGTCAGCACATCCCCCATACCACCGCTGGCCATACCCGGATTACCATCGGTGCATATGGCAAGCTGGCCGCAAGGCGAAGCAATGACCGTTCCCTGCCCTTTCAACACAACAACTGCTTGATACCGATCCGCTAACTGAACAGCGGACGCTAAACGTTCACTTTGAATATCAGCGACACTTTCATCAAGTAAGCGGGCGGCCTCTCCCGGATGTGGAGTGAGCACCACATCGCGCTCACTAAAATCGGATTGCCAACCTGGTGACGCCAAAATATTTAATGCATCTGCATCCAATACCACCGGATGATCCGCCAGCAAGACTTGTTGTAATAATAATTCAGACCAACTACTACGCCCCAAACCCGGCCCGCATCCTACGACCGTAGCACGATCTAAAAGTGGCGGAATTTCGAGCCCGGAATGCACTCCGCTCACCATGCATTCAGGGCGACGTGCAAGAATCACAGGCAAATGATCGGGGCGTGTTGCGCATGATGTTAAACCCACACCAGCACGCGAACATGCCTCTGCCGCCATACTTAATGCACCGCCAAACCCATGATCTCCGCCAACTAATAACGCATGACCGTGATTGCCCTTGTTGGAGTTTCCACGACGGAGAGGCAAGCGCTGCTTCGTTTTATTCAATACATCCCAACTGATACGGCGTGCAAAAGGCACGACCTTTGCTCGTTCGTTATCGGTTAAATCCAATGCGGCAAAAGCAATATCACCACAGACATCAGGACCGTCACAGGTGAGCAAGCCCGGCTTAAGCCCAATAAAAGTCACCGTCTGAGTCGCCTCAACACACACGCCCATAATACGGCCAGAGTCGGCGTGTAACCCCGAAGGAATATCTAGCGCCAACACATCCGCCGAATGTTGATTAATCTCCTGAATGGCTAACGCAAAATCCCCCGCCACCAGCGCATTAAGGCCGGTGCCCAGTAATCCATCCACAATAAGGTCAGCGTCGGCGGGTAAACCACCTGAGAACCTCGTTGCCTGCACACCGTTCGACTCAGCAAAGACTCGTGCCTGCAAAGCCGCAGCACTTTGGTTACTCGAATCACCATCGCCCTTACCTTCACCTAGGGTATAAAAGGAAACCTCCAACCCATGCAACTTTGCCAGCGCCGCCATCACCCAAGCGTCCCCACCGTTATTACCTGATCCTGCTAACAAACAAACATGCTGAACATCTGGCCAGCGTGACAACACCGCTGAAAATGCAGCTTCACCGGCATGGCTCATGAGTTCATAGCCATTATCGCCCATGCGTTCGATAATTAGACGATCAAGTTCACGTACACCAGCAACATCATGGATATCCTGAGGGAGGTGATCACGGGCGGAAAATGGTCGTTTCATCGAGTTCAGGCCTGAGCTTGTGATAAGTTAAGTCGTTTGCACCGCTTAGCTTTGTAATACACTGCGCAAATTATCGAGAATTATATAGCAAGCTGAGCCTGAGGCCCACGCTAGGCCCGCAACCCTTTACTCAACATCACAGGTCTCGTATACAAAGCCCATGCCAACGCCCATCACAACGCCTAAGCCCACGCTTAAGCCAACGCCAGAACAGCTCCAGCAACTACGTCTGAAAATTTCAGAATGGGCGCTAGAGGCTGGCTTTCAACAAGCGGGCATCAGCAACGTCGATACCGGGCAACATGCGGAATATCTACAACACTGGCTGGATGCGGGTTATCACGGCGAGATGGAATATATGGCCAGCCACATTACCCCTCGCGGCAACATGCGCGCCCTGCCCGACGAACTACTGCCCGGCACTTTAAGTGTGATTAGCTTACGCATGGATTATCTGGCACCCAATATTGAGTTAGTTGAACACCTAAAAGATCCCGGCAATGCTTATATATCTCGTTACGCGCTGGGTCGTGATTACCACAAACTGATTCGCAAACGGTTAACCCAACTTGGAAAACGCATTCAAAACGCCATTGGTGAATTTGGTTTTCGTGCTTTTGTGGATAGCGCCCCGGTACTTGAGCGAGCACTCGCCGAACAGGCAGGTTTAGGCTGGATTGGCAAAAATACTATGCTGATCAACCGCAAAGCGGGGTCGTACTTTTTTCTCGGAGAAATACTCACCGACCTACCATTAGCCCCCACAGCCCAAGAGCAGACAGACCAACAACAGAAAAACCACTGCGGGCGCTGTCAGGCCTGTTTAGATATATGCCCAACCCAAGCCTTTGTTGGCCCTAACGTATTAGATGCTCGACGCTGTATTTCGTATTTAACCATTGAATTAAATGGCCCGATTCCAGAAGACCTACGCCCCGGCATAGGCAACCGCATCTTTGGTTGCGATGACTGCCAAATAGGCTGCCCCTGGAATCGTTTTAGCAAAGCCACAAAAGAAGACGACTTCACCCCGCGCCACCAGCTCGACAAAGCGACGTTATTAGAGTTATTTACGTGGGATGAAAAAACGTTTTTAAGCAAAACCGAAGGTATGCCGATTCGCCGTACCGGCTATGAAAACTGGATGCGAAATATCGCTGTGGCGTTAGGAAATGCGCCTAAAAGTATAGAAATTACCGAAGCGTTGAATGCCAGGCGAGGAACGATCTCTGAGTTAGTGGATGAACACATTGATTGGGCGTTGGAGCGAAAGTAGCTCCGTGCTCTGGGGCACATTTACAGCACAACCGGCTCATCCTGCATTCTTTCCCATGTTTGTACCATAAGCTTTTTGGCGGGGCCCCAACGGTAACCGCCAAGCGCACCACTCTGCTGTATGACTCGGTGGCAAGGAATCAGTAAAGCAACCGGATTAGCTCCAATGGCATTACCAACCGCTCGTGCAGATCGGGGCGCGCCAAGTGCTGTGGCTACCTGACCATAGCTGGCCACAGCGCCCGGTGGTATTTTCAGTAGCGCCCGCCATACTGCAATCTGAAAATTCGTACCTTTCACATGGATCGACAGCGGACCATGTTTGGCCGCTGTATTACTATCAAAAAACGCATCAACAACATGGCGCGTGGATGAAACGCTCTCCCTGATCGAACTGAGCGGCCAAGCGTTATGCAAGCTTTCTAGCAAATCGTCCATGCTATTGAAGTCCATAAACTCTGCTCGACAAACACCACGCTGGGTTACCGCGACAAATATAGATCCCAGCGGAGTGCTGTGTACGCCGTACTCAATGTGAACCTGCTTACCTCGACTTTTATACTCGCCGGGTGTGACAGCTTCCAACTGCACAAAATGATCATGTAGCCGTGAGCTGCCACTTAACCCAAGTTCATGTGAGACATCGAGCAAGGAATGAGCATTTTCCAGCAACACCTTGCCCCGCTCCAATGTCAGGACCTGTAAAAAGCGCTTCGGCGTAGTACCTGCCCACTGACAAAACACCCTTTGAAAATGATACGGACTCAAATGTACATGAGCAGCTATCTCTTCAAGGCTGGGCTGATCCGCTGCCCTATCAACCAAATAGGTCATAGCGCTTGCGATTCGGTCATAGTCTGACATTGCGTGATCTCTCAAACACGATTTATAGATACACCGCCATCGACCAGCATTGCAGATCCCGTGGTGAAGCTGGAGGCATCGGATGCTAAGTATAATGCGGATTGAGCAATTTCATCGGGTGTCGCCATACGCTTGAGAGCATGCAGGTTATGCACAAACGCTAATGCTTCTGGCGTATTGGCAAACTCACGTCCCGCAGGCGTATCGGTACCACCGGGCAGAAGGGCATTAACTCGGATATTCTGAGGCCCATGCTCTGACGCCAACACTTGAGTTAATCCAATAAGGCCCGCCTTACTGGCTGCATAAGCCGCCATACCTGGCATACCTGCGGTGTAACCAACGAAGGTAGAGGTGAAAATCAACGAACCTCCTTTTCGGGCAGCCATAGCCGGCAGTTGGTACTTTGCGCCCAAAAATGCGCTGGTTAAGTTCGTCGCAATAACCTGATTCCAATCGGTTTGCGACATCTCTGGGACAGGGCCCATAGCACCCAAGATACCCGCGTTGTTAAAAGCGATATCCAATCCACCGAAGTGACTGACCGCCTTATCGACCAAAGCCTTGGCAAAAGCCTCATCACCAACGTCACCCGCTAGTGCCAGAGCCACCCCTCCTTCCGCCTTGATTGAATCCGCAAGCTCGTCGAGTTCCGTTTGTCGCCTTGCAGCCACCACGACGGCAGCACCTTCTTTCGCAAAAAGCTTCGCGGTTGCGTAACCAATACCGGAGCTAGCACCGGTAACAATAGCAACTTTGTTGGCCAGTATGTTCATCAATTATGTCTCCTAGTTCTGCTGACAATTAAAGGGCAAGCGCCCGAACGGATGTCATATTAGGAGGCGAAATGATTACTGCCGACCCGAATCTTGCTGTATTTCAATTGTGCTACAAATCTGGATTAAAGCGGGGGAATATAAATTCTCCCTAGCCGCGCCTCGTTATGTATTTTGCGCCACATTGGTGATATTGAAGCCTTCCTCGGGGGTGGGAGCCATAAAATACTTTGTAACCTGCTCAAACATATCTGGTGTATCAGTTGCCGCTCTTTCAGGCTGTTCTTTGCGCCGTTGTTCAATCTGTTTTAAGCAAACCTCATTTGACAGGTCGATGTATACCAAATTATGAGGAGCTTCAATTTCGGAGAAAATACCCCGAAACCAATCTCTTTGTGACAGAGTATTTGCAGGGAAGTCCATAACTACATTGGTTCCCGCAGACAACATAGATTGAACAAGCTTTTTAATCTGGGGCTTAATTAGATTTGAATATTCGATATAGTCTTTTAGTGATGAAATTTTATTAGGGTAAAGTGACGCAAGCCATTCATCTTCTGAAAGTAAGACTGCATTACTTTCCTGTGCTATTTCGCTAGCTTTGGTAGATTTTCCTGCCCCCATCTTTCCACAGAAAAAGATCAGTTTTCCTTTGTTCACATTCTGCCTATGATTTGGGTGTGTAAAAATAACGTTGCGCTAAACGGCGAAGTGATGTTGGCGACTTTTGTGCGTTTCTTTGCGAAAAAGGTGCCAACATTACGGAGTCCGATTTGAGCGCCTGGTTATGGGCTGGCATTCTGCTTATTACCATAATATAGCCCCGCTAATGCAATAAATGGGGGTAAGCCTTGTATGACTGCAGCAGGATATGCTGTTGTTGTAGATGCTAAAACGACACCCGCGCCTAAGGCAAATAAGCTCATGTAGCAAACAAGAACTATACCCTCTTGAATACGACCATATTTATATAAGATAAGACCACCAACACCACCTAGGGCAACAAACAAATTGTAGAAGCCTTGATTATAAAATAGAACTTCTAATATTTGAGCTTGATCGCTGAGGCTTATACCCGCAGGAGCATCAATTTTTGATAGCACCCGCTCCATAATAAGAGGGTTGCCCCACAATAAGCTTTCGCCTACAAAAACCAGTACATGTATGAAAATTGTCAAAATTGAAAATACTAATGTTATTAGGTTCATTCAATGCATCTCCATAGGCACTTAACGTCCAGCGCAGCCGCCGAAGGTCGGCCTGCTGCTTCTTGTTATACGTTTTCTCACAGTTGTGCCTTAACTACTTGGCATAAAGCCGTAAGACTATTATTGAAGTCTTGCCCAGTTCCCTCGGGCACAATTGGTTCTAGCATTACCCAAGTATTGTTACCTTGCCAAAACTCAACAGAACCAAAGCCTTCCTCTCCATCCCATTGGATCATGAACCGTTTTTCGCCCGAAGCGTAAATGCAATGCATAGAGCCACAATAATCCAGCTCCATATCAGGCTTATCTTCTTCGTAGCCAGCCTTAGATAATACCTCTGCAATACTACTTTTTATCTTGTGATATTCGTGCATGCTGATTTACGTATAACGTCCCGCTATATTGCGCCGTCTTGTGGCGTCAACTTTGAGCGGTTTGTTATAAATTTTTTTCGTTCTCTTTGCCATGCCAAACTCTCAAAATATAAATGACCTCACTGGTGACTAAATAGCGAACGGTAAATTGGCTTATGTAAAGATCTCTAATCTTCTCTGGATCAGAGGCTTTAGGCACTGGCAAACCAATTAGAGGGAAATCCTTTAGCTTTTGGACACCCTCTTGAATGTCGATAGCAGCTCTACGAGCAGCATAAGCATTCTTATTCTCTATAAATTCGACAACTCGTTGAAGGTCTTCGATGGACTCTGGTGAGTATTTAACCTTCATACTTGAGGCGGGGATTTTCTGGCGCCAGTCCCCCAACTATTGAGCCAGGCATTTACATCTGCCTCTTCAAGGGACTTACCCGCTTTAATGGATTCAAGTGACTCAAGGGTATCTTGCCACCTAGAGTCCTCAAGAGACTGCTTCACCAAAAACTCTTTAATTGCTTGATTTATAAGATAGTTTTTGCTCCTGTCGAGCTTTTTAGCCAAAGATTCTAGAGGCTTATCAATATCGTCAGCAAGCCGGATACTTGTAATACTCATGAAGCCACCCTAAGTGTAGTTATTTGTATTACATATTAGTACAGTGATAGAGGAAGGGCTAGGAGAATTTATAACGCCTGCCAGCAAGGGCGAGTGAAGCGAGTCCAGCCAGCTTGTTATTTTTTATAACCGCTTAACTTACAGGCAAACTACTTTAACCACTCGTCAAACATTTCAACCATGACCGTTTCGCCAACTTCCACTCGCCCGCGCTCTTGTTCCAGCACAATAAAACAATTCGCTTGGCTCACGGAGGTCAAAATACCCGAACCTTGCTGACCTGTGCTTCGTACTTCAAGCTGTCCTTGTGGGTTGACTGAGGCGATACCACGCTGGTAATCCGCTCGGCCCGATCGTTTACGCAGTATTTCTGTGGTTGTGGCAGATAAACGAATATTAGGCGTGACTTGCTCGCCACTCAGTTTCCGTAAAAGAGGCAAGCCCACTTGATGCAGTGTCACTAATGCCGACACAGGGTTCCCCGGTAGACCTAAAAATAAGCAATTAATAATACGACCAAACGCTAATGGTTTGCCCGGTTTCATGGCGAGTTTCCATAATTCAAGCTGACCTAATGCCTCAACGGCTTTACGTGTGTAGTCGGCGTCGCCCACGGATACGCCACCGCAGGTTATGACGATGTCGGCTTTTTCACTTGCGTCGTGAAGCGCTTTTTTAATGGAGTTTTCATTATCTTCTACGGCGGGCAGTACAATTAATTCAGCGCCTAATTTTTGCAGAATAGGCGTGAGTACATACGAATTACTTTCGTAAATTTGCCCCGCTTTTAAAGGAGTCCCCGGTGCTATCAGTTCATCGCCGGTGGTAAACAATGCAACTTTAATCGGGGTTTTTACTTCGACTTGAGCAAGCCCAATACTGGCCAGTAATCCACAATCGGATGGGGTTAATCGGCGGCCTGCCGTTAACACATGTGAACCCAGTGCAATGTCTTCACCAGCTCGGCGTATATTCGATCCCGCTTTTAGGGTTTCTGTAAATGTAACGACATTGCCTACCACTGTGGCGTTTTCTTGCATTTCTACCAGCGAGCAATCACTCGGCACGGGGGCACCGGTCATGATGCGTATGCATTCATCCGGCTTTACCGTGCCTTGATAGGGATGCCCGGCAAATGCTTCTCCTACACATGTGTATTCTCGATAGCCTAATTCGCCTATGGCATAGCCATCCATCGCTGAGTTATCTTCCGGTGGGACATTCATCGGGCTAACGGCTGCGCTAGCTAATATGCGTCCATAGGCTTTATTAAGCGGAATTGTTTCTGTGTGTGTAATAGGTGTCACTGAAGCCAATATTTGCACTAACGCATCGGCGACGGGGGTTAATGCTTTTTGGAGGCCTTCCTGATCACAGATGCTCATACAGCAATGACCCTTGTTCGACATGCCAACCAGTTACCAAGCGTCGCTTCTAAAGTATCACCTACCACGAGTGGGCCAACACCTTTTGGGGTGCCTGTCATGACTACGTCACCGGGATTAAGGGTGAAGGACGCTGACATGTGTGCAATTAAGTCCAAGATGGGATGCAGCATATCGCTAGTGTGACCTACCTGCTGTACGACGCCATTGCGTTCTAAGGTGAAGGATAATGCTTGCCAGTCTTCTACCCGCGACGCTGAAACAAATGGCGTGAGCGGGCATGAACCGTCAAACGCTTTTGCTCGCTCCCATGGCAGGCCTTTGTCTTTCAGTTCACTCTGTATATCACGCAGGGTTAAATCGAGGCCCAAACCAACACCGGCAACGGCGGCTTGTACTTGCTCCTGTGTGGCATGTGTTAAACGTCGCCCAATCAAAATAGCCAACTCAAGCTCATGATGAACCGAGCCTTTGTTTTCTGGTATCACGATTGGTTGACGAAGATCGCACGCAGCATCGGAGGGCTTTAAAAAAAGCACTGGGGTATCTGGAACGGGGTTATTAAGTTCAGCGGCATGTGCCGCGTAATTGCGGCCTATGCAAATAATTTTACCGACCGAGTATTCAAAATGCTGGTTGTCGAGCAAGGGAGTAAACATGGCCGCCACCGTGACTGCAAAAGTCTGACTATATCAGACTCACTATGCAGCGCATCTTTTGCTCAGCTGGATGTCTATCTAAAAATTGAGCAATCAGAATAATTAGCGGCGATATACCCGGTTAGTCTTTCGAGGCAATAAGCTCAGATAGTTCACGATTCACTTGCGAAGGAACCTCTAAACTCGTCTCTAGCAGGTAGCGTAATGTGGCTTCACTTTCGAGGTCTAACGAGTCACTGGCACACCCCACCACGTCATCGTCAATATGCACTAACGAACATTCCATGACGATGCTACTTTCATCTTCCAGCACTAAGGTGATATTCAGTGTTTGCTCTAAACGCCACTCTACATTTTCTGGCAATACCAGAAGAATGCCGCGCATGCTGATGTCGAGGCAAAAGGTTTCTAGGGTTTGTTTTCCATCGTTAACTCTGTCTCTTATACACATCTCCGAGCCCACGAGACGGACTCCTATCTCGT
>OJAU01000762.1_pt1 | contig 10719 bp, 6 predicted proteins | sample 1589791 | NCBI WGS metagenome assembly OJAU01 (sample SAMN05416849, study PRJEB24817) | seawater metagenome | isolation source: Sea water | place: Canada:Atlantic | collected 2013-07 | reverse complement strand
CCGCGTCCGGTGACGTCCGTTTCTCTTCGAGCCCCGTTATGGTTCCCGATCCACAGCTTGCTCGAACGCTCTGACCCAAATAGTGCACGACCCATGCCAGTTTTAGAAAATCATGCTTTTTCAGGGATTTACATCATGGTCTGGATTCAACATCCAGCCCGAGCGCGCCATTATAGCGCACCACAATGGGGCGAGATCCAAGTTGGTGCAGTCTCTTTGCCCGCGCCAGCCGGTGCCTCGCCCCCGCACACCGTGCTACCATCCGCGCATCATTACAAGGACGCCGTTGTCATGCCCGATCAGCCCTTTATCGACCGCCTCATGGCCGACATCAGCCGCCGCCTGCCCACCGACCTGGGCGGCCTGCGTAGCGAAGTAGAGCGCAACGTGCGCAGCGTACTGGCGGAAACCGTCAGCCGGCTGGATCTGATCACCCGTGAAGAGTTCGATATCCAGCAACAGGTACTGCTGCGTACCCGTGAAAAACTGGAAGCGCTGGAGAAACAGGTGGCCGAGCTGGAGAAGTCAGCGGACGCTTGATCCGCGTTTGCGCCTACCGAACCCTCACTACCCAAAAGCGAGAAGCGAGTGACGAAAAACAAACCCACCCAGGTTTTCGCTTCTCGTAACTCGTAACTCGTAACTCGTAACTCGTAACTAACTAAGCCTGATCGTCGTAACGCCCCTACAGACAGTCCGATTTCCTACGTCTGCCGCCACCAACCTCGCACAGGTGCGCAGGCCCTCTCGCCGTACACTGCCTCACAAGCCATTGAATTTGTGAGGAAACGTGACGCATGCGCTGCTGTACAGCCGGGCACCGATAGGCATTGAAGCCCGCACCGTGCGGGTAGAAACCCATCTGGCACCGGGCTTGCCGGCATTCACCATCGTCGGTTTAGGGGATACCGCCGTGCGCGAGAGCCGCGACCGGGTCCGCTCCGCGCTGGTGAACAGCGGCTTTGATTTCCCCCAGCGGCGCATCACCGTAAGCCTGGCCCCGGCGGACCTTCCAAAAGACGGCGGCCGCTTTGATCTGGCCATTGCGCTGGGCATCCTGATCGCCAGCGGGCAGCTGGGTAACATCACCACCGACAACTACGAGTTTATTGGCGAACTGTCGCTGAACGGCCAACTCAATCCCGTTTCCGGCATGCTGCCCTCCTCCCTTGCCTGCCTGGCTGAAGACCGCACCCTCATCGTCGCCGCCGATAACGCCGAGGAAGCCAGCCTGCCCGGCACCCCCACCCTGGCCGCCAACCAGCTGGCCCGGGTCGCGGCCCATCTCACCGGCCAGCAACCCCTGGAACCCCACCAGTGCCAACCGCCCTCCAAACAGCATTTTCAGGGCGGCTGCCTGTCGGAAATCCGGGGCCAGCAAACCGCCAAACGGGTACTGGAGATTGCCGCTGCAGGAGGCCACTCCCTGCTTTTATGTGGGCCTCCAGGGGCAGGGAAGAGCATGCTGGCCTCGCGGTTGCCCGGATTGATGCCGCCCATGCGCACGGCCCAGGCTCTGGAAGTGGCCGCCATTCATTCACTCAAACAGCCCCGCAACAGCCAGCTGTTCTATCAACGCCCTTACCGGGCACCGCACCATACCTCCTCGGCAACGGCCCTGGTCGGTGGTGGTAGTTACCCGCGGCCCGGAGAAATTTCCTTGGCCCATCACGGCATTCTGTTCCTGGATGAACTGCCGGAGTTCGACCGCAAAGTGCTGGAAGTCATGCGTGAACCGCTGGAAACCGGTGAGGTCAGCATCGCCCGCGCCGCCCAACAGCTAACCTTTCCCGCCCGTTTTCAGTTAGTCGCGGCCATGAACCCTTGCCCCTGCGGGTATCTGGGAGATCCGGAAAAGAGCTGCGGTTATCGCTGTGAAAAAGCCAAACGCTATCAGGGCAAACTGTCCGGCCCGTTACTGGACCGCATTGATCTGCATCTGGATGTGCCCGCCGTAGAAGCAAAGGAGCTGTTGGGCGACAAGGAAGGAGAAACCAGCGAGGCGGTTGCCCAACGGGTTCGCCATGCGTGGAAACAACAATGGCACCGCCAACAGCGCCTGAACCGGGAGCTAGGCAGCGACAAACTGGAACCCATGCTGCGCCGGCACCGGGACTGGCTTACCGGGGTCATGGACCGGCTTGCGCTGTCGGCCCGGGCTCTGCATCGCAGTGCCCGGGTGGCCCGTACCATTGCCGACCTACAAGGTAGTGACAATGTGGAGCGAGACCACCTCCGAGAAGCACTCAGTTACCGGCAGACACTGCAAGGCCCGAACAAATAAAGAAGGCATGGAGGCTACAATCGCTTTCACCAAGAGATTATAGAGTATTCAACTTGATCAGTGGCTCAAGGCAGGAGTCTGAATAATAATCAAACCAGACCATGGACGGCTTGATTTCTTTGGTTATCACCCCATCTTTCAAATAATCCTCAATCTTACCTGTGAAGGCGTTATTCGCTTCTTCTGCCAGCTTTTCAATACACTTACCGAAAGCCCAATCAACTCTTGTCAGGGTCCAGGAAAAACCGGAAAAAATTCCATCACCTGATTTATAGCAGGCGCTGTACTTTTCCAGCATCCGCCTTTCTTTCGACTCCATGTCCTTAAGATCATCTGTACCCGCATACTGATAAAACGCCTTTACGTTGACGGAATCGGAGTAGGTGACGCACTTACCTTGATCATGGATGTAACCGTATCGAGGAGTCTGAATAGTAAAAAATCCGCCTTTTGGGTCCGAGGAAAAATTTTTATCCTCGATGGTCACAATCACCCGCCTCCCGGATTCGACCACATCCTTAAGACTCAGAGTTCCAACATTCAACTTCTCATCTGTCGAAACATACATAACATCCCCGATAAACCCTTCTATTTCACGCCTCAGGGATTCAATGTCGTCATAGGAGAATGGATCAAGAACCATTTTGTCGATCTCAAACATCCCCGTATCCCATTTATAACAGTGGGAAAAATGAAGAAAGACCACCTCTTTTTCATTCCCTTCTCTATCAATAAAAGATTTCACCGCTTTTAACGCAGAGGCCATATCCTCACCACAGGCACCGGAAGCAGGATCATAATTAAAATGCCCCAGATAGAGATCTCCCCCTCTCTTGCTAATCCACATAAAGGGTCGAAAATCGAACACCCTCGCACCAGCCTTTAGTTGATCATCAATTCCTTTATTCTGCGTTACTACATTGCAGTCATTGACCCCCACTGACCAAAGATCATCATTAACAAAACTCATACCTGAATCATGAGTAGCAGGCCAACAGATTTCATTCAACGCTTTATCTTTGATGCTTTCATAAATGTCCGACATCCAGTGTTCTGATGAATGCACCATACTAATTCCCCTCCGTTTATTATGTATTTTGAATAGCGAAATTTACTTGAGGGCTGCAAACATCGTTTTTTCGTCATTCACAACCCCAAATTTCTACCTGCCGGCGTCGGCATCATTTCTTGCCTTACTACAGAGTAAAGAGCGGTTTATCCGGAGCCCATCTTGACCAGCAGCTGCACCCGGCGATCCTGCTGGTGACATTGCTTAAGCGCATCACCACGCAGCGCCTTGCAGCGGTCACCAGTCACCGAATGGTCTTCCCCATGGCCAATCACCGTGACATCGGCAATGCCCTCACCTTGCTGTCGCCACCATTGCGCAACCGCTTGGGCTCTTCGCTCTGCGAGAGCCAGGTTATAGGCGGCACCGCCCAAAGGATCACTGTAGCCATTCACTACCACCACGGGTCCCTCAAGGCTTGCCACCTCCTGGTACCAGGCTTTGAGCGCAATCCGGCTTGCGTCAGTCAGGACGGCGGAGTCAAACGCAAAGGTCACCCGCAACGGTTCCGGTGCGGCAATGTCTGGCGCCACCTCCGCTGTTGATGGTTCTTCTTCCCGCTCGGCGACAGGCTCCCCGGTGATGGCCACATCACATGCCGGCACGGCTTTGTCTTCGCTCCAATCCGCCGTTCGCCAGCAATGGCCGTCTGCGGTTTTTAACAACTGCCCTTTCCCGTCGGTGCGATACCCCGGCCAGGCATCATCAGGCACCTTGCCCGCACAACCGCCCAGAAAGAGAAAGCCACAGCTGGCCGCCACGGCCAACGCATTGCATTTTTTCATGGTTAATTCCTTACCAGGTCAGGTTGGCACTGAGCAGCCCACCGTGGCTTTCGGTATCCCCACCAAAGCGCCCGCGGTATCCCAGCCACAGAGAAAAATCATCGGTCATGAACCATTCCGCCCCGGCATTCGCCGCCAGCTGGGTGTCGTTCTGGTCCGCGCCGTACACGGTGAAGCCCTGCTGAGCACCGGCAAAGCGAGCGGTTTGCTCTGCCTGGGTATCGCCAAAGGGTTGCACCACCGCCAGCCCGCCTTCCGCCACCAACCAGTCGCCGCCCACCACGAAGGCGCGGGACAGGTCCGCCCCCAGCCAGGCTTCGCCGATGTTCAGCTCACTGTCGTCCACCGTCAGGCCGGCAATACCGCCGCCGGTTTCGCTAAAACCGTCCCGCTCGATATGGGCCATGGAAACCATCGCATAGGGATGCAGGCCGTTTTCTCCCCAGGCCAGGTCCCAACCGGATTCCAGCGCCACCCGCAGGGCGTCCACGCTGCTGTCAGATTCCGCCGGTGCCCCCATGACAATACGCTGCTGGGACACATCGCTGCTGCCGTAACTCAGGTCACCGCGCAGGAACCAGGGCCCCGCACTGCTCCAGCGGCCATACAGGCCCGCGAACCACGAGGACACGTCGCCATCGGCCTGACGATTGTCGTAATCCAGCGCGCCATCCGCACTGCCTGCCGCAACCCCCAACAGCCAGTGATCCCACTGATGGTCGACGCCCAATGCCAACTGATCCCCCCGGAAGGCATAGGCCGCATTGCCGATATCACCCTGGCTGTCTTCTTCAAACCGGGAAGACTGGGCCTGCACCCAGACACCGTTGCGCTTGCCCCCCGCACCGCCGCCCGCGGCCTGAGCCACCGGGCTGGCTGCGGCTGCCTGCGCATAAGGATCGGACGGCGCGGCCAGTGCCTGCAATTGCTGTGACACACGGGCATCCATTCCCCCACCGGACTGGCCGCCCGCGTTGCGACCGCGCTGGCGCATGCCGGTGGCAAACCGCTGTTGCAGCTGCTGCCCGGCCGTCAGACCTGCCAGCAGGCTGTCACCACTAAACGCCTGGAAGGCATCGGCGGCCTGCGTCTTGCTCATCTGTAACACCTGCCGATAGAGGCTGTGGGTCATGGCCATGCCATCCACGTTGCTGGCCACCGCTCGCTGGTTTTCAGTCAGTGCCGCGCTGACAAACGACAGATCATTGCGCAGCAATGCCAGCGATGCGGTATTGCTGCCGTAGCTCAATACCGGGTTCAGGAAGGCATAGCTGGACGTCACGTCATCGAATTGGCCATTGATGCCACCGGCGGCATTGAGAAAGGTATAGGTGCTGAAAGGCTGGTAGGTGCCATCGTTGCCCACATGCAGCACCGAACCTGCCAGATTGGCCTGGCCGCTGACCTCGATCCGGTCGCTGCTGGTGCTGGCCGGATCCACTTCCAGTGCCAGCTGACTGCCACTGTTGAAGGTCAGGTCACCGTTGATGTTCAAGGTGCCAATGGAGTTGCCTGCGGCCAGCGTACCGCCAGACTCAATAGTGGTATCACCCACCTGGCCGGTGCCGCCGAGCACGCCGCTGTTCACTACAGTGAAGGCACTGTTGCTCCAGTTGCTGTTGGCGTTGACGCGCCCCTGCTGAATCACGGTATTGCCGCTGAAGGCAACCGCATCCTGATCCAGACTCACTGCGCCACTGCCCGTTTTTTCCAGGTCGCCGCTACCGGACAGGGTGTTGTCAAAAATACCGTCCGCCGCTTGATCCAGCACCAGGCGAGACTGGTTCTCGATGGTGGCGCCGCCAAAGGCATCGACGTCACCAATCAAGGCACCGTTAAACAGGCCGAAATCGCCGCCAAACAGGGCATTGTTGCCAGTCAGACGAACCTCGCCCCCGCCGCTCATACTGATCAAGCCGGAGCCAGACAGGTCATTGCTCAGCTCGGCTTGCCCGGCATCTAGCAGCACAAGCTCATCGTTATTCTCGATGAAACCGGAGCCCAATGCGCTGACCTCACCCTGCACAATGCCGCCGGCAATCATTAGGCCGCCGGAGAAGTCATTGTTGCCTTTCAGGTCCAGAGCGTGGGAGCCCCTCACGGTTAGCCCCCCGGTACCGGTCAGATCGCTGCGGACAGTCACAGAATCACGCATTAACAGGGTTCCACCCTGGCTGCCCAGTGCCAATTGATAACGGTTAAAAAGGGCTGCCATTACTGCCCCCTCTACATGGAAAGTACCGCCATCCAGAACAAGGCGGTTACTGGCATCCCCCAGCGCTTCATTCGTCACGGCCCGCAACGTGCCCGCGGCAATCACCGTGTCACCGACGTAGTCGTTCCTGCTATCCAGTAACAGCGTGCCCTCTCCGGTTTTCATCAAGCCGTTGCTGCCACTGATCACACTGCTGATGGAGGCTTCGTAGCCACTACTGGCCGCACTGCCATCGCCAACACGAATTTCACCGTCAGTGCCGGCCAGCGTAAAGCCGTCACCCGATACGTGATAGCCATCACTGGCGAACTGCATGCCTTGCGCTTCTACTGCGCCATCCACATCCGACACCGTCACGGTGCCCGCATCGCCGGCGAAGATGGCAAAGCCGGGGCTGGGGATCATGGGGCCGGTGACAACGCCAGTGGCATCGGTCCAGACCGAGTTACTGGCCGTCCAGGTGCCGCTGCCACCGCCCTGGGTGGAGCCGCTGGCCAGGCCGTTGGCATTCCAGAAGTTCAGCGTCATGTCGCCAGTATTGAGCAGATTGATCTGCCGAGGGCCAGACAGGTATTGCAGGGTGAGCGAAGAGTCCGGGTTGGCCAGTTGCAGGCCGCCGTTGGTTTCGGAAAGGGTGCCGGTGTAATCAAACAGGCGATACAAACCCGGCCCAAAGCTGCCGGTGTCGTTGAGGGTCAGTGTCGAGCCATTGATGGCCAGATCACCATCAACGGCCACACTATCGCTTTGCCCCAGTGTGGAGAAATCGCTCCCCGGTGCGCCAAACTCAAAATCCAGCAGGCTGCCCTGGGCCAGGGTCAGGTTGCCGTTGATGGAGAGCGTGCCCAGGCCATCGCCCGGCGCCAGGGTGCCACCGGATTGCACCGTGGTATTGCCCAGCGAACCACTGCCGCCCAGCAGGCCGCCATTGTTTACGGTGAAGGCCACACCATTCATGGCGCCGTTCACCACCATGCCGCCGGCATTCACCGTAGCGGTGCCGGTCATGGCATGGTCCGCCGACAGGATATAATGGCCGGCGCCGTTCTTGATCAGGTTACCTTCACCAGAAATTGCACCGTCATAGAGGTAGTCGTTGGCCCGGTTGATTTCCAGAGTGCCGGAGAAGCCACCAAACGGCGCATCAAACCTCACATCACCCACAATGGAGCCGGTGTTGCCGCCAGTGCCCAGTGTCAGAGTTCCTTCGCGCCCAATACCCGTCCTCCCGCTGAACGTATGATCGGCATTCCAGATGGCTGTATTGTAGGTTCCCACGGCAACATCCCCTGCCCCCGAAATAGTGCCCTCATACGGAACCGTTGGCCCTGATCCATTGAGTAGAAGCTCAGACCCACCATCGATGCGGATATCGCCCGCAAACGGATTCAAGGAGTTCGCGATCAATCGCCCGCGAGTAATATGCGTAAGCCCCGTGTAGTGCTGCTGATGTTCCACCATGAGACCCGACGGTGAAATATCCCAAACCACATCGCCGCTGCCACTGATGACGCCGGAATACGTGAAATCTCCCGCATGGCGCACTACAACAGACGCATTGTTTTGGATGCTCCCTGACAAATTCCGCTCATTTCCAACCAGCGTGCCTTTACGCACCCACCAGTCCAGCCCATTGGCCGAAGTCAGCGTCCAGGTTCCTGCCCCCTCTTTTTCAAAAGCTTCGAAGCCGCGGAAAATATCGGAGGCATGTGTACCAACCGTGGCGGTATCAAAATCACCATTGGCGCCACCCAGCACCAAGGTATCATTACTGCCATTGGCCAGCACATCGCCGCCCAGGTTGTAGCCGCTTTCCAGGGTCAGCCTGTTGTCGCCCCCAGCGAAGTGAATCGCCGTGGGCTGATTGGCCCCCGCGTTCACCGTGCCCGCTAGCCTTATGGCAAGATCAGAACCGCTAATGCCATAGCCGCCGATGCCATCGGCACCGGCGGTGCCGCCGCCTCCCCCCAGGCCAGCGTCACCGCCCTGCACCAGGTTACCGGCTTTAATATGGATTTCGGCGCTGGCGTCCGCCTGAATGCCCACAGCACCGTCACCACCATCGCCACCAATTCCCCCTGCACCACCCGCACCGCCGTTGCCACCATTGCCGCCATGAAATGCCGCGTCGGAAAACAGTGTAAAGGTGTCACCGGGCGAGGTAATGTGCAGCCCGACACCGCCATCGCCACCGTTGCCACCATTACCATAAAAGTAATCTGAAGAGCCGCCTGCACCGCCATTGCCACCCGAGGTGGCATACGTGAAGTAAAAATCTCCCGGAAAGGGAGAGGTGCCGATGCCGCCGTCTCCGCCATCGCCGCCGTGCTCAAAAGGCGGAGGACTGCTGCCCACAACCACCGGGAGGGCACCGAAGTCGATCCCTGTGGAGGACAGCGGCGTTCCGGTTACATTCGCCAGCTCCATAGACAGAAAGTTCGTGCTGCCCTCCAGATCCAGCGTAAAGTTGCCCCCTCCGCGATTGAAAGCGATGCTTGTCATCCCATAGGGCGCCAGCACCGCATTAATCTGATTCCTCAGTTCGGAAATTCGGACACCGGTGTTAATGGTAATAATCGAAGTAACACCGTCGACAGTCACACTGAACTGATCACCATTTTGGATACCGGCCAGCGTTGTCATATCCGTTGCCCAATCAAACCCGGCAGGTAATCCACCAACCGAATACGAAGGATGCCCGGTAAACAGCAGGCTCATGCCGTCGCCACCATCACCTCCGTCACTGAACAGGCTGCCATTGCCGCCATTCTCACCCTGCCCCCCGGTGGTACCGTCATGGCCGGTGCCGTCGGCACCATCCGTTGCGGACCAGCCAGCCAGAGGAAACAACAACAGCAGAGAAAAAACCGCGCTGGAAACAGGATAGAATCCAGCGCGGACAAGACAACGCCCCCCAATATGGCGCTGAGTGAACTGTGACATGAGGCCCCCGGTACATGATTTTCCACCAATAGCCCTGTAGGGTAGAAGCGGGGGAAGGCAAGAACCACGTCTCGCTTTTATCACTTTCCGGTGTTTTATCATTTCCCGTCCGGCTTCTTGCAAGCCGCAATCCGCAGCCGGGCCGACAATAACAACGCATGGCACAGGATCATGGCGATTACTGACACCATTTCATCGCACGGCAGCACCCACACCCTTTACATGGCCGGCGGGGAAACCTTCGATATTCCCGGTGTACGCGGGCGCATGGAGCGCCTGGAGTTTGCTTCCGGCATCGTGCTGTACCGGCTGGAATATGAAGCGCTGGACGACTGCTTTCTGGAAATGCAGGGCGCTTTTAACGAGCCCTGGATCGGTAGCGCCCTGCATATTCAAGGGCAATCCGAACTGCTTGCCCCCAACGGTAATCGCTACACTTTTGATCCCAACAACGCGGTTCTGATGCGCATTGACCAGCACGGCTCCCGCTTCCAGTTATTCAAAGGGCAACTGGTTCGCCATGTCGGTGCTGCCTCGACATTGAAAACGCTGCGCGAGCGTCTCGGCGGCACTCTGCCAGCCGCGATTCAAGAGTTTGACCTGCCCTACGGCAACAGCGTCCATGTCCGCACACAAACACCCAGCACCCGGTTACGACAACTGGCTTCCGGGCTGTTTTCCCAGCATGCCAATGGCACCTGCCGGGAGCTAAAACTGGAAGCCATCGCCAACCTGTTTTTGTCTGAACTGATTGAAGGCCTGGAAGATGCATCGTTCACCAATGGTGCCTTGCCCATGTGGGAAGAGCAGGCCTACCAGGAGCTGCTCGATCAAGTGCGCTGCAGCCTGGACTCGCCGTTGTCCATCCCCACCCTGGCCGACCATGTTGGTTTGACAGAAAGCCGGGTGGATCAACTGTTCAAACTGAAAAACGATCAGACTTTCGCGGAGTTCATTCGCAATGAGCGTATGACCCTGGCACAACAACTGCTGGAAACCGGCGAGCACCCGGTGAAGGTAGTGGCGGACAAAACAGGCTATGCTCACGTGAGTAATTTTTCTCGCGCTTACCGGGCCCATTTCGGAGAAACACCGGCCAGAACCCTGCGGCGGGCGACAAACGGGTAACCCCATCTTGCGCTTGCCCTGTGGAAGCACAGCGACACAGGAGCACCCTGAAAAAATCTGCCCCCCCTATAGGAGCGTCGCTTGAGACGCGAACCGGGCACAGCGAAGCGACCGAAGATGCTTTCGGTAATTACCTGACAAACCCGGACACCTCTAATCGCCCTCCGCCGATTCCGTGCTACGCACGGTTCGTCCCTCAAGCTGAACTCCTACAAAAATCGATTGATACCCATGGTGCGCCACCCACCGTTCTGGCACTAAAAAGCCCCGCCGAAGCGGGGCTTTTAGCGTGATG
>OJAU01000756.1_pt1 | contig 10818 bp, 12 predicted proteins | sample 1589791 | NCBI WGS metagenome assembly OJAU01 (sample SAMN05416849, study PRJEB24817) | seawater metagenome | isolation source: Sea water | place: Canada:Atlantic | collected 2013-07 | reverse complement strand
ATCCCTCCGGGTGCCTGCGTGATCTTCTGCTTGGGACACGGGTTAACTCCAAATCGAGGGCCTGACGGCCATTAAATCAAGGGGCGGCGCTGACGCACCTCCCACAATTCTTTTGGTTACTAGCGGGCTGCGTCGCGCACGTCCAGATACCTTTGTCGCGCAAACCGTCGCAGTGTTGCATTCCTTCAAGGGTGAAGATCGAATTTTTTGCGCTTTTATCCTGCCGGAGGGGCGGTTGCCTGCATGGATGCCCGCGAATCAAAGCGGCGCGCCCAATCGGCCAGGGCGTCATTGCCCTGGCGCCAGTTGCGCGCGTCATGCCGGAAATCAAGGTATCCCAAGGCGCAACCGACCGCGATCTGCCCCATATCCAGCGGACCGGAAAGCTGGCTGATCCAGCGTGTGTTCAATGCGGAACAAGCGCGGTCAATCTTTGCCCACTGGCCTTCGACCCATTCAGGCATCTGCTTGTCCGCCGGACGCATCCGCCCTTCGTACACCATGGCCAACGCCGCATCCAAAATGCCGTCCGCCGTCGCCTCGAGCGTCAGCGTGTCCCAGCGGCGGCTGCCGGTCGGGTACAGCTTGCCCCCTGCGCGATCGTCCAGATAGGCGCAAATCACGCGGCTGTCGTACAGCGCCGGCCCCTCGTCGCGCACCAGCGCGGGCACTTTGGCGAGCGGGTTATTGGGCAGCAGCGCCGCATCAGCTGCAAGCGGCGTGGTCGTGATATTCTCAAGCGTGAGGTCTTCAAGCTGGCCGGTTTCGTGCAGCAACACCATGACTTTGCGGACATAGGGCGATGTCGGGGAATAGGATAGTTTCATGCGTGTCTCCTCCTCAGGGTTCAGGGGGACTATCACCGTCAACCGCGCCCTGTGCAATCGCTTGTTGATCAGGCGCCTTTGGCCGCGCGCATCTGGCGGGCGAGCGTGCCTGTTCCAGCGCCAAAGCCGTGCGCCTCCACGCCATCTGCAGCCGCAAGCCGCACCGCGTCCGGTTTGTTCTGGCTGAGCTTCCACGTGCCATCGACGCCGGTGATCCGCATCCGGCAGGGCACGATCATGCGCATCATTTTCTGCATGGTCAGGGGGTTCATCTTGGCGGTGGTCCACGGCGGCTTGGGCAGCAGACGGTCCTCGAACCAGGCGGACTGGCGATCCAGCAGGTCCAGCAGCTCTTCTTGCGGACGCAGTTCCAGCGTGCCGGACAGATGCACCGCCACATAGTTCCACGTCGGCACCTGATCGTCGATGTCGTACCAGTCGGGCGAGACATAGCTGTCGCCCCCGCTGATGGCGAGCTTCACCGGCAACGCCGACGTTAGCGCCCGCGCGATCGGGTTTGACCGAACCAGATGCAGGTCGGCCTGATCCCCCGCTTCGTTCAGCAAAAACGGAACATGGCTCATCAATGGCTCATCGTCGCCAGCGGCAGCAAGCACACCAAAACTGCGGTCGCGCGCAAAGGCGATGTTCTTGGCGGTGTCGGCGTCGTGGTAAACGGGATTGGGGTGCATAACGTAGGGTCCAAACTGCAAACGCACTTTTGGTATTGCAGACCTGCCCCCGCCTTGGCAACGTACAAGCATTCTCAGGGCGGGGCGCAATTCCCCACCGGCGGTATGTGGCCCCAGTGTCACGAGCCCGCGAGCGCAACGCGCCCCTAACGGGACGCTTGGTCAGCAGATCTGGTGAGATGCCAGAGCCGACGGTCATAGTCCGGATGAAAGAGAATGCGTTTGTTGCGGCCCCTTGGGGCCGTCCGCAATCGTGATCGCCTTGGGTGACTTGTGTCGCTGACGAAAAAAAGGAGATCACTATGACACACACCCGCTACGCCTTTGTAAAAGCACGCTGGCACGCCGATATTGTGGACCGCGCTTATGACGGGTTTGCAGAATCCATCCCCGCCAGCCAAATCGACGTGGTCGATGTCCCCGGCGCGTTCGAGATGCCGCTGATGGCGCAGACCCTCGCCAAATCCGGCAAGTATGATGCAATCATCTGCGCGGCCTTTGTGGTCGATGGCGGCATCTACCGGCATGATTTCGTGGCGACAGCTGTGGTCGACGGGTTGATGCGCGTGGGGCTGGATACGGGTGTGCCCGTGCTATCCGTATCGCTGACGCCGCATCACTATCAGGAAACCGACCATCACAATGCGATCTATCGCGCGCATTTCGTCGAAAAGGGCCGCGAGGCAGCTTCGGCGGCGCTTGGCATCGTGGCAGCGCGGCAATTGCTCGACGCCTGATACCCCTTTATTGCGCGGGCCTGAGCGTCAGGCCCGCTGCGCCCCGATGCTGGCAATGCCCAGAACATCCAGCACTTTGGCCTCGATGTGTTCGGCGTTCATCCCCGCGACCGCATACATATCCGCAGGGCTCGCCTGATCGATAAAGATATCGGGCAGCACCATAGACCGGTATTTCAGCCCTGCGTCGAACACGCCCTCATCCGCCAGAAGCTGTGCCACATGGCTGCCAAAACCGCCGACTGCACCCTCTTCGATGGTGATCAGCGCCTCGTGATCGGCGGCCAGCGACAGGATCATCTCGCGGTCAAGCGGCTTGGCAAAGCGGGCGTCGGCAATGGTCGGCGTGATGCCCTTGGCCCGCAGCGCCTCGGCGGCTTTTTCCACCTCTGACAGGCGCGTGCCAAAGGACAGCAGCGCCACGCGCTTGCCCTCGGCGATGATGCGCCCTTTGCCGATCTCCAACGGCACCCCGCGTTCGGGCATGGTCACGCCCGCGCCTTCGCCCCGTGGGAAACGGAAGGCAATCGGCCCATCGTCATAGGCCGCCGCCGTGGCCACCATATGCACCAGCTCTGCCTCATCCGCGGCGGCCATCACGACGAAATCGGGCAGGTTCGCCAAAAACGCCACATCAAAGGCACCGGCGTGGGTGGCCCCATCGGCCCCGACCAGTCCCGCGCGATCAATCGCAAACCGCACCGGCAAACGCTGGATCGCCACGTCATGCACCACCTGATCATAGCCGCGCTGCAGGAAGGTCGAATACATCGTGCAAAACGGCTTCATTCCGCCCGCCGCCAATCCGGCAGAGAATGTCACCCCGTGCTGTTCCGCAATACCCACGTCGAAACACCTGCTGGGGTAGCGTTCAGCGAAAAGGTTCAGCCCCGTCCCGTCCGGCATCGCGGCGGTCACGGCGCAAATCTTGTCGTCGTTCGCCGCTTCGGCAATCAAGCTGTCCGCAAACACACGGGTATAGCTTGGCGCGTTCGACGGCGCTTTCTTTTGCTCGCCTGTCAGCACATCGAACTTGGCGGTCGCGTGGCCCTTGTCGCGGGCGGCTTCGGCGGGGCCATAGCCCTTGCCCTTTTTGGTGATCACATGGATCAACACCGGCCCCGTCGCCCGTGCCTTGACCGTGCGCAACACGGGCAGCAATTGGTTCAGGTCATGCCCGTCAATCGGCCCGAGATAGGAAAACCCAAGCTGTTCGAACAACGTCCCACCCACGGCCATGCCCTTGAGCATATCCTTGGCGCGCTTGGCCCCTTCGCGGAACGGGCCAGGCAACATGCTGACCGCACCCTTGGCTGCGGCCTTGAAGTCCTGAAACGGTTCTTCGGCGTACAAACGGCTGAGGTATGTGGACATCGCCCCCACAGGCGGCGCGATCGACATTTCGTTGTCGTTCAAGATGACGAACATCCGCTTTTTCAGATGGCCCGCGTTGTTCATCGCCTCATAGGCCATGCCTGCCGACATGGACCCATCGCCGATCACCGCAATCGCATCGCCCAGACCTTCGGGGACATTGCCCCCCAGATCACGTGCGACTGAAAACCCAAGAGCCGCGCTGATAGAGGTCGACGAATGCGCCGCACCGAAGGGATCGTAGGGGGATTCACTGCGCTTGGTAAAACCGCTCAACCCGTCCTTCATCCGCAGGGTGCGGATGCGGTCGCGGCGTTCGGTCAGGATCTTATGCGGGTAGCACTGGTGGCTCACATCCCAGATCAGCTTGTCCTTGGGTGTATCGAACACCGAATGGATCGCGACCGTCAGTTCAACCACGCCCAGACCTGCGCCCAGATGGCCGCCCGTCTCTGATACGGCAGAAATCGTCTCTGCCCGCAGTTCATGGGACAGTTTCACCAGCTCTGCGTCCGAGAAATTCTTCAGATCGGCAGGGCGGTTTACACGGTCCAAAAGGGGCGTATCGGGTCTATCGGTCATCTGGCTCTCCACCGGATCAGCTTTTGCGGGCAATAACGAAGCGGGCTGCGTCTCGCAAGGTTTCTCCGTCTGTGCCGTAAGGGGACAGGGCATCACAAGCAGCATCGACAAGATCACGGGCACGGGCGCGGGCGGGGTCCAGCCCCAGCAGCGACACAAAGGTCGCCTTGCCCGCATCGGCATCCTTGCCGACGGCTTTGCCCACCGTGGCGGCGTCGCCTTCGACGTCAAGAATGTCATCCGCGATCTGGAACGCCAGACCAAGGTTGCGGGCATAGCTGCGAAGGGCGGCGGGATCATCGCCCGCCATTACCGGCCCTGCTGTCGCAGCCCATTCGATCAACGCACCGGTCTTGCCGGCCTGAAGCGTTGTGATCTGGTCTAGCGTCAGCGGTTGGCGCGCGGTTTCGGCGGCGATGTCCATCGCCTGCCCGCCCACCATGCCGCGCACACCGGCGGCCCGCGCCAGCCCCGTGACCAGCGCAACCCGTTCAGCATCACCACAGCCCGTCGCCGCGACCAGTTCAAACGCCAGTGTTTGCAGTGCATCGCCTGCCAGAACCGCCGTCGCCTCGTCCCACTTTAGGTGCACTGTGGGCTGACCCCGACGCAGCGCGTCATCATCCATGCAAGGCATATCGTCGTGAACGAGTGAATAGGCATGCAGCGCCTCGATGGCACCGGCGGCGGGGGCGGCCTGCGCATCCATCACCCCGTGCAACCGCGCGCTTTCGATCACCAGAAAGGCCCGCAGACCCTTACCGCCTGTCACAGCATAGCGCATCGCTTCGGCCACAGTGCCGTCCAGCCCGCCAAGTCCGTGCAATATCTGACCAATCGCCAATTCCGCAGCCTTTGGCAGTGCCTCTGCAAAGGGGGGGCGCGTCAGCTCGGCCTCAAGCGAGATGTCAAACCCCGCCAACAGGAGCCACTCCGACAGGGTTGCCGTCGCCGTCCAGCGTGATCTGCGCAACTTTCTCTTCGGCTTCCTTGAGCTTGGTCTCGCAGCGTTTCTTGAGCTTGGCCCCGCGTTCATAGAGCGAAATGCTTTCGTCCAGCGCCACATCGCCCCGCTCTAGCTGGCCCAGAACCTTTTCCAGTTCCGCCATCGCCGCCTCAAAGCTCATCTCTTCTACCGGAGTATCTGTCATTGCTGTGAATCCCATCCATCAAACTTGGCCCAAACATAGCCCGCCCGCGCTTTGGCTTCCAGTGACCGTGCCGATTTATTGGGCGCAAATTCTCTGGCACCAATTTTGCGGATCACCCCCTGCAGCTAGGGAGCGTCAGTCGGGGGCCAGCATATAGCCCGCGCCACGTACGGTTTGCAGATAGCGGGGCTGTTTGGGGTTATCTTCGATTTTGCGGCGCAGACGCGTGATCTGCACATCGACCGCGCGTTCTTGCGCCTGCCCACGGTCGCGGCCCAGTTCCTCGACCAGTTTCGACCGGCTAAGCGCCGTCCCCGGTTGGGCGGCAAAAATGCGCATCAGCTGGATTTCGGTGGCGGTCAATCGAACCAGATCTTCGCCCTGCCACAGCTCGCCGCGTTCGATGTCATAGCGGATCGCGCCCATCGACAGCACCTTGGGCGTTGCATCTGCAACGCGGGTGTCCGGCATGCGGCGCAGGATCGCGTTGATCCGAAGCAACAGCTCCTTGGGTTCAAACGGTTTTGCAAGATAATCATCCGCCCCTGCTTCCAGCCCATCGATCCGGTTTTCCGTCTCGCCTTTGGCGGTCAGCAGCAGAATTGGTGTTTGCATGGTTTCGCGCAGACCACGGGTCAAGCTCAGCCCGTCTTCGCCCGGCATCATCACATCCAACACGATCAGATCAAAATCCAACCCCGCCAGAATGCGCCGTGCATGGGCCGCGTCGCGGGCCGTGGTCACTAGAAAGCCATGCCGCATCAGAAACTTCTGCAACAACGACCGGATACGTTCGTCATCATCGACGATCAGCAGGTGCGCATCTGCGTCGTTCACGCGCCATTCTCCTTGAGGCGCGTGTAGCTGTGGTGCATTTCAGGGTCCATCATCGCCTCTAGTACGGTGCGGAAACCCGCGACCGCTTCTGGTCCGGCATCGCGGAACGCGCTGCGCATCCGCATCCGTTGTGCATCAGATAATGCCTGTTCGAGCGCGCGCCCTGCGTCGGTCAGATACAAATGCCGCTCCCGCTTGTCGGTTTTTCCCACTTGGCTTTTGACAAGACCATCGGCGATCAACGTGCGCAAGACACGATTAAGGGATTGTTTTGTAACACCCAAAATCCCCAGCAGATTGTTCACCGTCGTGCCCGGTGCACGGTTAATAAAGTGAATTGCACGGTGGTGTGCGCGACCATAGGCCATGTCCACCAGTATCTTGTCGGGGTCGGCCGTGAAACCGCGGTAGGCAAAGAACATCGCCTCGATCCCCTGACGCAGCTGTTCATCCGTCAGGAATAGCAGGTTCTCGCCCGTGTGTGATGATGGGCCGCGTCCGTCCGCCATTGTACTCTCCCGTTGCTGCGCCAAGAGCTTACGTCAGCGTTATTGACTTTCCAAGTGTCAAAGGCTATCGAATCCCATGTTTTGCGTAATTATATGTCTGCACGCAGCGGGTTTGACGCAATTTTCATAAACCCCAAGGTGCTTTTAGGAAGGATACATCATGGACGGCGCATATGACGATCGCGACGGCAAAATCTGGTTGGACGGCAAAATGGTCGATTGGCGCGAGGCCAATGTCCATATTCTGACCCATGCCATGCACTATGCGTCATCGGTGTTCGAAGGCGAACGCTGCTACAACGGCAAGATTTTCAAAAGCCGCGAACACTCTGAGCGGCTGCGGAAATCGGCACAGTACCTCGACTTTGAGATCCCCTATTCCGTCGATGAAATCGAGACCGCGAAATACGAAATGCTCAAGGCGAACGGCTGGACCGACGCCTATGTCCGCGCAGTCGCATGGCGCGGTGCCGGCCCTGATATGGGTGTCTCGGCGGCGCGCAACCCTGTGCGGCTGGCCATCGCCGGCTGGGAATGGGGCAACTATTATGGCGACGCCAAGATGCAGGGTGCCAAGCTCGACATCTCAAAGTGGAAACGCCCCTCGCCCGAGACGATCCCCGTGCACGCCAAAGCGGCGGGCCTGTATATGATCTGCACCACTTCCAAACACGCGGCAGAAGCCAAGGGTTGTTCTGACGCGCTGTTCATGGACTACCGCGGCTATGTGGCCGAAGCGACCGGCGCGAACATCTTTTTCGTCAAAGACGGCGAAGTGCACACGCCGCTGGCCGATTGCTTTCTTAACGGGCTGACACGTCAGACCGTGATCGGGATGCTCAAAGACAAGGGCCTGACCGTGCACGAGCGCCACATCATGCCCGAAGAGCTGGAAGGCTTTGAACAGTGCTGGCTGACCGGCACCGCAGCCGAGGTCACGCCCGTCGGCCAGATCGGCGACTACACTTTCGAGGTCGGCGCGCTGACCCGCGAGATTTCGGAAGACTACGAAAAGCTCGTCCGGGCCTGAACCGACCCACTAAGACAAAACGGCGCGAGGGTTCACACCCTCGCGCCGTTTTCGTTTCCACACCTGCGATACAGCAAGCCGCCTTAGTAGAGCGCGACCGGATTGATCATCGCCTGCACCGTGCCTTTGATCAGCGGCTGTCCCAGCACGAACATAAACTCTTGCACGCCTTCAGCGACCAAGGGGCCCGAGTTCATAGTTTCCAGAATATAGATGCCATTGTCCTTGAGCAGCGTGACGTGGCCATAGAATACCTTGTCACCTTCTTTCGGCGGAATGGCCTCGATGCCCCATGTGTCAGCGCCCACGGCCAGCGGGTTCATCGACGCGACAAACACCGCGCCTTCGTTGTTCAGCCCCGGTTCGGTAGACCCCCACGCGCTTGGGTCGCTTTCCATCATGCCATCGGTCCAACCGGTGTGAAACAGCACGATATCGCCTTCGTTCACGGTGACCTGCTGCGCTTCCATCGCGGCGGTGATCTCTGCCTCGCCGAAATGCTCTCCGGCGGCCAGCACGTCCTTGCCCATATGTTTGGCCATATCGATGATCACAGCGCGCCCGACCAAGGGCGGCACAGCGTGGGTCCCTAGTTTTGTCAGGCCGCTGATGGCCGAGATCTCTTTCTCATCCAGACAGTTATAGTACATCCCGTTTTCCCCGAGATGCCCCAGCCCGTCCAGCTGCGACCCGATTCCGATCCAGGTTTGCAGCAGGTCGTCGTTATAGTTGCCTTCATAGCCAAAGGACGACAGTTTTTGCCCACCGTGCTGGTTGGGCTGAACGATTTGCAGGTTCAAAGACCGAGGCGGAAAGGCAGGGGTGTCCGGCCCGATCACGATCCCCAGCGGCATCGATTTGCCCTGTTTGATCAATTTAGCCGCCTCTAGCGTGCGTTCAGTCGAGATCAGGTTAGCCGATCCCAATTGATCCTCCGCCCCCCATTGCGATGGGGCGCAGTCTTGCGCCCATGCGGCAGTTGCCCCGAAACCAATGGATACGGCAGTAGCAATAATCTTGGTTAATTTCATGTTTCCCTCCCAGAAAGCAGGGTGCGGAACACTCAGGAGACCTGCGATTCCACACCCTAGAGGGTCAGGCTAGCACAAAATGCAATCCTGACACGCATTTTCGCGTGCTGTCAGCTTGGGGTTCCTTGGGGGGTGCTGCTCGCCTTGGATTTGGACCGGTCCAGCCCCAATTGCCGTTCCCGCCAGATGATCGCCGCACCGCCGGCGATGACCAGACCCGCCCCGATCAGGATCGCAGGTGTCGGGATTTCGCTGAACAAGACCCAGCCGATCAGCACCGCAAAGATCATTGATGCATAGTCGAATGGGGCCAGCATCGACACCGGCCCATAGCGATATGACGCGGTGATCATGATCTGCGACACCCCGCCGATCATGCCCGACAGGATCAACAACGCCGAGACCTGCCAACCGGGGTTCACCCACCAAAGCGGCTCCCAGTTGATCACCATCCCTGCGGGCAGGGTAAAGAACGACAGGCAGGTCGCGGTGAGTGAAAAGTAGAACACGATGGCCGCCGTGCTGTCGGTTTGCACCAGACGGCGCACGTGGATCTGGACAAGCGCACGCATGATCGACGCAGCCACCACCATAATCGCGCCCATCATCGCCAGTTGCGACACGCTATCCCCGTCCACGGTGAAGCGGGGGTACAAAACGATCAACACCCCGATCAACCCGATCGCCACAGCGGACAGGCGGAACACACGCACCTGTTCGCCCAAGAATATCGCGGCAAAGATCACGGTGAACAGCGGCGTGGCATAGCCGATGGCCGTCACCTCTGGCAGGGGCAGCAGGCTTAGCCCCGCAAAGGTCAGCGCCATCGCCGTGGTTCCAAAGACGCCGCGCCAGACGTGGCCCATCAGATTGCTTGGCTTTAGCCCGTCGCGCAGGTCACCGCTTTGCCACAGCCACAGGATGATCATCGGGAAGGCAAAGAACGACCGATAGAACACGGCTTGGGCGGCGGGCACGGTGGCCGTCGCGATCTTGATGAGGGCCGCCATGACCGAGAACAGGAAGACCGCCCCCAGTTTGAGGGCGATGGCCCGGCCGGGGCGGTGCTCTGTCGTAGTGCTTTGCATGGCGCATGCTTGCGCCTGTGCGTTTCAAGTTGCAAGACCCGGCGTCAACCTGCGCGTGCTATTCCCGCCCATGTGCGAAAAATACGAGCGCTCTGCGCAGCTTAGCCGATGACACCCTGATTTTCGCCGACCTGACCACGGTGCAGCAGCATATGATCCAGCAGCACGCAGGCCATCATCGCCTCGCCCACGGGCACGGCGCGGATACCAACACACGGATCGTGGCGACCCTTGGTGATGATCTCTGTGTCTTCGCCGGATTTGGTGATCGTCTTGCGCGTGGTCAGGATACTCGACGTCGGTTTGACCGCGAAACGCAGCACGATGTCTTGGCCGGTGCTGATGCCGCCCAGAATGCCGCCCGCATGGTTCGACGAATAGACAGGGCCGTCGGGGCCAATGCTGATCTCGTCTGCGTTCAACTCTCCGGTCAGCATGGCGGCGGACATCCCTTCGCCAATCTCGACACCTTTGACGGCATTGATGCTCATCATCGCAGCGGCTAGATCGGTGTCGAGCTTACCATAGACCGGCGCACCAAGGCCCGCGGGCACGCCGCGTGCCGTGATCTCGATGATCGCACCGACAGAGGATCCGGATTTGCGCAAACCGTCCAGATACGCGGCCCAGTCGTCAGCTGCCTTGGCGTCGGGCACCCAGAACGGGTTCTGTTCGATTTGGTCCCAATCAAACGCATCTCGGTCGATTTTATGCGGGCCCATCTGCACCATATAGCCGGTAATCTGCACATTCGGCGCGATCGCCTTGATCGCTTCGCGCGCAAGCCCGCCTGCGGCCACACGCGACGCGGTTTCACGTGCTGACGACCGCCCGCCGCCACGGTAATCGCGGATGCCGTATTTCTGGAAATACGTGATGTCGGCGTGACCGGGGCGGAACTTGTCCTTGATGTCACTATCTGTCTCTTATACACATCTGACGCTGCCGACGATCTACTCT
>OJAU01000751.1_pt1 | contig 10911 bp, 11 predicted proteins | sample 1589791 | NCBI WGS metagenome assembly OJAU01 (sample SAMN05416849, study PRJEB24817) | seawater metagenome | isolation source: Sea water | place: Canada:Atlantic | collected 2013-07 | reverse complement strand
ACGAGATAGGAGTCCGTCTCGTGGGCTCGGAGATGTGTATAAGAGACAGGCTATTAGCAAACCAAAGCGTTTTGTTTTGATACGATTATTGGCAATGGCGTCAGATACGCCATTATCAACAAGCAATTCTGCCGCGTTAAAAATGAGTACATAGATGGATACGATACCTAGCTCTTCAAGCTCTAGCGCACGTGCTAGTACGATGAAAAATAACGCACCACCTAACCGCACAAACCAATTTTTGATCATCATTTGTACGATAACTAGTCGGCGAGAAGCTCCGTGTGCTGTCATTATGTTCTCTTTACTGCTGGGCAATTCATTTTAACAACCTGTAAGTCCAGCCTTTGTTCTCTATTGCGGAGGTAGCTTTTAGAAAATTTTCCAAGTCGCTAGCTTTCCATAACCCCGGATGAAACTGCACAATGATGGTGGCGTCTGATGTATCAGGAATATCGTTTAGGTTGTTCAAAAAGGCTTGTAAATCCGTTTTTCCCGGACTAATTTCCAGATTAAGGCGACGAGTAAAAACATCCCCTTCGTAGCCTGTCACATCGACATAGGGTAACAACCAAATGCCTAGTTTATTTTGATTAAGTGCTGTTGCTGTGTGTTCATTGGCATGGTTACACGGCGCTCCAAAGGCTCTAATATCTAACTGATATTGAGTATTTAATAAGTTTAGATCGGCACGTAAAGTGTTGTTTTGCAGTGTTAAATCACCCGCTAAAAATATGCTGCTAGCCTTATCGCAGTTGTGATTTTTACCATGATAAAAGAACGCAAACTGATTTAGATAGGGTTGCATTTTATTTAGTATGTCTTTTGCTTTGGGGCTACCTGATCCCCTTAGGTCATCTGAGATCACGCCTATATTAACTGGAACGGCTTCCTTTACTGCCGTTTGAAGAAAGGTGTACCAGCTTCCTCCACGCGAAAAATCATCAGCTTTGAGAATGATAGTGCCTGCTTGGCTACCTACACTCACAAGCATAAGTAGTAAATACATACTCATTTTATTGAGCATAAACTGAGACATCCTTAAGTAGTATCTGTTGTTCTTTTGGTGACCAGTGAATTGGGTCACTCGTTGGCCCTCCCCACATAAATGTCATCAGCAGGCCTTTAGGGCACCATGCTTTATCTTCTTTGATGTACATAGGCTCATCGATTAATATTTCTCCATTCAGTAGTAGTGTTGCGTGGTATCTGTTTTCGATCACCCTTACTCCTACAGTAAATCGATGTTCTTCTGTATCCATGGCTATTTGAGGGCTGTAAATTGTCCGCCCATAGTCAGCACCTTCACTACTCAATCCGGCAATATCATCATAGATATATAAGCCTGGAGTCCCCGATTTTTCTATCAGGCGAACGGAAAAACCATCTCGATTTTCAAGAGGACAACCTCCACTAATGCATTTTGCCGTTTCACCACCGTAAAGCCCTACTGGTAGCTTTTCTATATTTTTAGCAAACTCATAGTGTTCGGAAAACGCTAAGCTAGCACTTACTTCAAATCGCTTAGCACATTCTTTCACTAGGGGTGGACTACGGTACTGCAATACCGGGTTTGCTCCCTTCATCACTGGGATGATTATTTGATCATCGACCATGCTTACACGTCTTTCTTGCCCTCGAAGTTCAACATGCAGACTGTGAATCGGGAAAGTATCAACAGGTAAAGGCCCGAAAAGCGCAATATACGCCATGAGCGCTTTACTCATACGACTAATCGACCGTAGTCATATACTATGGCGTTTTCTTTAATTATTTTCGCCGGGTTTCCCGCAACGATGCAGTTATCTGGAACATCTTTTGTAACCACGGAGCCAGCAGCAACAATGCAGTGATTTCCGACTCGCACTCCAGGCATGATAATGCTTCTAGCTCCAATGAAACAGCACTCACCCACATAGGTGTCCGTTTTTAAAGCTCGTACTAAGTCATGAGTAAGCAAAGTAGCACCAAAAGCTACATATGTTTTTTTAGCAATATGGATACCTTTCGGGTGAGTACGGTCCATTTTTGCACTGAGCGAAATCATGGTCTCTTTATCTATATCCATGCCCCAAACTTTGGTAAAGATCAACCAACGCAGACGCACTAAAACTCGCTGAATTTTAATAAACTGATTGAGACTTTTAAACACGTCTGAAACTCCTAGTAAACAACTGAAAAAGGCGATTTGCTGGCATCTTCCCTTGAGCAACAAGGTAACATCCGATAATACACTTACGTATGAAGTGGTAGCATGCGGCCGGCGAGTAGAACGCATTATTACGAAGAGCTAGGGCACTACCAATAAAGTAATCGCCTTTCATGTCATTTAATTTATCTCGATGACCTACTAGCGGAGTATTCGTCCAATACGTGCCATCAGCAGCTATGCGATAAGCCCGTATGGCAAAATCTAAATCTTCGCCACCGTTGTACTTAGCTCCAACACCTAGCAGTTCATTAAAAGCACCCACTTTTTTTATAACTGCCCACCGCAAAAATAGGGTATTTGAGGATGCATTAAAAACTAAATCTTTATACGTAGGAGCTATGAGTGAAGCCGCCTTTGTTGCCGCGACCGTTTGTGTTCCATACCGACAAAACAAAAACGCCATTTTAGGCGGCTGAAATATAGCAGCTATGTAAGTTAGTAAACCTTCGGGATACCAACAATCGTCATCAGGAAACGCCACGACAGTGTCGTTATCAATAACTTCACCAGATGTGTGGACGTGATTCAGCATGATATTTCGAGCAACGGATAGAGGCAGCATTCGCTTATCACTTAAGACTTGAGTCCATTCAGGGAAGCTTAAAGATTCGCTCAATGCCTTAGCTTGCTCCTCCGATGTTTTCTGTAGTAGTAGAACATGCTTAATTTGAATATCTGACGATGCATGGTAGCCACGCAAGCTATTGATCATTCTTTCTAACTTTTCGGTATTTTCAGTAACAATGGAGGTAGTGAGAAGTAAAAAACGCTGCATTATTATCTTCTTCCTTGGATAAAGTCGTCCACACTTGCCAACATTTGAGCATCTAACTCTGCCGGTAAGGCTGGTTGCAAGGATTCCCTTTGGTTCAAGTAGCCCGCCAAAGATGTGTAATCTGTTGCCACATAGATACCTGGACGTTGTGCAAACTCTCGTGCAGTTGAGGTTTGATGTGCATTCCGATGCTCTCCTAGGTCAAAATCTCTAGGAACAATAATGACAGCTTTACCATTTTCAATCGCACTGAGTATTGATCCTATACCTGCATGAGCAACCACTACTTGCACGGTTTTCATGACTTTTTGATAGTCATGGGGAGACATAAATTCACAGTGAGGCGATTTTTCGGGCGATTTACCTTCTGGGCCAACCTGAAAATATACTGAATTATCGGCTATATTTTCATTTTTCATCCATTGTTGAACCATATCAGTGAGACGGTCAAACGCAAATTGGGTACCAACCGTAACCAGTATGTTGGCTTTGTTAGAGCTTTCGATCACAAAAGCTGCCCCCAATAATCTACGTTTTCCTTCTCTGCTACACCTTTCCATTGGCTGATCGTTTTGTGCGCAATAATTTTTGCTGCTCTCCCGCTCAATGACAATTCATCACCATTCGCAATACTGTCAATCCATAATGTTCTTGCACCGATCAAACGCCCAAGAATAATGACAATAAGCCCAGGGGCGGCTCCTGTGCTTATTACGGTGTTTGGCCTTACTTTGAATACAATAAAAGCTAGCAATGCAAACACTTTTATCATTTTGATTTTATCTTGTCGGCTTATGTCATTAACGATGCGAAATGTTTCAATTCCTGCCTCTTGGGGTAAGCCATCTATGGTTGTGACGTACGTTGTTTGATAACGATCAAGCAAGACACGTAATCTCAACAATTGCTTCCAGTGACCTCCTCCTGAAGCTACTGCTAGAACTTTGGGAGATTGATCACCTTCACTATCGGTGCTAAAAAACATGATGGTCTAAACCTCATTGAGCAAACGTTGGGCTATGACTGTTAAAGATGAAGATATATCTTGAATGACGCAAAATAACCTATTCGCTCCTATCATTGAACACCTTAGATCTAATTCTTGCTGATAATGTTTCAAATGTTGACTAACAAGCCAGTTTGGTGACTTGTTTTTATTACAAAGCTATATAACGATTCATATTAACGAATGCACAATATTGAGGCATAAGCACTAATCCCAGTACTTTTTACCAGAGTTTCTGCTTTTCATGTGTCATTCAAGGCACTCTGGCCTCGTCTGAGCTTTTTTTGATCATATTCCTATTGGCTTTATTGTTTAGTCGATTTAGACTAGGGCAAATTCTAATTGCTTCGTCGAGGGAAATACTATGCGTAAGCTAATCGCAACTATGATTTTGGCTGCTGCTTTGCCACTTACGGCTATCGCTGCCGAAGGTGATGCACCAGCTACTAATCCAATCGCTGCCTTTATGGCACAGGGCTTGGACGCTGCTGCTGCTGTTGATGCTGCTATGGCTGCTGACTCTAGCTTGTCACTTGAAGATGCTCTGTCTGGCGCTATGGAAGCCGGTGCAGATCTTGGGACTGTTATGACGATCGCGCTTGCTAAGTCTGCCGATGCTACGGCTGCTGTTGCTGCGGTAACGACTGCTGCATCTCAGAACGGTATTGATTCAAGCGCTGTTGCTGCTGCCGCACAGGCTGCTGGTGTATCTGGTGATGCGATTGCTACCGGTATTGCTCAAGGCGCTCCTACTGCTGCTGGTAACAACGGCAATGGCAACCAGAGCAACAATGGTCAAAATGGTAATGGCAACCAGAATGCTCCAGGCCAAACAGGTAACACACCTGGCCAGAGTGGTCAGACGCCTGCTAACGGTTTTGTGGCTCCAACAATTCCTACTCCACCAGCAAATGCTGGTCAGCCTATCAGCTGATTTTGGTTTAGTTATTGTTTAAAAGAAGCCCGGCTAGTTGCCGGGCTTTTTTGTGGCTGCTCATCTGAGTTTGAGTAAAAGATATAAGGTGCTCATGCTTTGCATTGTTTGGGGTGAATCTTATGTCTGAGAATATAGAAGACTTGCTGCGAGAAATAGCAGGCATAAAAAAGGCTCCCGAGGGAGCCACAAAGAAACTACTCCTCAAGAAGTAGCCGTAAAACTGGTTCGGCATTTCTTAAAGTATCCATTTCAAGCCATTGCCATTAGGGCCAATTATGGCGTGTATTGTCATATTGTCAATCAAAATCGTTTAAGTATTGAACTAAAGGCGTTTAATGATGAAATCGTTGCCTAAAAATACGCCCGGTTCGATGTATATGCGATTTCCGAGCTTGAGTTCACCTTCGCTGACGCAGTGCCCGTGAAACAAATAATCTATACCGTTTATTGAGTGTGGTGAACGGCTTCGGAAGTTTCCGCGAGACCAAATGCAGCGGTACAGTTCATCTGAGGTGAAGCGTTTGAACGAGCTCCAAGATTGCGCTGGGTAGTCGGCATGTACTATGCCGTAGCGAACGCCTTCTGATGATTCCACTTCGATGGCAATGGGAAGTGCTTCTATAAGGTCAAACCATTGTGGCCATTGCGATGCGTCGGTGTCCATTATCCAGTTGCCGCCATGGTTTAGCCATGTCATTCGGTCTTTGCTGTTTTGGTACTTCATGCCACTGAGCATTAGGTACTCGTGGTTACCTAGCACCGAGAAGAACCAAGGTTCGTTAAGCAACGCAAGTGCTTCAATAGACTCTGGGCCGCGATCAATTAAGTCGCCCACACATATTAATCTATCTACGGTGGCGTCGAAGCCAATACCATCCAATTGCTTTAGCAATTTTTGGGCGTGCCCGTGTATATCGCCCACTACGTAGTCATTACCTTTGTTATTAACCGGTAAAACTTGGCGATTTGCTTTCAGTTTCATTACAGAATCCAGCACTAACGTCGGAAAGAATGTGTACGGTTTTGATGAGGAGACCACCGAGCTATGGCAGCCAGCGCCAATATAAGCACAAAAACCATCGCATTGGCAGGGATCTGCAAGTTGAAGTCTACCGTTGAGTGAATTCCAATGGCCACTATGGCCATAGTGACGGCAAACCCCACACCTTGATAAAACGAGCTGTTGCGCTGCCGCATTGCTGCAACCCCAGACCAAAACGCCCACAACACGAGTAATCCGAGCGCTAGAAATGCCGGTAAACCAAACTCCGCTAAAAACTGAGCGTAATCATTGTGTGCATTGTTGTAGTACTGGGTTGAATTGATGTCGTCACTTTTTTCACTCGGGAACACGTATATAAAAGTGCCCGCGCCTATCCCGGTTACTGGATATTCTTTCCAGAGGTTGATTGTGTCTCGTGTTACTTCGTCTCGGCTTTCGGTGTCGGTGGTGGTTTTTTGTAAGCGCTCGGCGACTTTATCGACGCCAAAGAAGGTACCTACGATGGCGATATCAATTATAAGCAAGCTGCTGAGTAATACTGTCGTGGCTGTGGTTTTGTTGCGCATCAGTAATAAAGCTAAACCGCCAGCGATTAATAAACTGGCAAAAAATGCGGAGTTGCCCATACGAGAGCGCGATAACACTAAGGCAATCACAAGAACAGCAAGCAGCAAACGTAAGATCACTTTTGTGCTGAGTAACATTTTAACCACTTGCCTTGCTCGCTGGCGCAAACTACCTGAGTAGCTTGCAGGCTGGCCGAGTAAAAGCCCTATCCCTAGCGCTAACGAAAGCTCCATAAATCCGGCTAGGTGATTACGATTTAAAAACGTGCCCGTGGCTACGCCTTGATATTTATCTTTGGGTTGGAAAAAACCGTACTCCACACCTGAGAGAGTCATGGTTGATCCGTATATGGCCTGAGCCGCAGCGGCAAGCACGACAATCCAAATGATTTCTTTAACTCGCTGGCGGGTATCGATAATAAGTAGACACAAGGTAAAGAAACCAGCGTAAGTGACGCCTTTTTGCAGCGAGACCAATGAATCATGCGGGCTAAGCGAGAACACAAGCCACTGCACGACACACCAAATTTGTACTCCCCAAATAAGCGCTAAAGGTAAAGCGGCGTGCCGGAATGCTACCGGTAAGGGTAAATAAGGCAGTTGATTGAAACGCTGACTCATGGAGAGGGATCGGAGCTCTAACGCCAGTAATGTAAACACCGTCATACCGGCGAAAGACCAAGCCCAGCCTGTGTCGAGACCAAATGGCAGAGGCAATAAAAAAACAAGCGCGCGAAAAGCGTTCCAGCGATTCATTAAGAGGTAACCATTAAAAGTGAATCATTTTAAATGAGGGTGGATCATAGCCCTGACGGAGGGATGTATCAATCAAGCGTGGGCGCGGGTGAAATATAGATCGAATGAAACGTAGGTCGGAAAAGCCAGGACATTGTCTGGACATTGTCTGGACATTGTCTGGACATTGTCGGAAGGCGCCTTCGGCTTTTCCGACCTACGTGTTGCAATTTCGGTTATAGCTCGTAATCGATGCCTTCTGGGTCGTGGTGATCGGTTACACCTGAGCGCTCTGCTCGTTCCCATGTTTGCAAGTAGGCTTCTGCTGAGTTCATTACGGCTTCGTAGATGCGTGTGGGCGCACGTTGACGAAGGTCTTCAATGAAGTCGGGCAGTAATCCATAGTGAGCAATGCCGTCGGTGTTTAGATCAAACACTCGGTTGCCTGAGATTTGCTTATCAAACTCAATGCCAAATTCCGAGGTAAATGGATACGCCAATGGCCGTTCTGCCGCATCTGAACGCGGGCCAGGTTGCCCACCCAATCCACTCATGTCGGTACCGATACCAATACCATTCCAGTATGGGGTGGCTTCGGTGATGCTTAAGTAGCGGTCTACACGATACGTCATGTCGTTGGCATCGCTGTTGTACGGCGCTGCAAAACCACCCGCTTCGATGAGGCGTTCGGTGTTGTCGTGGACGGTGCCGCCTTTACCGCTGCGCATCCAGCTGTGTGTGGTTAACACGCCGCTGTAGCCGCGAGCTTCGGCGATGTCCATTACGGCGGTCGCGGTGTCGGTGCTCATGTGATCAAGCTCAACCAGCATTTTCATGTCGATCATGCGGTTAACAAGATAGCTACCTAGCTCACTTAAGCCGTGGCTGTTGCAGTGTTCTATGTCTTGGTCATACTCCGGGTTTAAGTGCACCGCATCGAGAATTTCGCGGATGCCATCAATATCACCAATTAATGGGAAGCCGCTGGCCATTGAGCGCCCTTGGGTGTGTTCGTCACACTCTTTGGTTTCAAAGAATCGACCGGATGAGAGTAATTGACCAATGTTAATAAATCCGTCTTCTACCGCTGAGCCAGCCAATTGATTATCGAATTTATGGGTTGGGTACAGCGAGCGGACGCCAAGGTCGTAGACTTCTTGCAGTAGGTCTTCGATGGTGTCGCGTGTACAGAAATCATTGAGGCCACAGTTAAACGTCTCTGAGGCTTCAATCCCCATGACTACGGCCATACGGCCAGCCGCAATGGTTTCGCGCGCATCTTCTGGGCTGGTTACAATATGAAAGAAGCCTTTTCCTGGCCCGCCCGCTTGGGCATCAATGTAATCTTCCAGTTCATGTAGGCGCTGAGCCTGTAAGCGAATACTGTCCATCACGTTACAGCTGTTGGGGTTGATCCATGAGGCTGGGTTGATGTTGCTTTGTGCCCAACACAGTACTTCGTTTTCGACGAGGTTGGTGACCATGACGCGTAAGCCAGACAAGTAAGCTCGTTCCATCCATTTATGGTAGTAGCCCATATGGCTCATCTGTTGAGCGTTTGGCCACCATGGGAAGTCTGGCCAACCGCGCGTGTCGTAGCGATTTGTGATGTCGTCAAAGGTGTATAGGTTACCAATTAGATCAAGTGCACCGTCTTTGCCGTGCAGGTGCTTGGAATCTTTTAAAGCTTCTTCTACTCCCCATGCATTGAACGGTTCGCCTGCCATGAACTTGCCACCCATAAACTCATACGAGGTGACGTGTGCGTGTGCATCTATGTAACCGCGCACAGGCTGATTGGCATCTCCCGCTAATTGCTGACGCTGACCATCGCTGTTGAGTGTGACTTCGGGGAAGTCGGTACACCCATCAAGTGCCACAATACGAAGTGTATCTTCTTGATGGAAACTAGCATCTAACCAGCCCGTAAAATAAAGCTCACCGTCGTTGGTGTGATGCCCCATCGACATACGACGCGTGGTTGAGCGCAGTTCAAAACCGGCGTCTTCCCGAGTAATTTGCCACTCGTTGTTATCACTGAGGGTATTATTTGCCACCACGCCTGCGGTGAGATGACTACTCAGGTAGTAACCGTTACTGTCGCGCAATAAAAAATGCCCGGTTTGAGTTGGCTTCACATAGAAGCGGCTAGCGTTTGAATCATTTTCGGCAAGCACTTCGTAAGTTGGCAGACCATCAAGCTGACCTGGGTTTTCGTCAAATTGTACAAATTTTCCGTTGTCGTTCGACTGTAAGCCAAAACAACCTTGGGCAAGTTCGTCTACGCTGCCATCAAACAATGGTAGGAGGTCTGGAGTGTTGTCCGGTACTTCGGACATAGCGTGTGTGATGGCCGAGGTGGCCGTCGCCGCGATGATTACAGCCAACTTAATAGAGTTCATGGCAGTCGCCTTTTTATTGTTTTTATAATTTTGCCTATTGATCAGCCTACCATGACCCATCGAAGGCTTGTTGATATTGGCTTCCTGTGATCACTTTTTTGCCGCAACTAATCTGTGTTTGCGGAAAGATATGCAGCTACATCAATAACGGGGCGTGGGGACGAGTATAAAATTCGGTGTTAGGTCGGTTAGTCAGGTAAACTTGCCGCCTAATTTTTTGCCTTTAACTTACAAAATCAATGGAGTGGCTATGTTTGCTTTTCATTCTAGGTTTGCTTTTCATTCTAGGTTTGCTTTTCATTCTAGGCTCGCTTTTCGTTCTCGCCCTGCTATTGCCCGCCAGTTGGTAACTGCGGCTCTAGTTATGTCGGCCACGGTGATGTCTGGCTGTGCGTCACTAAAACAAATGATAGATGTACAAAAGCCAACCGCTTCTGTGGCGGGGGTATCTTTGGGTGATTTATCACTTGATCAAGCCACCTTACTGGTCGATGTGGCTATCGCTAACCCAAATCCATTCACGCTAGATGCAGCGGGCTTTGATCTTGATTTGACGATTGCTGGCCAGCAATTGGCCAGTGTTGCTCAGCCTGATGCGGCGGTGTCTGTTCCTGCTAAAGGCAATAATTCGATTCAACTACCGGTGACCTTAAAGTTTAGTGAAATTGCTGCTGCCATTGGTGGTTTGGGCAGTAAGAATTCTGTGGATTACGCACTGGATGGCAATATCACGATGAACTTGCCTGTGCTTGGCGATATTAGTTTGCCGGTCAGTTTTGCAGATATGTTGCCTATTCCACAGTTACCGAAAATCAGCTTCAGCGATGTTTCCCTGAGTGATGTGAGCTGGAGTGGTGCCAAACTGAAGGTGGATTTGGATGTAAGTAATCCAAATATCTTTGGTCTGGATTTAAATACCTTGGCTTACAACTTAGAGGCCGAAGGTAAATCATTGGGTAGCGGTTCTCTTGAGGGCGTTAAGCTTGAGAAAGGCCAAACTCAAACGCTGTCTATTCCTATGGATGTGAGCCTGACTAATTTGGGAATTAGCCTATTCCGCATGTTATCCGGCGGTGAGGCGGTTGATATTGGTTTAAGCGGTAAAGCGGATGTTGCGCCTGATATTGGTGTATGGAAGCCTGAACCAATGACGTTTGAAGCGAAGCGTACGTTGAATCAAAAGTAATCATTTTGCTGATAACTGAATATCGCCGTTTTATCCTAGGGCACCTCTGATTAATGCAGAGGAGGCTGCGGCTTTCAGGAAAATGGCAG
>OJAU01000736.1_pt1 | contig 11127 bp, 9 predicted proteins | sample 1589791 | NCBI WGS metagenome assembly OJAU01 (sample SAMN05416849, study PRJEB24817) | seawater metagenome | isolation source: Sea water | place: Canada:Atlantic | collected 2013-07 | reverse complement strand
GGGACCTACGGCGTACCCCAGCAGCAACGCCATCTAGTAACCTTGGTAGTTCGCAGTTTATGCGCCTCGTCTATTACGACTAAATCCCAAGGCGTTTTTCGCAATTCAAGTTCCATTGCCTTGGCAAAGTGGTACGAGAAAATCGATATTACTGGTTCGTTTAATGGATTCGATACGCCACTTTTACGGAGATCATTCCATGTTTTTTTATCAAGTACTTGGGTAGGTAAATGAAATTTCTCAGCGAGTTCGTTAGCCCATTGCTTTCTTAGGGCTGCGGGGCAAATAACGACAATATTGCGCTTTCGCTCTGCCCAGTACTGCGCCAAGACTAAAGCGGCTTCGATTGTTTTACCCAAACCAACTTCATCGGCAAGCACCACCCCTTTAACCAAGGGGTTTTGCAACGCAAATAAAGCGGCATCAATTTGGTGAGGGTTCAAGTCGACGGATGCATCGAACAAAGAATTAGTAAGTCGACTAACATCACCGCCACGGCGTTGACGAGTTAATTCAAAAGCAAAGTATTTTGCATGATAATCAGTAATATTGCTGTTTGACATAACGAATCCTTGTGATGCTTGGAGTAATTAATTTTCGCTAAAGTAATCGGTATCGATATCTTTGATGTAATAGGTCTCTTTTACAGTCACACCTAGATTGTGCCTGATCATTAACTCGGCTAATTGAGTACCGTCTATTAGCACCACTCTCTTTTCGATCATATTCACGTAATCGACAGCATCGCGGCTAAAACGACTGGTAGTGATGAATACACCCTTGCGTGAGCGCTTCATTTCAAGTGCGCCCACAAAGGCCTGAATATCTGGGCGACCTACGGCGTTTTCGGTATAGCGTTTTGCTTGCAGGTAGATGGTGTCTAGGCCAAGTGGATCTTCGTTAATAATGCCGTCGACACCGCCGTCATTCGTGTATTGCGTAGCTTGGCCTGCTTGTTCGCTCCAACCGCCATAGCCCATGGCGAGCATAAGCTCGACGACGAGTTTTTCGAAGAATTCGGGCGTTTGCTGTTTTATTTGTTCGAGTAAGTCATCGGCAAGGCTTGTTTGTAGTTCTTGGTGTGCTTGTTCAAGACGTTCGGTTGGGTCGAGATCGCTAGTTTCAGTGAGATTTTCTTCTATAACAGCGCGGGCCTCTGATATATCAATATTTTGATATCTCAGAAATGTTTCAAATTGTTTTAAATAGTGGTTATCAATACGTTCGGGGCATTCAAGTAATGCTTGTTTACCACGAGCAGTAATTTGACTCGTACCTCGCTTAGGGCTCTCTATTAACTCTGCTTTACGTAAATAAGTCGCCGCCCAGCCAACACGGTTATACATTAAGGGGCCGCGCTTACTCGGCGTCATGATACGTCGTTCTTCTTCGGTCAGTTTATACTGGTCACTCAGTGAGTCTACAAGCTGACGAAGTGTCATTGGCCCCATACTTAGTTTTGCAAGCAATGGTCGCATTAGAGTTTGGTAATCAGGTATCGGCATTCCGTGTCCTCTTGGTTATGCCCAGAGTATACCCAGCGAGGCGTTTAGATGCATGAGCAATGTTCGCGCGTAGGGCGCGCTCCTACGAGTGGTGTGGATTGATCGGGGGATATGTTGTTCGATGAATGATCGCGGTTAATCACTTCGTGATTGAATCCCTCCTACATAGCTGGTTTATTACAACGTTTGTTCGCTCGTAGGACGCGCTCCTACGGGTGGTGTGGATTGACCGGAGTGTGTTGTTTGAATAATAACTGCGCCAAGTAACAGGAGCCTAGGCTCCTGTTACTGTTACGTTTAAATTTATGGGCAACTGCCCGACTCTACTTGGTATCGCACTGAATGCCCAAAAAAGTAGCGATCATCAATATAGTTACTTACCAGCTGCCCGCACCAAGCTGTTGCAAGACTCTGCTCTTCGTAATCACCACCATCCCAACACTGCTGTAGGTCATAAGTTTCATCGCTCTCAAAAAGCGCACCCGATTCGATAATTGTACATTTACTGTACATCAATGGGTTCGGGTTACTCTCTACCGGGTTATTGTCTACCGGGTTATTGTCTACCGGGAGGCTATTGCTAATCGATTCACTAGTAAACTCTTCAGTAACAACATCTGCAGCAGTGGTTGATAAACAATTGGTTGAGGCAACGCTATATTCGACTGTGTGACCAAAAATATATTCAGACGATATATATGAACTTACTTGCTGACTACACCATGCCAGTGCAGTGCTTTGCTCTTTGTAATCTACGCCATCCCAGCACTTAGCTAGATCGTTACTTCTATCACTGGCGAGCAGTGCTTCTGAGTTTGAAATTCTGCATGAGCTGTACGTTGTTGCATCTGAGCCATCGGAGTTTTCTCCTCCACAACCGGTGATCGACACCATCAAAAATGCCACTATCGCTATATTTCTCATTACTTGATCTCCTTGTAGTCACCACATTGGAGATAATTGATCTGGGTGTCGATTTGAATTTCTAGCTGCTCTCCTGCGTTACAGGGATGTGTGATACCAGTATTGGCTTTCATTTGCCGATAACTACCGCTTATCCAAATTTCTTTAGGTAGTTCTGTTAAGTTGGTAATTGATACGGAGGTTGCAGGTGTCTGGGGTTCCTCGGCCATAATGCTCTGGCTAAGTAGGATCAAAATAATGCTTATTTTTATATTCATGGTGTTCCTTTTTTATATTTGGAGCAAGCATACAATCGTTGGCCTAAATGTCCTTGAGGCTGATTCTGTAATTAAGTTTGGAGACTACTGACCAATACTAATCACAGTTGAAAAATTAAAAGTGATATACGCTCTCTTTCGATTAAAGGACCTACCTTAAAGAGGGAGGTAATACCTGTAAATGGCTTTAAGCGACTACATGTGGATTAATGGTGGTTTGAAGAATGATCGCGGTTAATCGCTTCGCGATTGAACCCCTCCTACGTGGCTGGGTTATTACAATACAGATTCGCGCGTAGGACGCGCTCCAACGGGTGGTGTGGATTGATCGAGGTGTGTTGTTTGAGGAATAATCGCCAGACATCACGCTTTCCGGTTAATCACACAGCCTGCTTTACGCCCACAAAAAACGGGAGCCGTAGCTCCCGTGTTCCATGCGTTTTCTTCAGGTGGTAATTAGTCGGGTACGCAGCCAGCCCCTGTGCTGTGGTTGCAGCCGTCGGTGTCTATGAATAGCTGGGTTGAGTATTCATCGATGGGCAGTTTTTGTACCTGTTGGCCGTTTTCGGTAAGGCCTTCAACGTAGTCGATAAAGCCCTGTGCGTATTCTGTGAAGGTGTCTTCGTAGTCGCCCGCATCGAACGGTACGCTGAAGGTGGTGTAGCCATCTTGCCCTGAGGCGATGAAGTCGTTGGTCACGACGCCATAGGTGGCTGCGGTATCAATGGCGGTCCAGCTGCCACTGACTTGTGAGTTCACTTCAACGTTGGTGACACGGCTGCCCGCCGCCTGTGATGCATCAATGTCGTAGCGCAAGCCCGCCGCGTATGGGTATGAACCGCTAGAGCCATCGTTGTCGATGAAGTTGGCCAATGCATCTTCAAGTACGTCGATGATCTGCTGGCCTGTCATATCCAGAATCACGAGGGTATTGGAGAAAGGCAGTAGCGTGAAGGCATCAGCAATGGTGACGTCGCCTGCGGCTAAATCAACCCGTACACCACCACCATTTTGGATGGCGATGTCGGCGGTTGGCGTGACAGTCAGGAAGGCTTTAGCAACCACGTTTGAAATATCAGAACCATACTCGTAGGTTGCTGAGGTATCACAGATGGTAGAGCGGCCCTGCCCTGGTATGCGCTCAAGACAAAGGTCTTGTGCGTTGGTGCCAATCACGGTCTGTTTGAGTACGTCCACATCTTGGTTGTAGATATCCAAAATCGCTTGGGTGGTTGCGTCAGGCTGGATGGCTACTATTTCGTCTTCTTTGGTGAGCGCGGTGGTCACACGAGTAACGTCGGCTCCGGTAAGAACACGACTTTCTTCTTCGTTGTATTCATATTCGTAAGTTGTGCTGATCGGCATATACGGCTGGCCTGCACAGGCGGTGACATTGCCATCGGTGTCGAAGTCTACATTCAGTTTGCCCATTAGGTGCGCGTATTCCCATGCTTGCACCACACAAACTGTGTTGCCACCTGCATCGGTCACGACGGTTGGGTAGTCGCCTTGTGGGTTGAAGCCAAGATCAGAGAAGGTGTTATCGCCCAACAAGGTGTGCGAGTCGCCACCTACAATGACGTCAACGCCGTTCAATGCCGCTGCCAGTTCAAGGTCGTTTTCGTACTGGTAGTGTGTCATCAAGACAATTTTGTTCACGCCCATGCCCGTCAGTTCGTCGATGTATTGCTGGGCAGTGGTGGTTTCGTCTGAGAAGGTGGTGCCGTCGTCCGGGCTGGATGAGTTTTTGGTTTTACCGGCAATGTCGATACCAATGATGCCGATTTGCTGGCCTTCACGCTCAACGATGGTGTAAGGCTGAATATAGCCTTCGGCGATGGCGGATTCGGGCGCTGGGTTCACGTTAGCCGCGAGGGTTGGGGTCACACAGGCGGATGAGTTGAGTGAATCCAGGAAGATAGCTAGGCCAGTGTCGCCATCATCAAACTCGTGGTTACCCAGTGCAAACGCATCAAAGCAGATCTGGTTCATCATGTCCGCGTCAGCACGACCTTTAAACAGTGAGTAATACAAGGTGCCGGTGATGGCGTCGCCAGAGTGCAGTTTAACAACATTGTCTGATTGCATGCTCAGTTGATTAAACAGGCTCACCATCATTGGGAAGCCACCGTACGTGACGTCTACTTCACTAACGGCCGCGCCCATACCGCCTTCTGCGCCTTCAACGGTGGTTTCCATACCGAGTGCAGAGACGTCAAAACCAAAGTCATCCGCATCAAGGTGTGAGTGGTGGTCGTTCATGTGCAGGATGGTTAATGACATCGCGTTATCCGCAGGTGCCGCCGGTGCTTGATCCCCTGCTGGACCTTGCTCCCCTTGCGCGCCCTGTGGGCCTTGAGGCCCTACCGCGCCCTGTGCTCCGTTATTTCCGTCTTCACCACCACATGCAACTAACCCAGCACTCAACATGGCAAATGCTGTTAACTTAAAACCATTCATCGCTTCATACCTTTATTTAATGAGACTAGTTTTCAATCGCATCAGGATAAAAAGGTGTGTTTACGGTTGAGTGACAGCTTGTTGGCAAATTAATGACAGTGCCTCATCAAGGCTCTTCAAACAGATAGGTCTTTAAATGCCAAAAAACTGGTTTTTTTGGCCGTTTTGAAACCCTAGCTTTTGGCAGGTTTCTCCGTAGAATCAGACGTAAATTTGACGCGGAGCTTTCGGGTGAGTGGTTTACGCGAACGCAAGCTGGCTATTGCAGCTGACCTTCATTGGTCTATCGAGGAAATGCGCACAAAAGAAACTGGCAAGCAGTTTCTTTTAAACCTTGCCCAATTTCTTCCTGTGTATAGCCCCGCACTTAAGCAAGTGTATAGTGCTTATGATACTTACTTTACTAAATCTGCGGTGGTGATTTTACCGGATCCCGTTGATTTTACGTCGACCTATTCTCATATTCCTGAACCCGCAGTGAAAGCAACCGGAATTCTGTTGCACCCCACGCCCGATGGTATTGGGGTAAATGTGAAAACTCGCAATAACAAAACCGTAACTTTACCTTTACCCAAAGCCTTTATGTTGATTAAAAATCAGTTAAACGGTCCGTTTTTACCGGTGATTAAGCGAGGTGACTTACGCGATTTTGATCAGCTTACGCCCTGTATTCATTTAAACGCATTGGCATTGGGTAAAGCAGAAACCTTGTCGCGGTTTGAGCGTATGGATATTAACAAGGCCTTAGATAAACAAACGAATGAGCTTCTGATGTCTGCTCATTTATTAGGCGTTTGATAACCCATTATTTGTTTCTCTTAATATAAACCGCGTTTCTTTAGTTTCACCACGGCTTCCAAACGATTACGCACGCCCAACTTCTCAAATAAATTAGAAATGTAATTTCGAACCGTACCCGGGCTTAGGCTTTCTTCCTCTGCGATTTCTTTGTTGGTTTTTCCTTCTACCAGTGATCTAGCGATGCAGTTCTCACGGTCTGTCATTTTGTTGAGGTTGCTGAGCTGCTTCGCTGAGAATAAGGTTTTACCACTGGCGACTTTGAGTATGGAGTCGATCAGGTCGTTGAGGCCTATATTTTTTAACAAAAGACCATTGGCTCCGGCCTCTATCGCTTGATGTTTTAGGTATTCATCATCGAAGGTGGTTAAAAAAATAACAGGGATACTCCATTCTGTTCGTATCTTTTTAAGTACTTCTAGGCCGTTCATTTTTTCCATGTGAACGTCTAGCAACACAACATCTGGTTGCAGGCGCGTTGCTAGATATTCGAGGCAGTCTGCGCCACTATTGAGCTGGTCAATTACCTCAATTTTCCCCGATATTTCAAGCAATTTAGCAATGCCTAGTGCTACGATGTTTTGATCATCTACGAGTAATACCTTTTTCATACTAGTGCCTCCCTTGGCAAGGTTAATGATACTTCGAATCCTTGAGTATCCAGTATATCTGTGTGGGCACGGCCACCTATGATTCCCATGCGTTGCTTAATACCTTGAATACCATTCCCGGCAACGATATCAGTGGAGGTATTCCCGTTGTCTTGTAATAGCACACTTAGATTATGGTCGTCATATTTAATAATAATCCATGCTCGTGTGGCACGGCTATGTTTTAGAATATTTGTAATGCCTTCTTGTATGCAGCACAGCAGATTATCGGCAATGACGTCATCTTGTATTTTTAGGGCGAAGTCACATTCAAGCGTTATGGTTAAGCTTGGTACGTTGGCAATCATTTGCTCAAGTTGTTCATAAAACTGTGCATTGGTTTGTTTGCGCAATTCCCCTACTACGTTGCCCAATGTGCTGAATAATCGCTGACACGCTTCTTGCGCTTGCACTAGTGTGTGCTTTTCATCTGCGCCTTTGTCAGGGAATTTATGTTCTAGCAGCTGTAAGTTAATATTCATGGCGGCCAGTTCATGCCCCATTTTATCGTGTAGATCTTGACGAATTTTTCGACGCTCATCGCGGCGGCTTTGTTCTGCTAAGCGCCCTTGCGCCACCTTAAGCTCCCCTGTTTTGTTTTTCAGTTTTTAAGCTTCAAGCAGTTCTCGCAATACCCCTAGTCCTAATCCCCAGAGAACCAGTTCTTGATTGGCAATGAATAACGCAAGGTAAAAACCGGTTTCCCCACCGGCCTGCCAGCCATATAAAACGGCGGGCATTAATAACACCCCCACACTTACTGGCATTGAAAAACGTATGGTATGTATAGAGTGGATGACGATCATAAATGAAAGCAAAAATAGGTCGAGGGTGTCCGGCTGCCAAAGTCGTTGAATATAGAGAACAGAGAAGTATGAGCCTATTAGGCTTATCCAGCACAAGGAGTCGAGGTTGTTGGTAAACCACTTCATGTTATTTTTCAACATGGTGCGCAACTGGCCTGCCGTATTAACGAGCATTAGAAACCCATTAAGCAGGCCTAGACCTATCAAGAGTTTGTCGTCGTTATTCCAGCTGTCACGGGCGTGGTTCAGTATACGACTGAAGGCGATTAGCCAAGCCGACATGCCAAGCGTGCCTAGCAATGCTACCCGTGTAGGTAAGCTGAATTTCTCGATGAACATATCCTACCTTTAGCTTATGTTATTTCGGATAGTCGATGCATTCGCGAGATTATCATTATTAACGCCAATCAGGCCACAGGAATGTAACCACGCGGTATGTCGCAGCGCTTAGTTTGCCTGTTCCATTTGAGCATCATAACCACTGAGTGAGGTGTTTAAGGCGAATACGTTCTTCGTCAGTGTAACGCTCGCCCAAGTCTGCAATAAACCCTCTGTATTCGCTAAGGTAGGTTTCATCCCATGGCAATGGTAGCGATTGGGTTATATCGCGGAATGGGTAGTCGAAGAACACTGCGCCTTTGCTTTCTAGCCTAGCCGGAGCAAACGAGCCATTCATTATGGCCAGTACGACTTCTAAATCGCCCAGTTGTAGGTGGTTGCGGTGGGCTGAATGTCGGTATTGGCAAAGATATTAATTTTAGAATCATTACCTTCGCTACCGCACGCAGTGAGTAACGTCATGGTGAAGTTGATATGAGCAAAGTGATTGGCACTTGCTGACAGCTAACGCCGGAATCGTGAGCCACATAACTCACGCATCCGTGTGTTATGTGGTGGTTCTGACTACTGTATATTGCTAACGAATTGCCAACAAAAACAACAGGTACGAAAAAGGCGCTCGTAAGCGCCTGATTCATATACTAAATTTGGTAGGACTACCCAGATTCGAACTGGGGACCTCTACCATGTCAAGGTAGCGCTCTAACCAACTGAGCTATAGTCCTGAGGTGATGCGTATAATAACGACCGCCACTTTTATGTCAAGTAATTTGCGGGTTATCCCTTTGGAATCAGGAGGATAGGTGCAATTTTGCTGTCTTGTATTTGTTATTCTGCCTGTGAATGGATTCCCGCCTCGGCTTTGGCATCCTGCGTCGCTCTACCTCCTACATCCATCTAGTCGCTCGCGGGAACAACAGCCTACCTATACTCCCAAGATAACTTTTGCTTTATCGCCTTTTTTCGGGGTACATACGGTAACGCGCCCAGATAAGCTTCTGTCTTTGTTATCTTTAAGTTCGGCTAAGTATGCTTTCACGCTGGCTGCACGTTTAGCCACTTCTATTGCCCAGTTTTCACCCCACTCTTTAAGCTCTAGTTCACCCGCAACAGGGCATACTTGCAGTTCAAGTTCGGCTTTTTTAATCATCATTTTGCCAACAGTATCAAGGTACGCTTTGTGCTCTTCCGTCAGCTCGAGCTGCTGAGGTTGGTACTCAAGGTCATTCAAACGAATCGCAAATATTTGATCCGAGGCAAATGAGGCAATGCTCAGCAACTGCCCATAGGGCACGAGCGATTGTTTTAAATAATACAGCGTGGCTGTTTTAAGGGCCTTTTTGCTGATTTGGTTAATGACATCGTTGATACCCACATCCGGCTGGCTGATGTCACCCGAGAGCGGCACTTCGATGCGAATGTTGTTGTTGTCATCTTTTAATACTGACAAGGCCGTTTCTACCGGCATTGAGATCTGCTTACTTAGGCTTTTGATTGTTTCTTCATCGGCCGGTTCAAATTTACTGTTTTGTAAGACAATCAACATTTCCCCACCCAACTGACCGTCGGTTATGCTGATATCAGAGGTCACTTGCAACATGCCTTTTTTCAAGCGATAGCCCATTGCTTCTACAAGGTAGGGGTTAAACTCAACAAGGTTTAATTGTTCGATATTTAGGTCTATTTTCCCTTCTGGGTATTCTCCCTTCATGCCCATCACACCATCGACACGAACACGGTTGTAGGCATCCAAGGCTAACACAATATGAAGCTCGACCCCTTTATCAAGCGCGGCTGTATCTATTTTACCCGTGCGCAATTCAACCACGCTGACGTTCGTCGAGACGTTGGGTGTCATTGCTTGATCAACCCAGTGAAAACTACTTGGGGTTACTTTGGCTTGTTTTGTATCCGTGGTATCTGCCCTTGCTTCTGAGTCCGCCTGAATCATTTCTACACCAGCAATTTCTACAGCAAATGGAGATGAGGCATTGTCGGATTCAGTCGCCGTTTGAGTCTCTTCACTTTGAGTATTTGGGGTGTCCGTTGGCTCAGCCACCTCCGCTTCAGGCATCTCCGCTTCAGGCATCTCCGCTTCAGGCACGCCAGCAATCGCACCATTTTTTAATCGGGTCGCGTTGGCAACTAAACCATAAAAACGATGCAAGCCTGAACGAAAACTCTCCGGCGTAGCATTAATATCCGTTACTTCATAATGATCCAATGACACTAGTGGTTGGTCACCACTTGGTGGCATAACAGTGAGTGCTTCGAGTGTGATGTCAGCCACCGACTGATTCGCCGCGCTGGCTTTAATCGTGTTCGCTATTATTGATGAAAGAGATAAATCACCTGCGGTACGATGTTTCGCTGTCAGCGTATTTAAACCTGCAGAGCCAATGGTCGCCGTTGGTTCTGTGCTTAGCTGGTTCACGGTAATATCACTTGCGGCAAAGCTATTCAACGTTGCGCCTTCGATGTCTGGCATCTCGGCACTTAGTTCAGACAGGGTGATTTGTTTGAAGCTCACTTCGTCGTCATTACCACGCCACGTTAATCCGGCCAGCAATAGCTCTTTTAAGCCTGCATTTTGCACTGCTTCAAGTTCGGCATGTGTACCTTGTAAGGTAATATCACCGACTCGCGCTTCATTAAGGCCGCCGCTCCAGCTCACGTTATTTACAATTAAGGCTTCCAGCTTGGCATTTTGCTGCTCATCAATGGTGGCCATGACCTGCTTAAGTACGAGCTGGGTTAAGCCAGCGCTTAAACCTTCGCTATTCATGGCAAAGGATGCGTCGTTAATTTCAAGCGCATTCAATGCTAAAGACTGCAACCCTGGCACGGTGATACCCAAAGCGCTGAGTTTAATATCGCCAGTAATATTCGGTTGCGTTAATAGGCTTTTCATATCGCCTGCAAGCGTTAAAGTAACGGGTTGCTTCAATACAATTGGCGCAGATTCGGTTTCAAACGTTAGCGATTCTAAGGTAACATCTAAAGCCACCGGCGTCGTATTTTTTGTACCGCTGTTAAACATGCCCGTAGAAAACTCACTTAAGCGCACAGCGACACTCAAGCCTGATTGCTCCCAGCGAACGCGATTATTAATTAATGCAACGTCATCCACTTGCAGGGTCCAACCTTCTGGTAGCGGGCCGTTTTTCGAGACTTCCGAGCTGTCTTCTTCCTGAGTGTTTTCATTGGAACCGTCGCTTGCAGGGATGGTAATACCGGCAATTCTTAATCCTTCTTTTGATTGCGCACCACGAAAAACTAAACCATCAACACCAACAGACTGGATATGAATCGTTTTTGAAAATAACGCCGCTAAGTTGACATTCTGTCTCTTATACACATCTCCGAGCCCACGAGACGGACTCCTATC
>OJAU01000730.1_pt1 | contig 11292 bp, 9 predicted proteins | sample 1589791 | NCBI WGS metagenome assembly OJAU01 (sample SAMN05416849, study PRJEB24817) | seawater metagenome | isolation source: Sea water | place: Canada:Atlantic | collected 2013-07 | reverse complement strand
TGTGTATAAGAGACAGGCACTGATTCAGCATCAGACGCTTCTTCCACGGTTTTTTTAGCGCGAGGCTGAACCGGAATAAACTGTAACCCATCTTTTAACGGGCGCTGATTCATAAAATTAGGCGATACAATTTCGATGCCTGCTTTATGGAGCGTATTTAACATTGAGCGATGCAATTCAGATCGTGCAGTGATAATGCCTTTGCTTTCCTGCAATACACCAGAAATACGGTAATTAATAGAAAAGTCACCTAAGCTCAGAACCTGAACAAAAGACGACGCTAATTCGCATTTCTCCGCCGCCTCTTTTAACAGCTCAATGATTTTATCGTGATGCACGTCATAGCCTAATGACACTGTCGCGGACACCAAAGCACGACTCGCAGGGATCGTATGTACAGGGCTTGAGATTAATAGTGTATTAGGCAAAGCGATCAACTCGCCAGAGTCAGACGCCAGTTCGGTATCAAACAACCCGCGTTCGGAGACTCGGCCAAAGTGACCTGCCACGGTAATAAAATCACCGAGCGCAAAAGGTTTAGTCACACGAAGTAATAAACCCGCCGCAAGATTCGAAAATATATTGGTGGATGCAAACGCAAATACACCCGAAATGACCAAACCTATTAAGCCAATAATTTGATTACGGGTACTGTCCCCCACAGGTAGCGCCAGAGTAATTGCGATCAAGCCTGCAACGGTGAACACCAACATCCAAATTTGACGCGAAAAAAGATACTCACTGCCCTGATCTCGATGCCTCACGATCAAGAATCGATGCGCTATGTATAACAAACCGAACACACAGAGCGCGGTAAGCAATAAGGGAACAAACGATTGCGCTAACTCAATAACATTCATATTAAAGACTATCCAAATTCAATTTATACAAACAGAAGATCACATTAGACCTTTTTGGAATCATTGAGAACCACCCAGTTTACGGTTCTAGCGATGTAAATACCGAACAACTCAGGTTCACTTACAAAGTAGGTGCTTTCAAGCCTGAACGAGCACGCAACCAACGCGATAGCCCATCCACACAGATATTTAACAACGCCGCGACCACGATCAGGAAAAACGCTTTATCGAAACGTATCTCTTCAAACGCTGAATCGACATAAAAGCCTAACGTAGCAATTCCGACAACTCCCATCATAGCGCTTTCACGCAAAATGACTTCCCAGCGATAAAACAGGAACGCCAAAAACGCAGGATAACGTTGCGGTAAGTCGATATACGCAAAACGCATCACTCCTTTCGGAACGTCCTCCCCGATACGTTTATTAGCGTCTTCACTGCTGTTAGCCAATAAGAAAGCAATCAGCCCACCGTTATGCAGTGCTAGAGCCAAAATCGCAGGTAAGGCCGACGGTCCAAACAACAACATAAACACATACGCTAACATCAGCTCCGGCACTGAACGTAACACCAATAACTTAAACCGCCCCAACACACTCCAGCGCCCAACCAAGGTTCGACTGGCAAGTGGGTACAACATCAAGGCCAGCACGCCACTTAGCACCAATGCTGCTTGCGTGATGGCAATGGTTTGCCATAACGCTGGCCACACCTCATTCACGCCAACGCGACTGACCCACTCCCATGTACCGTTAAAATCACCATCTTGTAATGCCGTTGGCCAAATATCTTGAGAGAAAAACTGCCAAATAAAGCTGGCATTAACCGGCGGCATTTCTGGTAGCGCCAACACGGCCAGTAACAAATACACTGGTAATAAACGTAATTTCAGCCAAAAACGAACAGAAGCAATCAGTAACAAAAACACCCACAGCACTGCGGCAGCTTCGCTGTAATCACCCTGCTTAAATGCGGTTTCTAAATGAAAGCCCAAGGTCGGCAAACCGATAAAACCTAAAATTGCACTAGAGCGTAACGCGCATTCAAAGCGATAGCGCGTATAAGACGCGAGTGCTGGCCACGCTTGAGGAATCCAACCATACACAAAACGGCTGAGTCGTGAGGCTTTGCCAAAGGTTGAAGTAGCAGTGACGGGTTGTTGCTCAAATATTTCCGAAAATACCTTGGCAAAAATACCGGTAAACGGAATTAATATCGCCAACAATCCCGTGGTCGCACTTAGCCCGAAGATCTGCATAAACATCAGACCCCAGAATATTTCATGTACGGAGCGAACAGCTGCCGCTAACACACGCACCACGCGCCAGTGATACCACATGGCCAATAACATGCCAATGATGGCCGCCCCTGATACCGCCAGCAAAGCAAACGACACGGTATACAGTAACGACACTCCCAGCTCTGAGGCATTAGGCCAATAAGGCGTGACCAATCCCCAGCCTATGCGGCTAAGTTCTTGCCATGGATCAGGCGTATATAAATGGATATCTGCAACAAACAGAAAGGCGATAGCGATTAGCGAAAAAAACAAACTTAAGCGGCGTAAACGCGCTCCAGTTGATATTCCTTTTATTAATACAGAGCTAGAGAAGGTTTGAGGCATTAACGATTACTCACCAGAGTAAACCGCTTTAATATCGGCCAGTGTTATATCCTGTGTTTGCCAGTCGCCAACCAGTTGGCCTGCGTTTAATGCAATAACACGAGTAAAATGTTTGAGCGCCAACTCGGGGCTATGAATCGCTACCACCGCGGTCTTGTGCTGAGACAACACTGTGCCGAGTAACTCATCCCCCTGTTTTGGATCAAGTGACGATACAGGTTCGTCGCCGAAAAAAATCGGCTTGTTTCGGTATAAAGCACGCCCCAATGCAACACGCTGTCGCTGGCCTCCGGATAAGCGATCAGGAGAAACAGCCAGTGTTTCATCAATACCCAATAATTCGGCAATGGTGTACACCTCTTGTTGTCTTAACGACCAAGGGCGTATTAAATTAATCAAGTTATAAGCACTGCTATGACGAGACAGCCCCCCCATATAGATATTTTGATACACAGACAAAATATCCACCAGCCCACCTTCCTGCGGACACAAAGCAATATCGTCAGAATGTTGTTGCCACAGCCATGACAGTAGCGACGACTTCCCCGCCCCAGACGGGCCAACAAGTGCGACTTTTTCGCCTGCATTTATCTGCAAGCTAATATCGTTCAGAACCGCATGGCGGCCCTGAACTAACGACTGCTGATCAAGTACAAACACAGAATTTTCTTAGTCGTAGGGGAAGCATAAGAATTAGTCAATCAACCCAATAGATTTACCGGTTTCATAAATAGGTGCGTAATCAGAATTTGACGCTGGTACAAAACTCTCGCGCGGGAAGCTGGTGAGTAAATCTTCATCTTTCATATTTAATAGCGCTTCGGTAACTTTGGCTTTAAAGCCTTCACCATAACGAGCGTTTACATCACCACGAATCGTCCATTGGTAATCTGGGTAAGTTGGTGTTGTCCAAATAACATTGACTTTACTTTGATCAATTTTACCTAGCCCTAACTCAATATCCCAAACACTGTAATTTACCGCACCTAAGTCGTAAGCACCTGATTCAACCAAAGCAATGGTGCGGCTGTGATCACCCGAGAACCCCACACGTGAAAACAGCTCTTCTGGCGACTTACCCGTATTTTCGCGAATATAAAACTCAGGCATTAAACGGCCAGAGGTAGACCCTTTAGATCCAAAGGTGAATGTCTTACCTTCGATATCGATAGGAAACTCATCACGAGGAATTAAGTTAGCCTTAGTATTGGCAATGATATAGGTTTTAAAGAACTGATCTTCATAACCTTGCGCAATGGCCTCCGAGCCTTCCACTAATTCACGCGCTTGCACGCCAGACAAACCACCAAACCAAGCCAGCTGAACTTGATCATTACGGAATGCTGTAATCGCCGCTGGGTAAGATTTAACAGGAATGTACTTAACATCCACACCGAGCTGCTCTGTCAAATAATCAGCCACTTTGCCAAAACGCTCATTTAAGCGCGACTCATCAGCGTCTGGAATTGCAGTAAAAGTGAAGGTCTCTGCGCTAGCAATTGAAGCGCTAAAAACGGCTGCACAAATAGCTATTGCTTTAAAAATTGAACGACGCATCATATTTTCCTCAGTTTGTATGTTTAAAATTAATTAACGGGTAAAGCACGTTGATTTAAAAAATCACGCACCTCATCAAAACTTCCTCGTATCAAAATCTCGCCCTGCTTTTTACCCAGTTGCCAGTGATACATAGGATCGTAATATTCTTCAAGCATCGGTTGAATCCAATCACGATGCAATGAAGGGTCGCCTTTTTCATGAGCGGTAATCGCCGTTTCGAGCATCTCCGTCATGGCTTTATGACGCACACCACCCAAACGACGCTCCACCTTACTCATGCTGACTCTAAGATCAGCGGCAAAGCCGATAAAGCCAGCCTCCTCTCCTTCTACCAACTGCCACTCGGCCAGCTTATCTAGAATATAATTATCAAAGCTATGTTCAACGCGATCCGCCATATTGGCTTCAACAATCACCAAAGGCGATACCGACATTTTTGCACGAAGATAATCGGGTAAGGCACAGCGGCCAATTAACATGCTCTCGTCTTCCAGTACGATTGGCAAATTCGGCGTTTTATCCTCATGGCGTAAAAACTCAACCGCCAATGTATTCTCAAAACTAATTTGCGACGGCTGACCACCCACACGCTTACCAAACGTACTGCCACGATGATGAGCGATCCCTTCTAGATCAACATTGCCTTTCACTTGTTTTAATAATTCGGTTTTAGCACAGCCCGTTCCGCCCGCCACGATAATAAGCGGCTGGTTTGCGGTAATACGTTCAAGGGTATCAATTAAAAAACGACGCATGGCTTTATAGCCACCAGTAATACGCGGGTAGGCAACCCCGGCGTCTTTTAACCACTGCTGGGTAATTTGGCTGCGTAAACCACCACGAAAACAATATAAATAGCCATTTGGGTTTTCCGCAGCAAAGGCTAACCATTTGGCTAAACGTTCTGCTTTAACCTCGCCTCCGACCAAACGATGACCCAGTTTAATGGCTTCCTCTTGCCCATCGCGCTTGTAACTCGTCCCGACCTTGGCGCGTTCTTGATCCGTCATTAACGGCAAACTGACCGTATGCGGAAACGCGCCTTTTTTAAATTCTAACGGAGCGCGGGTATCCATCATTGGTGTGTCGTTTAAAAACAGGGTTTTAAAATCTTGCGTGTCTGGGCGCTCTGTATTTTTCTTTTGGTCACCCTGACTCATGCGCGGACCTCAATACGCACAGAACGACTTGGCTCATGCTCCACTAACTCACCAATGTACTGAGACTGCAAATCAGCGGCTTCCATTAATGCTTCTACTTCCGCGGCGTACTCAGGGCGCACCGCCACCAACAAACCACCGCTGGTTTGCGGATCACAAATGATCGCGCGTTGCTCAGCGGTTAAATCACTTAACTTATCGCCATAACTGTCGAAATTACGATCCGTACCGCCAGGCAAAGACCCTAGCGCAATGTACTCTTTCACCGGTGACATCACCGGCAACGCCGCATAATTCAGTACCGCATTCACACCGCTACCTTCACAGATCTCCAGCAAATGTCCGCCCAAGCCAAAGCCAGTAACATCCGTTAATGCCTCAACACCGGGAACATCTGACAACGCCAAACCAATCGTATTCAGCTGACACATGGTATCGCGGGCTAAAAACTCGTGTTCATGTTTCAGGATCTTCTTCTTTTGCGCCGTGGTTAACACACCTACCCCCAACGGCTTAGAGAGATACAGCTTACAACCAGCGCGAGCGCGATCGTTTTGCTTCAACTTAGGGATATCAACAATACCCGTGACGGCTAAACCGAAAATCGGCTCGGGGGAATCAATACTGTGGCCGCCCGCCAGCGGAATACCAGCATCGGCACAGGCCTGACGGCCCCCATCAATCACACGCTGGGCCACTTCGGGCGGCAACACGTTCACCGGCCACCCCAAAATCGCAATCGCCATCAACGGCTTACCGCCCATGGCGTAAATATCGCTAATGGCATTGGTGGCAGCGATACGGCCAAAATCGAACGGATCATCAGCAATCGGCATAAAGAAATCAGTCGTACTAAGAATCGCCTGGCCATTGCCAATATCAAACGCGGCAGCGTCGTCTTTTGTGCTGTTACCTACTAATAGGTTTGGGCTATCTGGCAGCGACAACTGCGACGCCAATATTGTATCCAGCACCTTAGGCGAGATCTTACAGCCACAGCCCGCGCCGTGGCTGTATTCCGTTAAACGGATAGCAGACAAATCAACAGATGACCCAGTAATAGACACAACAACCCCAAACACTAAACATAAAGGGGGGTGATGATACCTGAGGGGGAGAAAAGACGCAGCACTTGTAGGAGGCGATCAGCCGCAGGCTATCGGCGAAAGTGGCGATAAACTACACTGCTCTTATTTCTTCTAGCTATACATTCTGGAGCCCGACCTTCGGGCGATACATCACAGCAACGACACATCTATTCGTAGGAGCGATTCAATTGTCGCTGCGGCAATCAAACGTCAGCACTCCTTGCAATAATCTCGAGCATATTTTCAATTTCTGAAGCGGAATCCGCATTATTCAAGATGCCAGGCAGTACATTCAAAAAGTCATCGTTCAATAATTCAGCGGCCTTATCTGCCAGATATTCTTTCACATCAGACGACGCATCCAGCACTTCATGTAAAATATTGCTGCGATTCTCTAACACAAAAACAATATCTTCGAGATCGTGGCTAAAGTAATCACCATTCCCTCGCCCAATAAATGCTTCAAATTTAGTGGCTAAAAAAAACACCGGAGCCACCACTGAAATTTCTATATTTGTATCTAGTTCTACTGAGGTGCTATTTTCTATCGCTTCTGGATACCAGCAGTTAGAAAACCCCAGAGCACTCTCATCAATTGGCATAACATCCAATCGAATAGTACCCAACTCATCATGCCACAGCCAACGACACGTAGGGCATTCGACATCTTCAATAAACCCGCGCTCGCGCAACTGCTCAGAAAAATTCTGATACCCAACATAGGTAGTAATATTAACAATCACATCCACATCATCGGTTTGGCGCACACCAAAAAAAGCAGACGCATCTACCAATAACGCCGTGGTGCATCCACCTACAAAAGTAACCTCAATAAGGAGATCATCCAAAGCCAGTGCAATACTCTATAACTGGGCAATATTGATATCATATGCGCTCATAACGTCCCTTTAATTAGCTTTGTCAGCAACTCCCTTGCGATTGCCAACTCCCTTGCGATTGCCAACTCCCTTGGTTTACCTAAACGCACAGCATCTATCAACGCCAATGCCTGATACATCAGCTCGTTATTGCTTGCAGCCAGTGGCGCTGAATCATGGATAGGAGTAATCATCACGCCCTCTATTGTGCCTTTTGGCTGCTGCCAAACCATTGCGGGGGTTGGCGGCAGGATATCTGACATCACATGCGGGCAGTTCCACGCCGTAGGCATACCTCGGCCAAACCCGATTTGCCCTGCCGGATACGCATAACGTACGCCATAGCAAAGCCACTCAACTAAAGCACCACGCTCAACAAAACGACGACCATCGCGAGTTACCACTAATTTGGCTGCTTCTAAGCGTTGTAAACCTTTGCTGAATTCGCTCACGCTGATACCAACCAACGACGCCGCCTCACGTAGCGGCATCACAAGCTGCTGTTGATAATCGGCCCATATCTTAAGCGCTATGAGCGTGTCTTGTGGTTTTAACATCTAGCCTGCCTCTTTTGTCGTGTTTCCAGTTTCGAAACAAGAAACAATCTAGATCAAACTTTTGCCCAATGTCAACAAGATTCCACAGGTTATGACATTAATGCATCAGATAGAGGGCCACTTACCCACCAACATTGGCGGTGTGAGACACACATACTCGTAGGAGGGGTTCAATTATAGCTACGATGTTCAAATAACAGACCAATACCGCCGACAATTAACCTCGAATTGAGCATCAACATAGCCCGCGAAATAATCATCAATCCCGCTGATGGCGGTAAAGCTTTCTAAGCTGCCTATTCGGCAGTGAACAATTACAACGCAATCAATCGCCCCTTCTATTGTTTCTAAGCTGCCCATGCGACATTTCCACACTTAGTCATTCCGCTTTCCATAAATCACCTCTTTGGCGCGGCTCTAAAAATTATTTAATTGTGAAAGCATAGTTCTCGTTCAAATTCATCAATAGAGGCTGGTGAGTAGCCGTCAAGCCACCCGTCTCCCGCTAAGAGCAACCAGAACTCTAAGGCGAATTTCTCCGAACGTTCACGCCCCGACTTATCAAGATCTTTAAGGTAAACATGCGGAACATAGGCCATGTCTTCTGGCTCCCATCTGTTACCAGAGCTGCGCAGCACCTGGGGATCGATAAACTCCAGCCCCTGAGTAACATTCTTAAGATACTTTCGATTAACCACTGATCCGTTAACGTGGCATCCGTTCCGACATGCGACTGATACGCACGCCGCAAGGTAGGCCCGGCACTTCCAATAATCGTACTGCCACGTTCCCGTCAAATGATAGCGGCTGATAGGTTCATTACCCACATAGCCAATTAACTCCTCGATAAAGAACAGTGCATCAGATCGAGGGTTCTTCGACGACGGGATGATAACTTTCCCCCAAAGTCGGCCGGTCTCATCTGAATCACTATTCAACTTCTGAATGAACTTTTCAAACTCTGCGGGGTATTTGTAAAAATGATGAACGTCATAAATTTCATCTGACACCCCATCAAGCCATTCACGTCGTACTGCGAATAAATCGCAAGCATCCTGTAAGACTGTTTCGGTAAGCTTTTCGATAAGCTTCTCATCGCTACTTACATTTTTTAGTGTCAGACCATGCCCGAAGAATCGTGGAATTTGGTTTCTATGCACGCCATGCTTTTCAAAAACTTCAACAAATCTTGAAACCAAGGTTGGCTCTGCTTTGGACTTAGATTTAACCCGTTCCCATAAGTTAAAAAATGACTCTACTTCACCAAACAAGCCCATAATACCTCCTTGTATATCTAACCCGTTACCTTGTTAACTAAAATTCTCACAGCCTCTACGCCATCGTGCTCAAACAAAATATGCCAATCTTCCAACTGCTGTTCAGTCACAGGGTTGCCTTTATCATCACACCAGTCGCCAAGCAAGGTGGCCTTGGGGGTGTTCGAAATAAGGAAGGCGTCTAATTGTATATCAGAATTTTCTGGCTTCTGAGTTTGCAGCGTCGCCTGTATTTCTTTTATAGAGCGATGAAACTGAACTTTAGGGCTTTGTGGTGTGTGATTTCTTAGGCCTTTCGGATCAACAAATATGACGTATTGCTTGTTGTCACGTACCAACCAAAGAATAAAATCTGGCTGAAAGCCCCCATCAATAAATACACCTACGGCCCCTTGTCCGGTTTGGTTGCGCAGTAAATACAGCTCAAAGCCTTTGAAGACTTCTTGCGCCCAAGCAGCTTGCAAATCTTTAACAAAGTTTGCTTCACCTTTATTCAAGGCAACAGGGCTAACCTGAAAGTCCAACCCTTGGGTGGCGGCCACCAGAGGCTGATACAGATGGCGTTCACACCACAGAAATTCCAGCCCTTCCAGTACCTTATCTTTCCATAGATTAACGTCGTTATTGAGTAGCTCATTTCTAACGTTATCTAGCTGTTTGATAAATGACTCATGGCGCACGCTATCAAGCGTTAATGTATAGCTGCCATTTTTCGACTTATCTGTCACACCAAACAAGTACTTGTCATTCTCGGTAATTGAGCGGTATTCGAGCTTGTCGGCTTCCCAACGCTTGCGGCAGTAGCCGTAGTACATCTCGCAGTATTTTCGCAACAGTACGCCTGCAATTTCTCGCCAAAGAGCAAGTTTTGATAAATCACCCGCCGCCATCACTTCGTCAGGTGCATACAAGGTATACCAACCGCCGTCACTCAGTACTTTTTCTATCTGTTCTTGGCTAAGGGTTAAATTCGACCAGCGTTTACTGTGTTTAAACGCCAACAAATCAAAGTAGAGTTGCTGCGTGTCCATTAACGCTAGATGGTAATCTTTAAACACTTGCGTCTTCTGGTCAGTTGCTTTGTCTCCAATTTTATCGGTAGCAAATGAACCTACCCGAGGATAGAAATCGAGAATCACGCGTGGCGGATTACAAAAATAGTTCATGCCACTCTGTGGCATATCACGCGGAGACATAAATACCACCTGCTCCGCCAATTCCAAAAATGCCGTTCCTGCACCACCAATGGCTTTGCCTGCCACTGCGGGTTTTAAGCGGATAACAGGCAAATCATGCGGCAAGTTATCCATAGGAATCAGTGGCATTTCAAATTCCACCAACCCATGATTCACAGGAATATCTTCGTCTTCCAGTTCTTTACGGAATTGCTGAATGTAATCTGCTTTCACACCAAACACGTTGAGTGTTTCGAGAATACCTATGTGTTTTGGTCGAACTAACCCAGCATCTTTAATTTCCGTCACTAATTCTGCAGAACGTTTCAGTGTGGTCTCAAAGCCCTTTAACCGCACACCACGGCCAAATAACTGAATAATCTGTGCGCCTTCGTTTTTGCCAACATTCATCAGCGTCATATTGGATACGCGCCAACTGCTCCAACCCTCGGTGAACTTCTTCGAGCCAAGGAGAACATTCACCGGCGATTTAGCCTTATTGATACCGTTAAACAACGAACCACCAAATCGAGCGTCTTGCGTGTGCAAGTCATGGTCCTCGCAAAGCTTCACTAATTTGGCGTCTTCACCGACGTTAATCACCCCAAACGGGGTATCGGATGTGCCCGCTCGTAGGGCAATTTCACCGGCAACACCGGTAATATTTTCGACGTAAAGGTGGCCACCGCTGGTATGAAATAAACGCTCTAAAATATCTTGATATAGATCCGCCGGTGTCTTATTGAGTTCTTTCAGGTAATCAAAACGCTTGTCCAGCAAGTTACGTCCACCCGCAACCTCTAACCCTTTATTCAACAACACCTGAATGGCAGACACCATAGATTCGCGCTGACTAACAACACGATCCAAAAACTTAAGCACCTTAACCGTATCGGACGCTTCGCCAGTGCTCATATTTGCCGTCACCTTAGAACTAACAAAAATCCACAAAGGGCGTGCTAGATTAAAGCGAGCAAACACTTCAGGCTGGGCGTCAAATAAACATAATTGTTGGTAGTAACTTAACAACGATGCCACTAAATAACGAAACTCATCATCGCCATCGAGATTTTTTTCGAGGTTTAAAATTTGCGACTGCTTGCCATAACCATC
>OJAU01000728.1_pt1 | contig 11373 bp, 12 predicted proteins | sample 1589791 | NCBI WGS metagenome assembly OJAU01 (sample SAMN05416849, study PRJEB24817) | seawater metagenome | isolation source: Sea water | place: Canada:Atlantic | collected 2013-07 | reverse complement strand
GAATAACTTTGTTGTCTGGCGCCGCACGCATGCCGATTAAAAGAAAGTCCGCGAAGCCCTATTTCAAATCAAGCGGCGCTAATTTCAAAGCAGAAGGCTCTAAGAATATAGGATAGAAAATTAGATATTTGATCAAAAATCCGGACAAGCAGCGGCTATGGTTTAGCGTCCCTGCGTCGCCGAAGAAACTGATGAGATGGCTGCACCTGCAAAAAAGACATTTCCGCCATCCATGGCAGTCAGATACAGTACTACTTAAAAATTATAGAAAAATAATGCGTTGTGATCAGGCTATTTTTGTTTGCGTAAACATCACACGCCTAAGTAACCACGTAATTCTGGATCACTGAAGATGTATTCCCACAGTCGATCCATCACGTCATTCACCCACTTCTCGTTGTATTCTTTCACCGGCGCAGCCGCCACTCGACGCGTTTCGGTTAATCCATACGGTTTAGTAAATGTAGTATCGCCGTTCATTAAAGTCACACCTAAACGCATTTTCACGCTGCATGACGTCACCAAAAAACCGTCGTTACAGCTGTAAGCAAATTTATTAATCAGCATTTCAACACGCACAGGATCAATCGGGCTAGTACCACCAAAGCCCAACTGCGCAATACTGTCTTGTAACCGTAAGCTTAGAATATTCGCTAATTCATCTTGAGCAAGTAACGGCGAACGCTCAGATAATCGTCCGCCTCGGCTTCCCAAGTAATCACGAGTTTCATCGCCTGCAATAATACTTTCGCGGTTATCCACGACTCGAATTAACGCACCACGCTGAACCTCCGCGTTGGCTTTAGGCACTTCCACTGTTTCATTTAACTCGATGGTTTGTGGGGCCAGTACACACCCAGACAACACGGCGGATAATCCGACAATAGTAAGCGTGCTTTTAATTAGGTTACCCATTCGGAACGTCCTTCTCTGCTCGTTTAAATACCCAATCGGTTGCGGTCGATTCTTCTTCATTAAAGCGATACCCCGCAACATTAAAGTCTTTCAAACTTTCAGCGTCTTCAATACGTTGCTGAATTTGATAGGCGGCCATCATGCCTCTCGCCTTCTTGGCGTAAAAGCTTATTATTTTGTACTTGCCATTTTTTTCATCTTTAAAGATGGGAGTAACCAAGTTAGCTGTCAGCGACTTTGGTTTTACCGCTTTAAAATATTCGTTCGACGCTAAGTTCACTACGGTATTGATGCAGGAAGCATGGGTAAGTTCATTGATGGCGTTGGTTAACTTGCCACCCCAGAATGCGTATAAATCTTTACCTGAAGGGTTCCCCAATTTTGTGCCCATCTCTAAGCGATACGGCAAGATCAAATCCAATGGGCGTAGCAAACCATAAAGGCCCGAAAGAATACGTAAATGATCCTGAGCGTATTCCAAGTCTGCTTCCCCTAAGTTATCAGCATCAAGCCCAGTATATACATCGCCTTTAAACGCCAGAACAGCGGCTTTCGCTGCCCCTTTAGGGAACGGCAACTGCCAGTCGCTGTAACGTGCCACATTTAAATCCGCCAGCTTGGGGCTGAGCTTCATTAACGCAGCGACATCATCACTGGAGTATTCTCGTAATATATCGATCAATTTTGCCGATTCATCTAAGTAATCAGGCATCGAACTATGATCAGTAACCGGTGGCGTCTCAAAGTCGAGTGTCTTAGCAGGCGACAACAACGTAAGCATAACTTTCCTCAGGCAAAGTACATCAGTCGCCATCATAACCTTTGCTTAAGAAACCCCCAAGAGGGGAACGTATCTCCTGTAAAATTCTATTTGCACTACGGCCCGAATGGTCAGGTCAGGATTGCCAATGCAGCGAGCTGACAGACCTGCCACTATGAGGTGTTCTATACGGTCGAGAATTGACCATCCCCTATACACTCAAAGGGCATTTTCATTATGGCAAAAGACATTCAAGGCGTTGGACTAGGCATAGCCAGTCGCTTCGCAGGCAGTGAGTTCGCAAAAAAATACGGCTTGCGCAAACCGGTTGAAAAACTGGCTTATGCAGGCACGAAAAAAGGCTTCGAGTTTATTGGCCAAATGGTGGCGAAGAAGTCGTCTAAAAAATCTGAAGATCCGAAAATGTTGCCAGCACCAAGCACGCATGGCTTATTCGATCTAACGCTGTCTGAAGAGCAGCAGATGATTAAAGACACCGTTCGCTCATACGCGGAAGAAGTCGTTCGCGGCCTTGCGCACGATGCCAACGAAGCTATGAAACTGCCGGAAACTTACCTGCAAGACATCATGGACTTGGGGCTTAACTTTTTCTCAGTGCCCGAGTCATTAGGTGGTGCGGCGCAGTCTTATAGCCCTACAACAAGCGCAATTATTGCTGAAGAATTGGCTTGGGGTGATTTCTCCCTTGCTTACGCCACACTGGCACCCGTTGCTGTTGCAAACGCGATCGTCAAATGGGGCACACCGGCTCAAAAAGAAAAATACCTACCGACCTATCTTGCAGATACCCCGGTGAAAGCAGCCATTGCTGTGCAAGAGCCTAGCGCCCTGTTCAATCCAGCTCAACTCACAACCAAAGCCAAGAAAACCAAAACGGGCTTCAAAATTTCTGGGGTTAAAACACTGGTACCGTTTGGTGGTGAAGCCAGCATGTATTTGGTTGCCGCTAAATATAAGCGTCGTAACCGTTTATTCCTCGTACCAGGCAACGCACCGGGTATTGACTGGAAAGCGGCACCGGCTATGGGCATTCGTGCCACCGCGACCGGTACGCTTAGCCTAGACAAAGTACTGATCGGTAAAGACGCCATGCTAGGTGATGACAGCTTCAACTACGAAGCCTTTATCGATCTTGGCCAATTGCATTGGTGCTCACTGGCCATTGGGGCTTGTGAAGCGGCGTTGGATTATTTAATTCCTTACGTGAATGAACGTGAAGCCTTTGGCGAGCCTATTTCACACCGTCAGGCGGTCGCCTTTATGGTGGCGAACATTGGTATCGAACTAGAATCCATGCGCATGATGACATGGCGTGCAGCGGCGTTAGCCGAAGCCGGTAAACCATTCCACCGCGAAGCATTCTTAGCGCATTTGCTCTGTGCAGAAAAGGCAATAGAAATTGGAACTAACGCTGTTCAATTGTTGGGCGGCCATGGCTTCACCAAAGAACACCCGGCAGAACGCTGGTACCGCGATCTACGTATTCTTGCCTGTGTTAACGGCGGCATGCACCTATAAGGAATCGGAAAGATGATTAATTTAGAAAATCCAAAAAAATTCCGCGCCCTTGTTAATCAGGCGCACCAAGTAGCGGCGAACGTATTCCGCCCTATTTCGCAAAAATACGACCGTGCCGAGCACGCCTACCCAGTTGAGCTAGATATGCTCGCTGCCATCATGGACGGCATGAACGATGGCACCACGGGTGAAGGCGCAGGTGCAGGCAAGCTAAAGCAAGACAATGGCCCTAAGAAAGAAGGCATTCAAAACGGCACCAACATGTCGACGGTATTGTCTTTAGCCGAGTTATGCTGGGGCGACGTTGGCTTATCCTTAACACTGCCACGCCAAGGCCTTGGTAACGCCGCGATTGCCGCAGTCGCCGATGACGAACAGTTTGAGCGTTTTGGTAAAAAATGGGCTGCCATGGCCATTACCGAACCGGGTTTTGGTTCTGACTCTGCAGCAGTGCGCACCACCGCGATCCGTGATGGCGATGAGTACGTTATCAATGGTGAAAAGATCTACGTCACCTCCGGTGAACGTGCAGATTGTGTTGTGGTTTGGGCGAGCGTTGACCGCTCATTAGGCCGCGCTGCCATCAAATCGTTTATCGTTGAAAAAGGCACGCCGGGCATGGACGTTGTTCGTCTAGAGAAGAAGCTCGGTATTAAAGCCTCCGATACAGCCGCAATTACTTTCACTGACTGCCGTATTCCAGCGAGCAACCTGTTAGGTGACCCGGAAGTAAACGTCGAAAAAGGCTTTGCTGGTGTGATGCAAACCTTTGATAACACGCGCCCGGTTGTTGCCGCTATGGCGATTGGTGTCGCCAAAGCATCACTTGATCGTACCCGCGAAATCATGAGCAAGCTCAAACTGAAGGCCGATTACCGTACCCCGGTAAAACTATCGACCCAGATGGAAGCCAAGCTATACCGCTATGAAGCGGAATGGGAAGCGGCACGTTTGCTCACCCTAAAAGCGGCATGGATGGCAGACAACGGTATGCCGAACTCGAAAGAAGCTTCAATGTCGAAAGCCAAAGCCGGACGTACCGCCAGCGAAATCACACTCGGCTGTGTGGAGATGCTTGGTAGCTTAGGTTACAGCGAAGAAGAGATGCTAGAGAAGTGGGCTCGCGACTCTAAGATTCTTGATATCTTCGAAGGCACCCAACAAATTCAGCAGCTCATTGTTGCTCGTCGTTTGCTGGGTAAGTCGTCGGCAGAACTTAAATAAAGTATCCTGTCTTACAAAAGCAGGGGCTAGCCCCTGCTTTTGTGTATGTACACACTGAATTCAGGCACTTCCTACTAAGGTAAGAGACCCTAAAACGTATGACGCAAACTAACGCAAAACTGGTTTCACTTCCGAATATTCTGACTCAATTGGCAAGGCAAGCAGGAAGTTTGCACATTAAATTGCAAGGGGTCTACGAACTAGCTACCAGTAAACCTCATAAGAACAAATCCATCGGTTTGCTGCTGGAGAAACACGCACGCAACCGACCAGAGCATGTCGCGATCCGCTACGAAGACGTGACCTACACCTATGATCAGGTCAATCGTAAAGCCAATCAATACGCGCACTATCTTGCCTCAAAAGGCGTTGGCACCGGCGATGTCGTGGCTGTAGTTTTAGAAAACCGCCCAGAGACCATGATAGCCGTGTTAGCTATCGTCAAACTTGGCGCTATTTCTTCCATGATCAACACCAGCCAACGTGGTGACGTTCTGCTTCACAGCTTAACCTTGGTTAAACCAAAGTTGATTATCGCTGGCGAAGAAATGCTCGACAATATGTCCACCGTCGAGAACGAATTAGACGACGAGTTAGGTAAAGCACTTCACTATCTACGTGATACAGGAGAAGTCGCCTGCCCGGATCATTACACTAATTTCCTTACTGTGATTGCTGATCAACCTGATCATAACCCAGAATCAACCAAGTTAGTGAAGATGCATCAACCGTGTTATTACATCTTCACCTCTGGCACCACAGGCTTACCTAAAGCCTCGGTCATGAGCCATTATCGCTGGTTTAAATCGTTAGCGGGCATGGGCTTGGCGTCCATGAATATGAATAAAAACGACATCCTCTATGTGAGTTTGCCGCTGTACCACAACAATGCTCTCACAGTATCTATGGCTGCGGTTCTTGGCTCAGGGTCGTGCATTGCGATTGCTCGTAAATTCTCGGTATCGCGCTTTTGGGACGAAATTCGTCATCATGAAGCAACTGCGTTTTGCTACATTGGTGAGCTGTGTCGTTACCTCCTGAACGCCCCAGAAAAAGACACCGACAAAAATCATAATATTCGCGTGTGTGTGGGTAATGGTTTGCGCTCGGATATTTGGATGGAGTTCAAAGAGCGTTTTAACATCGAACACATCAATGAATTTTATGGAGCGTCTGAATGCAACTTGGTATTTACCAACGCATTTAATCTCGATAAAACCGCCGGGTTTTGCCCCCTCTCTTACAATATCGTTCAATACGACATTGAAGAAGACGACGCCATACGTGGCAGCGATGGCTTTATGTTACCGGCCAAGGCTGGCAGCAGCGGCTTACTGATTACCGAAGTCACCGAAAAACAACCGTTTGAAGGTTACACAGACAAAGACGCCAGCAACAGCAAGCTCATGCGCGACGTGTTCAAAAAAGGCGACTGCTGGTTTAACACAGGCGACTTAGTGAACAACCAAGGCTGGCGTCACGTCTCCTTTGCTGACCGCTTGGGTGATACCTTCCGCTGGAAAGGTGAAAACGTCGCCACCACAGAGGTGGAATCCATTCTGATGGAACTCAAAAGCATCGAGCACGCAGTCGTGTACGGTGTTGAAATCCCACACACAGATGGTCGCGCGGGCATGGCAACCATTACCCCATCCGTACCATTAGATCAGGTTGATTGGGCTGAGATCACTCGCCATGTGCGTGAAAAAATGCCAGCCTACGAAATCCCACTTTTCCTGCGTGTTCGTGAACAACAAGAAGTGACCGGCACATTTAAATACCGCAAGGTTGAGCTAAAAGAAGAGGCCTACCACTTAGATAAAGTAGGTGATGAACCTGTATGGGCACTCGTCGGCAAAGATGCGATTTATGAGCCTCTGACCAAAGACATCGAAGCTAAGATCGACGCCGGTGACGTGAGTCTGTAACACCGATCGCTAGTACTAACCAATTAGTACTAGCGTCGTTCGCATTATTTCATGAACTCAGGCCGCAAACTAGCCAACCTCTAGGCAAATTGATTGCTTAGTCAATCAGGCAAGAGAGCCACTCTCTTGTTTGATTGTTCCAAATATCACACAGATTACCGCCAACCATTGAAAAACTCTCTACGAACACCGCCTTCTAGGGCGAATCACACACACTAAACACCCTTCCCCTCTGTGAACCGCCTGCCCTTGTGATAGAATTCGCCGCTTTCCCGGAAACTGGCTTAGCGCAAGATCCGGCATCAGACTCCCGAATGAAGGACACTGACATGACCGCACCTGTCGGAATTATCATGGGCTCAAAAAGCGACTGGCCAACCATGAAACACGCCGCTGACATGCTCGACCAGCTTGGTGTTGAGTACGAAGTAAAAGTTGTTTCCGCTCACCGTACACCAGACTTGTTGTTTGACTACGCCAAGACGGCCCAATCCCGTGGTCTTAAAGTGATCATTGCCGGAGCTGGCGGTGCTGCACACTTGCCGGGTATGGCGGCGTCACAAACGTCTTTGCCTGTATTAGGCGTGCCGGTAAAATCACGCGCACTGAATGGCATTGACTCACTGCTATCTATCGCTCAAATGCCAGGTGGCGTTGCTGTAGGCACATTGGCTATTGGCGATGCCGGAGCCAAAAATGCAGGACTGCTAGCTGCACAAATTTTGGCAACCAGCGACGACGCTCTGCTGAAACGCGTGGATGAATTCCGCGAGACGCAGAAGAACACCATCTTGTCGCAACCCGATCCACGAATTGAAGACTAACACTCAGCACGATCAACACCGCTAAGTGAAGACGATGACCGCACAGGTAAAATGATGAAAGTAGGTATTTTAGGTAACGGCCAGTTAGGACAAATGCTCGAAAGCAGCATCACCGACCTAACCGACATTGAGATTTCGCTATACGACTTACGTGCCCATGACGACGCCGAGCTGGCGCAGTTTATAGCTTCAGTGGATGTGGTTTCTTACGAAACAGAAAACATCCCCGCGCACATTGTCGAATTGCTAGAACCCCATGCCGACAAACTGCGCCCTGGCCTTAATGCCTTAAAAACCTTTCAGAATCGCCTACTCGAAAAAAACGCACTGCGTGCTGCGGGTATTGATACCGCTGACTTCTGTGCCGTGAACTCACTCGATGACGTCCACGCCGCCGTGAAAACACTTGGCTTGCCCATCGTCATGAAAACCACCACCGAAGGCTACGACGGCAAAGGGCAATTCGTCATGCGCTCGCCAGACGACGCCGAAGCCTGCTGGAACACCATTGGCAATCGCGAACTCATCGCCGAAGCCTTTGTGCCCTTCTTGCGTGAAACCTCAGTGATTGCCAGCCGAGATGCCCAAGGCAACATCGTGGTATTCCCAATGACCGAAAACGTACACCACGAAGGCATTTTGCGTTACAGCCTCTACCCAGCACCAGGTTTATCAAGCGCCAAAGCCGAACAAGCAGAACGCTACATTCGCCAATTAGCGGATAGCCTCGATTACGTTGGCACCATCACGCTTGAGTTGTTTGAAACAGAAAACGGCCTAGTCGCAAACGAAGTCGCCCCGCGAGTACATAACTCAGGTCACTGGTCGATTGAAGGCACAGGAGCCAGCCAGTTCCGTAATCACATGCTCGCCATTACAGGGCGCGAACTGGGTTCAACCAAATCTAAATACGCCTCCGTTGCCATGCTCAATGTCATCAGCGACGAAACCCCTGCCATCGCAGCGGAAACCATCGCCAACGCGCATCGCCACTCATACGGTAAAGAAGCACGCCCAGCGCGTAAGCTCGGCCACGTCACTGTCGTCGCCGACACCGACGCAGAACGCGACGCGACCATTACCGAACTGACCGACCTAATGCCCGCAGGCATTTGGCCGCCAGCCGCTCATTAATAACCCAGATTAAAGGAATAGACATGGCAAAATCACTCCAAGATCAGTTATTAGCGATGGGCCTAGCCGATAAAAACAAGGCCAAGAAAAACAACAAAGAGATGAAGAAACAAGAGCATCTCAAGCGCACCGGGCAAGAAAACGACACCGATGCAAAACGCGAAAAAGCCGAAGCCGCACGCAAAGAAAAAGCCGCAAAAGACCGTGAGCTAAACAAACAACGCGACGCCGAAGCTCATAAAAAAGCCATCGCTGCACAAATTCAGCAACTGGTAGATACCAACTTGATCGAAGCCCAATACGGCGACATCAAATACCAGTTCGTGGATGGCAAAAAAGTAAAATCACTCTACGTAGACCAAGCGGTATGGGATCGTCTATCGCGTGGCCAACTGGCCATCATTGCGCATCGTGGCAGCTACGCCGTAGTACCAGTGCCTGTGGTCGATAAAATTCGTGAACGCAACGACAACCACTTTATTGTGATTGCAGACCAAACTGGCGCAGAAATGGACGACGACGACCCGTATGCGGCGTATCAGATTCCTGATGATTTGATGTGGTAATAAATATTAAAAGCTAGTTCACAGCAATGATGAAAGACACTACAACCTAAGTGAAACGCTCTGTGCAGACCCGCATGCAGAGTGTTGTGAGGGCTGAGGGTTAGAGACCCTTGGCTACCCGATTGGCCATTTTATTGAGCTTCGATAATGTACTTACGAACGTCTCTCTCTTGACGCTGTACATATAATACATACACGACCCCACCGCTATACTTGTAAAATACACGGCAAGGATTTACCACAACTTCTCGATACGTAAACTCTTGTATTTCTTCAGGAACACGACCAGATTCAGGGTGACCCTCTAAGCGGCCAACCACAGAAAGAACATCGAGAACCAGCTTACTCGCTGCCATTGGGTTAGATAGAGCGATGTACTCTGCGATTTCGTTGATATTATCTATTGCAGGCTCCGTCCATATTACTTGAGCCATTTAGACAGTCTCGCCTTGGCGTCTTCCTGCGTTAGTATACGCCCTTCCTGTATCGCGGCTTCACCTCTTGCTATACCTTCTAGGATTTTCATTCGCCCCAACATGAACTCATAATCCGCGACATCGAGTAGGTATGCTGACGGCTTACCGTGTTCTGTAATAAGAATGGGTTCTTTAGATTCGTGAAGATCAGCCAATACCTTTGTGGCTTGACGCTTGAGGGTGGTAACGAGCTCTGTTTTCATAGGGAATACCGCAGCCGTGCAAAAGTACCACTATAGTAGCACTTTCCGCAAAATGACGGCAAACCTGTGGCTAACGCCCAGGGAAGGCGCCCAGTCTTTAACGGACGCCCTTGCCGGGATTGTTAACTGTTTGTTGAAGGTGTAGAACGACAAAGCCCAGACAGTCATTCTAATACTCTCTACGTAGATCAAGCGGTATGGGATCGTCTATCGCGTGGCCAACTGACCATCATTGCGCATCGTGGCAGCTACGCCGTAGTACAAGTGCCTGTGGTCGATAAAATTCGTGAACGCAACGACAACCACTTTATTGTGATCGCCGACCAAACTGGCGCAGAAATGGACGACGACGACCCGTATGCAGCGTATCAGATTCCTGATGATTTGATGTGGTAGGTTCCGGCTTAATACTACCTACCTATACCTACATATAGCCTAATCAATTAATACAACGCGCGGTAACAGTTCCGTGCGTTGCTAAACCCCCTTAATCCGTTGGTTAGTTCGATTTTTATTCAAATCGCACGATTTAATTAAATTGAACATTTGGTGCGATGTACTATAATCTAACTGTACACTCAGTCGAGAACTTGCCTATGCACACACTAACAGCGAATGACGCCAAACGAAATTTTGGAGAGTTACTTCTAAACGCTCAACGTGAGCCCGTGAAAATAAGCAAAAATAGCAAAGATGCCGTGGTTGTTATGTCTATCAGAGACTTTGAAGAACTTGAAGCAATGAAAATCGAATACCTCAAACACTGCTTCAATTCTGCTAAAGAAGATCTAAACAAGGGCACAGCAGTTGATGGTGCAAGTTTCTTGAACTCACTGTAATGACCTCATGCCAAAGAGCACATATAAGCTAAGTAACCTAGCCCAGTCTCACTTACGAAAAATAAAAGACTACACCGTAGAAAATCATTCTGAATTACAGTGGCACAACTACAAAGAAACACTACTTTCAGGGTTTCAGATGTTAGCTGACAGCCCCGGCTTAGGTAGAAGCTGCGCCGATATATACCACGATGGCCTTTACTTCCCTATTGGCAAACATACCGCTTACTTTACCAAAGAAGACGACTTCATATTGATTGTTGCTGTTTTAGGTCAAGCACAGCTTCCACAAAATCACCTAAAGTAATTCGAAGTTCACTCTAATGGCCAGTATCAAACTAACACGAGTTCCATATGTGATGGCCTATCAGCTTTTCCTCGACTGACTGTCTATTGTTATACCAATGCGAAAAAGACGAAGTAATTTTCTTATCTAGACTGTCTTGTTTATTTTTAGACTGTCTTGTTTATTTTTTTTTATTTTATTGAATTTCTTAGTCCAACTATACAGGGATGATTTGGCAATGCCTTTTAGTTCTGAGAATTCACGTATAGATAAACCACATTGTGAAAAGCGGTTAACTATTGCTTCTGTTTGCTCTACTGAATGATGTGTCATGGGGTGTCACTGCCGCTCTGTCTAAAGATTGAGAAAGGCGACAACTACTCTGACGCAGACGGGTGTTTTGCTTAATCAGACTGTCCTATTTATTCTTTGTCCTATTTATTCTTTTTAATTTTTTTATGCGTTATCAATATCGATGCGGGAATCGCAAAACCCCGGACAGTCACACTAAGAAGAATGCCTGATTTTTTCACAAGGTCAATTGTGATAGCCTAAAATACGAAATAAGCATCAGGAGGCCATATGCCTAAACCAAGGAAGGAACTGATCTCGCTCGAAGCGACGCCCTACTACCACTGCGTCTCTCGCTGCGTACGTCGAGCTTTTTTATGCGGGCGCG
>OJAU01000719.1_pt1 | contig 11455 bp, 15 predicted proteins | sample 1589791 | NCBI WGS metagenome assembly OJAU01 (sample SAMN05416849, study PRJEB24817) | seawater metagenome | isolation source: Sea water | place: Canada:Atlantic | collected 2013-07 | reverse complement strand
GGGGTGGTTACCAAAGGGGATGAAATACCATACATTGCAAAAAACCAATTAAATGCAACCTTAGGGCTACAGAATAAGAAATTTGAAGTAAACCTAAATACGCGCTATACAGGTGCATTTAGAACCAAGGCTGGTTCTGGACCAATTCCAGAAAATTTCAAAGTAGATTCTAATTTCATCTTTGACTTATCTGTTCAATATTTTTTAAATGAAAATTTTATGCTATCAACAAACATAATAAACTTGTTTAATTCAGAATATCCTGTATCTCGTGTACCAGCAGGTTTACGTCCCGGTCATCCTTTTGGAATCAATTTTGCCGTCGGTTACGGATTTTAAAGTAATCTTTATTTGATGACAAAAGTCATATTTTTTGAAAACCGATTATTTTAAATTCGTAGCGTAAAATTAAAGTTTATGATAAATCAAAAAATAATAACATAAACTAATTTTTTAACATTTTTTTTAAATTTTTGATATAAAATCATTAATTTTATTACGTGAAATCTTTTTTTACCAAAATATTGGCCTTCTTTTTAGCAGCTACTATATTTTTTAGCACAGCTTCATTTACAGTAGATATGCACTTTTGCTGCAATAAATTGGTTGATATGGCACTCTTTGGAAAAGCCAAAGTATGTGCAGACAAGGCTCAAAAAAAAGATTTAAACACAAAACAGTGTACTTCTCTTCAAGAAAAAGATTGCTGCAGCAACCAAACTTTGATTAAAACAGGTGATGACACCATAAAAAAGGCTCAGACCCAACTTGAGTATGAAGATATACTCTTTCTTAACACCTTTTTTTACACTTACCTCAATCTATTTGAAGGGCTTGAAAAAAACATCATTCCTTTTAAACAATATAGGCCGCCCTTGTTGTCTAAGGATATACAGGTTCTTCACGAGACATATTTAATTTGATTTTCTTACTTGCAGATTGATCATATCAATCTGTATCCTCTATTATAGTCAAAGAACAACTTCTGGCTAAACATTGTTGTATCCATTACCCAACAACACAATTTATCAAATTAACCCAGTAAGGTTAAAACCTTACAAACTATTGAGCCGAATACTCAATAGTAACACCAATACTATAATGAGCTCACCAAAAGAATTCTGGATTAAGAATATGGTTTGTAGCAGATGCCTTAAAGTTATAAAACAAGAACTACAAGAATTAGATATTACTGTACTCTCATTAGAGCTAGGAAGGTTATTGGTAGAAGCACCTAACCTAAATGAGGCTGCTATAACGGACAACGTAACAAGGGTGCTTCACACAAATAGTTTCAAAATTGTAGAAAATGAAGAAGAGATGCTGGTTGAAAGAATCAAAATTCTACTAATCGAGCAACTTGTTGAACTACCATTGGATATGAAAGTGAAGACCTCAGAACTCTTGGCCTCAGCATTGCATCGTGACTATAAGACACTGAGCAAACTATTTTCAACCATTGAAAAATCAACCATTGAAAAGTATTTCATCAAATTGAAGATAGAGAAGGTTAAAGAACTTATCCAACTTAAACAACATTCCTTCTCTGACATAGGTTACCTATTGGACTACAGCAGCGTAAATCATTTATCCAGACAGTTTAAGGAAGTGGTGGGAATGAGTATGACAGATTACAAGAACACAGGAAATTGGAAACGGAATTTCTATGATGAAATTATATAGATATCAACGAAAGTTATGCAGATAAAGGTCTGCAACAGTCATTAATTTTAACAAATTAAATCAAACCAAAAATGAAAAAATTTGTCATCGCATTACTGCTCATCCCTTATCTGGGAATAGCTCAAACTTTAGAAAATTTAGACTACATCTCGCCTTTTAACGATGGCGTTGCCGCCATTAAAAAAGGGAACGAATGGGGTTTTATTGACCAAGAAGGAAAATTAATCGTTGATTTTCGAAATGATTTGGTAGTAACCAAAACAAACAACGCCAATTACCCAATCTTTGAAGACGATAGATGCTTGATTGCCCATCATAAGGATGGGGTGCTCTATTATGGATATATAAATAAAGAAGGGGGAACTGTTATTGCACCTCAATTTCTTAACGCCACCAATTTTAATAACAAAAAGGCAATAGCACTAAAGGTACACAAAGAGACCATTGGCTATAATGATATTTTCAAAAAGGACGTGGTAAGCTATCATTACTTTGAAGTGGTTATAGATAAAACCGGAACGACGATGGACCACTTAACACAACTGGCCTTACACGTTTCGCCACAGAACATAAAAAATAGTAGTTCCCCAACCATAACATCAAAATTTATTTCGGCCAATTTGGTCGCCATAAAAGGAAACAACTCTAAATGGCAAATCAAAAAAATCGAATAGTAAATATTATACTATAACAAAAACTTAAAAATTCAGCCCGATTAATAGCTGATAACCCATTCCCTCTCTATAACCCAATTAGCTATTGGGAATGGGTTTAAAAATAAATTTATGTCTAATTAAATAACAAAGAAAATGAGAACACTATTTATTGGTTTACTGGCAATTGGCCTTTTCAGCTTAACCAGCTGCAAACAAGAAACAGACACGCAAGCACTACTGGAAAATCCTGAGACGCGCACAGAGGTTTTTAATAGCATTGTTGAGAACGATGCATATATGACCGAGTTTATGGAAAGTATGCACGGAAATCCAGCAACAATGAAAATGATGCAAGGCAACAAAAAAATGATGGGGTCTATGATGAATGGACAGGGTATGCAAATGATGATGAAGGATAGCACAATAATGCATTCAATGATGAACAGAATGATGGGCGATGGAAAAATGATGGGAGATATGATGAAAATGATGCACGAAAAAGGAATGATGAGTGAAGACTGTATGGAATCCTGTTCTATGATGATGAAAGATAAGGGGATGGATATGATGTATATGAACAATGAAACAGAAAACAATCATTCTGAACATCACTAATTTCTAACCCATAAAGCAAAGCACAATGAAAAACAGTCACTGGATATGGATGGTCATCGGATGTGGACTACCGTTGCTATTTATTTTTTTAGCACCATCGTTTGGTATAGGAAGCAGTTCTTCTCTGTTCATTTTCATCCTCGTTATGTTCGGTATCCATTTATTTATGCCCCACGGTTCACATCGGCACGGAAGACCCAATGATCGTAAGCATCGGGATGGCAATAACAATCAATCTGAACAGAACACAAAAGAAGAACACAAAAGACATCAAGATCACTAATAAATAAAACACAATGAAGCAAAAATTTCAAATAAACGGAATCAGTTGTGGTGGATGTGTAGCAAGGGTCAAGAAGACTTTGGAAGAACATCCCAATATCGAAAAGGCAGAAATTTTTCTGGCGCCAAAAGGCGCAACGTTTATCACGATGACAGAAAAACTTTCAATTACTGAACTACAAAAGCAACTCAGCAAACTTAACGGATACACAATTACAGAAATAAATTAATAACAACTAAAACCAAAAATTATGCATTTATACGACGGACATTTTGGAGGTATGCACCTAATATGGTGGATTATATGGATAATATTTATTGCTTGGATATTCTTTATCCCAACAGATATTCCCTATCAAAAAACTAAGAAGGACAGCCCGCTCGATATTCTCAAAAACCGCTTTGCAAAAGGCGAAATATCCAAGGAAGAATTCGAAGAATCTAAAAAGATTATAAACTCGGACAACTAAATTAAAACTAAAAATTATGTATCGATTAAACGTAAAGAAATTAGGATTCGCATTCGGGCTTACCGGAGCGTTAATTTACTTGGGCTGTATGATTGTAATGGCAACAGCAGGCCGAGAAGCCACTATAGATTTTTTCAACAGCCTATTGCACGGTTTAGACACCACGAGCATTATTAGGATGGATGTACCCTTATGGGAAGCAGGATTAGGAATAGTACAAACATTTATTTTGGGATGGTTAATTGGTGCTTGTATCGCAGCTTTTTATAACGCTCAAATTAAAAAACAGTAAGGTTTATGCAATACGTCTGGTTCATATGGTCACTTATAATTCTTGTGCTTTGGGCAATCATCTATCTGTTGAGAAAAGAATCAAGAAAAGAGATGCTCAAAATGAGCCTTATAACAATGCCTTTTGGTTTAACTGAACCTTTGTTTGTTCCAGAATATTGGTTTCCACCTTCGCTGTTCAATTTGGCTATAAAAACAGGTTTTGATATAGAGAGCCTTATCTTTTCTTTTGCCATTGGCGGGATTGGCACGGTACTCTACAACCTTATTTTTAAACGAAGCCTCGTTAAAATTCCGGATAGCGAGCGTGGTCACCAACGACATAAGCTACATATTTATATACTATTTGTGCCTGCGCTGGTCTTTTTTATACTCGCCCTATTTACATCGCTCAACCACATTTATTGTGGGATTATCGCTTTGTTCATAGGTGGTTTGGCAACACTCTATTGCCGTCCAGATTTAAATAAGAAGATTTGGGTCGGAGGAATCTTGTTTACAGTACTGTACTTCATTTATTTCGGAAGTATCCTTCCGTTCTATCCTCAATATGTGGAGCTGTACTGGAATCTTGACAACCTGACCCATATTCTTTTCTTGGGTGTACCCATAGAAGAACTACTGTTCGCCTTCACCTTTGGTATGTACTGGTCTGGATTATATGAACACTTGTATTGGAGAAAACTTAAAAACCGAAAGGAATTTTAACCAACTAAAACATTCAAATTATGAAAATACTATTGGCAGTAGACGGTTCAGACTTTAGCAAAGCTGCTGTAGATGAAATCAATAAAATGATATTACCATCATATGCTGAAATCTGCATCATAACTGTATATGAGTTTCCCACTATGATTGGCCCAGAATTAATGGCCACAGGTGGAAGCTTGAACAACTACTACGAAGATTTCATAAGTGGCGCTAAAACAATAGGTAATAAAATTGTTTCGGAAGCCAGCGATGTTCTAAAGAGCAAAAACAAAGCTCTTAACATAACTACTATCGTTGTGAGCGGACTACCCAAAAGTGCCATCCTCGAAAAAGCCGAGGATTGGAAAGCAGATTTAATTGTAGTGGGCTCTCAAGGTCAAGGTGCGTTGTCGCGCTTACTTTTAGGCTCTGTTTCCCAATATTTAGCCACCCACGCCAAGTGCTCGGTACTTATTGCAAGAGATAAAGATAAAGGGTGAATGAAATATGAACAACTAACAAATGAAAGATAGCCACACACATAAGAAAATAATGTCATCTGCCTGCAAGGTAACGGATAATATCTGCCTTCCAGATTCTGACCTACCTCGCGTAGTTATCATTGGTGGTGGTTTTGCTGGTCTGGCATTGGTAGAAAAATTGAAACATAAAGAAGTACAAGTTGTATTGTTCGATAAAAACAACTTCCATCAATTTCAACCTTTATTCTATCAAGTGGCAACGAGTGCTTTGGAGCCAGACAGCATTGTGTTTCCATTTAGAAAACAATTTAAGGGATATAAAAATGTAGTGTTCCGCTTGGCGGAAGTCGAGGAAATTCAACCCTCATCAAATACATTAACAACTACCAAAGGAAAAGTCCACTACGACTATCTGGTACTTGCAACTGGTACGACCACAAATTTTTTCGGAATGGATTCCATAGCCCAAAACAGCTTAGGGATGAAGGATATTCGTGATTCCCTCAACATTCGCCATATGATGCTGCAAAACTTAGAACAAGCAGCCATTACCTGCGATGATGATGAACGTGATTCCCTAACAAATTTCGTTATTGTTGGAGGTGGTCCCGCTGGCGTAGAAATGGCAGGAGCTTTGGCAGAGTTTTGCAAATACATCCTTCCCAAAGATTACCCAGAGTACCCTTCTTCCATTATGAATATTTATCTAATAGAAGCCATTGATGAGTTGTTAGGCACAATGTCAGACAAGGCATCATCGAAAACCCTCAAATATTTAGAGGATTTGAATGTAAAGGTATTATTAAATGAAGCTGTAAGCAATTATGACGGCAACGAAGTCACTACCAAAAGTGGTAAGACCATTTTGGCTAAAAATCTTATCTGGACGGCTGGCGTAAAAGGACAATTCCCAAAAGGTATTGATGAAAAACACGTGGTCAAGGGCAACCGTATAAAAACTGGCTCATTTTTAATGGTAGAAGGTTACGAAAACTTTTTTGCCATAGGCGATATCGCAGCACTCATTTCCAAAGAAACCCCAAAAGGACATCCACAAGTAGCACAGACAGCTATTCAGCAAGGTAAATGGTTGGGTGATTCACTATTAAAAATCATTAAGAACGAGGCACCAAAACCTTTCGAATATAAAGACAAGGGTTCTTTGGCAACCGTAGGAAAACGTAAAGCAGTAGCCGACTTGGGAAAAATGAAGTTTGCTGGCTATTTCGCCTGGTTACTATGGTCCATAGTACACTTGATGTCCATAAGCGGATTTAGAAATAGATTGATGGTTGGTTTTAATTGGGCGGTTAGTTATTTCACTTATGAAAAGAGCAACCGACTGATTATTAGAAATTTTAATCCGAAATCTTCGATTAAAAACAGGGGAAAATAATTTAAAAATGAAGAATAACAGAGAGAATAAAGATAAGCTTTCCCTAATAGGTTCCATATCCCTTGGTACAGGCGTAATGATTGGTGCTGGCATATTTGTCCTAATGGGTCAAATAGCTGAATTAGTGGGAGATCTATTTCCAATAGCATTTATTGCGGGAGCCGTTGTGGTGGGGTTCAGTTCATATTCCTATGTCAAGTTTTCAAATGCTTTTCCGTCGTCTGGAGGTGTGGTTAAATTCCTTAACAAATCCTATGGGCCTGGAACAACAACTGGGTTTTATTCTTTACTGATGTACGTATCAATGGTAGTTTCAGAAAGTTTGGTGGCCGGCACTTTTGGGGCTTATACACTTAGGCTATTTCCAGATTCCTACGCAAATTATGCCTCTGTTCTTGGAGTCGGACTTATTGTTATTGCTTATATAGTGAATATCCTGGGCAATAAGGTTATTGGTGCAACAGCTACCTTTACAGCAGTTGTCAAAGTTTTTGGTATTGCATTGCTCGCCATTGCAGGGTTAATAGTTTCTGGATTTGCAGACATTACAGGAAGCTATATTCCTCAAAATACCGAAGCTTTACCACAGGGCTTTGGCTTTGTGGCTGCATTGGCATTGGCAATCCTTGCCTATAAAGGATTTACAACAATCACGAACCAAGGAGCCGATATTAAAAGCCCGCATAAAAATCTTGGTAGGTCTATCGTGTTTTCCATACTTATCTGCACACTGATATATGTAGCCTTGGCATTAGCTGTTGCGGGAGGTTTAAGCATTCCTGAAATAATCGAAGCTAAAGATTATGCCCTTGCAGCCGCCGCAAAACCTGTTTTTGGGGAATGGGGTTCCTGGATTACCATTGGCATTGCCATTATTGCCACGGTTTCTGGGGTCATTGCCAGTATCTTTTCCTCTTCACGCTTGTTGGCAATGCTCAGCAATATGAAACAGGTGCCTTCTTTAACCAAACTTGGTAGCTTAAAAAATCCAGCACTAATATTCACGTCTTCCCTCGCCATTTTACTGACCGTGCTTTTCGATTTGACAAGGATAGCATCCATTGGGGCTATTTTTTACCTTATTATGGATATCGCTATCCATTGGGGGCTGTTCCGCAATCTTAGAAAAGAAGTGGATTTTAAACCAATTATCCCCGTGATTGCCATTATACTGGATGTTGCAGTACTCTCGGCCTTTATTTATATAAAATATCTGAACGATCCTTTGGTTCTTATTGTCGCGGCAATTGGGATTGTTCTAATACTTGTGGCGGAACGCCTTTTTATGATTTCACATACAGACGATGAAGGTAATATGCCGATGGGAATGAAGAATACAAGTGACAAAAACAATAAAACATAATTAATTAAAAACAATTTATATGAAAAATGTAGCAGTTATAGGTTACGGAGTCATTGGAAAAAGGGTGGCAGATGCCATCAACCTACAAGAAGATATGAAGCTTTCGGGAGTATGCGATATCATTACCGACTGGCGAATTCAAAATGCCGTAAGAAAGGAATACGATATTTATGCAGCTACCCAGGAAGCTGAAGGTAAAATGAAATCCGAAGGAATTTCAGTAAAAGGAAATTTACAGGAGCTTTTAAAGAAATCAGACCTGGTTGTGGACTGTACACCCAAAAAAATTGCCGCTCAGAATGTCGTTATCTACAAGGAGCAAAACATCAAATTTATTCTACACGGTGGCGAAAAACACGAAACCACAGGGCATTCCTTTAGTGCAGAAAATAATTACAAATCAGCTCTAAACTTGAATGCGACAAGAGTAGTTTCCTGTAATACTACGTCTATTTTAAGAACCTTGACCGCTTTAAAAAGAGCCGATTTATTGGATTATGCCAGAGGTACACTTTTAAGAAGAGCTACAGACCCTTGGGAAAGTCATTTAGGTGGTATTATGAATACGATGGTTCCCGAAAAAGATATCCCAAGCCATCAAGGTCCGGATGCTAAAAGTGTTGACCCAGAACTGGATGTCATCACCGCAGCAGTAAAAGTACCTGAAACATTGAGCCATATGCACTATTGGAATGTGAAGTTGAAAAGACAAGCCACAAAAGAGGAAGTTCTTAACGCCCTTAAAACATCTAGCCGTATTAAACTAATTCAATATGACCAAGGCCTAGTTTCAAACAATACCATTAAAGAAATGTTCTTGGATATGGGAAGACCTTGGGGCGATATGTACGAAGTAGCACTATGGGAAGATATGCTGAAGGTACAGGGAGACGAACTCTTTTATGCCTACGTGGTCGATAACCAAGCTATTGTAATCCCGGAAACAATTGATGCTATTAGGGCTTTAACTGGAATTGAAACAGATGGTACAAAATCCATAGCCAAAACAAATGAAAGTTTAGGAATCCATTAAATACTATCAAAATGAAAACAGACAAGAATATAGTAGAACTTTTAGGAGAAAAAGCAGACTTCTATTTAGAACACGTTTGTGAAAAAATAACAAAGGATGAATTGCAAGTGCCAAGCAAAAATAGTTTAGAAAAAGTATTTGGCAGTAGCAACAGAAATCCGCAGGTGCTTCGAAGTCTTTCACAATTGTACAACAACGGAAATCTGGGAGGTACAGGCTATTTAAGTATCCTTCCTGTGGACCAAGGTATTGAGCATAGCGCGGCCTTTTCATTCTATAAAAACCCAGATTATTTCGACCCAGAGAACATTATAAAACTCGCCCTTGAGGCCGGTTGTAATGGGGTGGCTTCCACGTTTGGGGTTTTGGGTTTGAATGCCCGAAAATATGCCCATAAAATCCCTTTTATCGTTAAGATTAACCACAATGAACTGCTTACCTACCCGAACAAATATGACCAAACACTCTTTGGTAAGGTAAAAACCGCTTGGGATATGGGAGCAATTGCCGTAGGAGCTACGATTTATTTTGGTTCAGCGGAAAGTAACAGACAACTCAAAGAAATAGCAGAGGCTTTTGAAGAAGCTCATAATCTTGGTATGGCTACCATTTTATGGTGCTATACACGAAATGAAGCTTTTAAAACCGATAAAGAAGATTATCACGCATCGGCCGATGTAACCGGACAAGCCAATCAGATTGGAGTAACGATACAGGCAGATATCATCAAACAAAAATTACCAACCAATAATTTTGGTTTCAAAGAGATAGGATTTGGAAAATATGATGATGAAATGTATAAAACCCTTACCACAGACCACCCTATTGACCTTTGCAGGTTGCAAGTAGCCAATTGCTATATGGGTAAAATAGGGCTGATTAATTCAGGTGGTGGTTCCAAAGGCAAATCAGATTTGTCCGAAGCTGTAACAACTGCCGTCATCAATAAAAGGGCTGGTGGCTCTGGGCTGATAATGGGAAGAAAAGCATTTCAAAAGCCCTTTAGCGAAGGCGTGAAAGTATTACAATCTGTTCAGGAAGTTTATTTGGACGATAAAATTAGTATAGCATAATCAACAGAATGTTTGACACAGAGATAAAATCATTAAAATCACTTAACCACTACCTCCTTAAACTGGTAGAAAGCCGTCTATGGCTTAAAGTAATCATTGCTTTGTTGTTAGGTGTTGGATTTGGTCTGTTATTGAGTCCACAAAACGGATGGATTTCTAAAGAAACAGCAGATATCGCGGGGAATTGGCTGGCATTGCCCGGTGTACTATTTCTGAAACTGGTTCAAATGATTATGATTCCGTTGATTGTGGCTTCCATCATCACAGGAATCGCAAGTAATGATAAGGACAGTTTAAAAAAATTAGGTGGTGGTGTTTTACTATATTTTTTGGGCACAACAATAGTTTCGGTTAGCATTGGTACGATACTATCCCAAATTTTTAGACCGGGTCGTTTTCTTCATCAACAAGCACTAAAAGAGCATAATGAAATTACGGCAGTTTCAACTGATGAACCCGAGCTTTCCTTCGGAGTTGAAACGATTCCTGATGCCATCTCAAACCTGCTTCCTGAAAATCCATTGGCATCTATGGTAAGTGGTGAAATGTTAAGTATTGTGATTTTCACAATCATTATTGGTGTAGCTGTGCTATCTCTTGAAAATGATTTACTGCGCCCAGTAAAGCTGCTTCTAACTGCCATTCAGGAAGTCTGTATGACGGTGGTAAAATGGTCTATGTTATTAGTCCCTATTGCTGTTTTCGGACTTATGGCGCAGCTTACCTCTAGTGTTGGTTTAAGTTCTCTTTCCGGTCTCACCTATTATGTTGGCGTCGTCCTGCTCGGTCTATTACTTTTGGTAATTTTCTATTTAGGGCTAATTGTGCTTCTTGGAAAAGCAAACCCTATGCATTTCCTAAAAAAAATAAGGGACGTTCAATTATTGGCCTTTTCAACCACAAGCTCTGCGGCCGTGATGCCACTTTCCCTTCAAACAGCCGAAGAAGAATTGAAGGTGGACAAGACCATTAGCAATTTTATTATTCCCATAGGTGCAACCGTCAATATGGATGGCACTGCACTCTATCAAACCATAACTACGCTATTCATAGCCCAAGCCTATGGCTTGGAAATGAGTTTGCTCAATATTATTGTGGTCATCGTAACTATCGTGGCTGCTTCCATTGGCACACCTGCCATTCCTGGAGGTGGTGTGGTAATACTCGCGTCTGTATTGGGAAGTGTCGGTATCCCAGCTGAAGGCATCATCATTATCATTGGTGTAGAAAGATTGTTGGGAATGTTCAGAACAGCTGTAAACGTAACGGGTGATCTTACAGCTTGTATGGTTTTTAATAGCTTGTATGGTATAAAAAAGACTGAAATTCTTAAAAAAGAAGCTTTATAACTATGGATAATACTATAAAACATATAGGTGTATTTACCTCTGGAGGTGATAGTCCAGGGATGAATGCAGCCT
>OJAU01000717.1_pt1 | contig 11470 bp, 8 predicted proteins | sample 1589791 | NCBI WGS metagenome assembly OJAU01 (sample SAMN05416849, study PRJEB24817) | seawater metagenome | isolation source: Sea water | place: Canada:Atlantic | collected 2013-07 | reverse complement strand
TAGGAGTCCGTCTCGTGGGCTCGGAGATGTGTATAAGAGACAGATATTGTTCAGCCCGACGCCGCCTATTTTGGCCTCAAAGACTATCAGCAGTTCTCGATTATTCGAAAAATGGTCGACGACCTTGCGCTGCCCGTCAGCGTTCACGGTATCGAAACAGCACGCGAGGCAAGCGGACTCGCGCTCTCTTCTCGTAACGGTTACCTGTCAGCCGAACAGAAGGCGGTCGCACCGCTGCTCTACCAAACCATTAAGGGCATCGGCGACGCGCTCGCAGCGGGCGATCAAGATTTCAAACGCCTAATCCAGGCGGGAAAACAACAGCTACAGGACGCTGGTCTGCAACCCGATTACCTCGCCATTGCCAATTCAGCAACCTTGCGGCCGGTGACCCAGGAAGACTCCCACCTCGTTATACTCGCCGCTGCTTTCCTCGGCAGCACCCGGCTGATCGACAACCTCAGAGTGTCGATTTAGTCGCCCTATAAACCCTAGCCTTTTTCTTTCTTAGGCTTTTAGTGCTGCGATTTATTCGGCTTCACCCGCGCGCCAAACACTCATGCCACAGCCCGAGACTGCGTTGAGATAGGGGTGCCTTTGCGGCATACTCAACCCAGAGTTAACTTCGGCCGTTACGCCCTTCGGCGACCTTGGAATCCCTTTCTATGTCTAGCAGCAAGCGCTATCCCGTGACAGAACAAGCCGCCGCTCAAAGCCATCTCGACAAGGCTCAGTACGAGGCGATGTACACCCAGTCTATCGAAAATCCCGAGGAATTCTGGGCCGAACAGGCTGGCAGCCTGCTGCATTGGCATGAGCCATGGCGTCATGTGAGCAGCGGTAATTTCGCCACCGCTGACTCTAAATGGTTCGAGGGCGCGCGACTTAATGTCGCCTACAACTGCATCGACAGACACCTAGAGCATCGCTCGGCGCAGACAGCGATTATTTGGGAAGGCGACGACCCCAATGACGATGCTCACATCACCTACAAGGCGCTGCATGAAGCGGTCGGCAGGCTTGCCAACGCACTCAAAGCGCGCGGCGTTAAGAAAGGCGACAGGGTCTGCATTTACATGCCAATGATTCCCGAGGCGAGCTATGCAATGCTCGCCTGCGCACGCATAGGTGCAGTACATTCGGTTGTCTTCGGGGGCTTTTCTCCAGAGTCACTTAAAGACCGGATTCTGGACTCGGACTGTCAGGTGGTTATTACCGCAGACGAGGGCATGCGCGGCGGACGCGCGATACCGCTAAAAGCGAATGTTGACCTAGCAGTCGCCGACTGCCCAGCTGTGCACACCGTACTCGTCGTGCGCCGCACCCACGCAAAAGTGGCATGGGACGACGCCCGTGACCTGTGCTATCACCAAAGTACGAGTGCGCAGTCAGCCGACTGCCCAATAGAATTAATGGCAGCAGAGGATCCCTTGTTTATCCTCTACACCTCGGGATCGACCGGCAAGCCCAAGGGCGTTCTTCACACCACCGCCGGCTATTTACTTGGGGCGAGCATAACCCACAAATACGTGTTCGATTATCACGAAGGCGATATTTACTGGTGTACCGCCGACGTTGGCTGGGTTACCGGCCATAGCTACATTGTGTATGGGCCACTGGCCAATGGTGCCACGACCCTTATGTTCGAAGGTGTGCCAACCTACCCAGATGTCTCACGCTTCTGGCAGGTGATCGATAAGCACAAAGTGAATATTTTCTATACTGCACCCACAGCAATCCGCGCACTCATGGCGTCTGGCGACGAGCCCGTAACCCGCACCTCGCGGTCCTCACTCAGACTTTTGGGCAGCGTCGGCGAGCCAATTAATCCCGAAGCATGGGAATGGTACTACCGCGTTGTGGGCGAGAACCGCTGCGCCATCGTCGACACGTGGTGGCAAACCGAAACCGGCGCTATCATGATTACACCGCTGCCGGGGGTAACCGACTTAAAGCCAGGCTCAGCCTCACTGCCGTTTTTTGGCGTAAAACCAGCGCTGCTCGATGCCGACGGTAACGAACTCGACGGTGTCGCTACCGGCAATCTAGTCCTCGGGCAGACCTGGCCAAGCCAGCTTCGCAGTATCTACGGCGACCACCAGCGCTGTATCGACACGTATTTCACGGCGTATCCGGGGTATTACTTTACCGGCGACAGCGCACACCGCGATGCCGATGGCTTCTACTGGGTAACCGGCCGCGTCGACGATGTCATCAATGTTTCTGGACACCGTTTGGGCACTGCCGAGATTGAAAGTGCGCTGGTATTGCACGCAAGCGTCGCCGAAGCGGCGGTGGTTGGCTATCCGCACGACATCAAAGGGCAAGCGATCTATGCCTATGTCACCCTTATGGACGGGGTCGATGAATCGAGCGATCTCAATGCGGCTCTTCGCGCGTTCGTGGCTACCGAGATTGGCGCTTTCGCGCGCCCCGAGATTATCCAATTCGCCCCGGGGCTGCCGAAGACGCGTTCTGGCAAAATCATGCGCCGCATTCTTCGTAAGATCGCGGCCAACGAACTCGATTCGCTCGGCGATACAACGACTCTCGCAGAACCGGCTGTGGTGGAACAACTGGTTGCAAACCGCGCGAACAACTAGACTCGTCTTCGAGACACTCCATGCAAGAAGTACTCCGCAGTGAAGGCTCCCGGTTAACCCTCAACTTGGGGAGAGTGCGCGCGTTCGTCTCTGCGCTGCTGTCACATTTTCCCTTAACGCTTCAGGGCAGCCTCGCGCTCGTTTTATCGGCAGGCGCGCTGCGCCTAATTGGCTATGGCAGCATGGACCTTGTGGTTTTCGCCCTCTGCCTGTGCGCACTGTTCGTTGTTATCCTTTCTCTTTTCGCCACGGTCATCGGTGGGCTAGTCGTGCAGCGCAAAGTGATGCGCACATTGGAGTGTCAACCGAACTCACGATCGAGTGCGGAAGCATTCGAGGCGGGGTATCACAACAGCACCGAGTTCTCGCTGCCCGCAATAGCCTGGCTTCCGCTCGTACGCTTAAACTGGCGAATCGTTTCGCCAGCCAATACTGAAACGCTGACCGAACGGCGACGAGATAATCGCCTTCATGAAACCATCGTCCCCGCTCACCGAGGGAAAAACGATGCAGTAATCCGTCGCTTCGAGGTTCGAGATGCACTCGGGCTGTGTAGTTACAGTTGGCTCGCCACCCAGCCTCTTGCACACATGATTTTGCCCCGACTCGGCGCTTATCACCCCTTTACCTTGCAGCGCGCCCGCATAACCGCCGACGGTTTGCCAGAGACAAACGGTGAGCCTTTGGGGGATCGGATGGAAATCCGGCCCTACGCACCCGGCGATTCGGTGCGCGATATTATGTGGAAGGGCTTCGCCCGCAATCGCCAGCTTAATGTCCGGTTACCCGAGCGGAGCGTCGCGTTCGACGACAAAGCCTGTGCCTATTTGGTTAGCGGGACGGGCGACGAAGCCGCGGCTGCCTTAGCAAGACTGACTTTAGAAAGCGGCTTGCTCGGGGACGATTGGCGCTTTGGCGCCGACGGCGCAGGCAATGATAATGGTCGCGCAAACGAATACCGGAACCTGGCCGACGCGCTTGTCGCGATCGCTGACTCTGCCGCGCCAGAGGAGTTAGCTCCTCACAGCTATGGCTTAGACAGGTTTCTAGCCGCTCAGCACTGCAGCCACTGCCTCGTCTTCGCGAGCGCCCGCGACTCAGAGGTGTTGGCTAGGCTCGCCGCGACTGCTCAATCACGCACGTGTCGTCTTAATCTGGTTATCGGAGTCGACATAGTCGGCAGGCGCACACCAAAGTCGCGCCTGCACAGGGCGCTGTGGAAAGATTCGGACGTGCTCTCTTCGAACGTGCTAGCGAAGACACCCAAGGCTTCCCCAGTATTGGATTTGACCACCCTGAGCCAGCGCGTAGAATCGATCGTATTAGTGGACAGGACTAGCGGAGATTTAGTGAAAATCTCTGACCTTAAGGATGCGATTCTTGGCTAAGCCACCCCCTCTTTTTCACACCAACGGCAGCCTGACACAGTCGGCGACCAATGAACTCGCGCGTCGTTTCGGCCTAACTCAGCTATTTCGCCTCGGCGCTGTCGCGTTCGCCGCTTGGCTTATGAGCCTGCCGCTCACGATAGCGAGCGGTTCACTTGGCACCATACTTGGCGCACTGCTTGGCCCGCTTATTCTCTGCGCCCTCCCCCATTCAAGTCGAGCCTTGCAGCTGCGTTTTGGCGCTGCGGCAGTCCTCGCTTTCGTTTTTGCCGGCACCGGCTTACTACTGGCCACCGTGCTACGAAATGGCAGCGAGGTAGGCTCACTGCTTAGCGCGAGCGCCACAGCATCGGGCAATCCGCTTAGCCTCTACAGCGCGGGTGAATTCATCGCGGGTTTCACGCTCGCCGCCGCTTTCTGTGGAAGCCTACATCTGCTCTCGCAGCGGGGTGCTGTCGGCAGGATAGGCGAGCTTCTATTCATTGCCTGTGCGGTTGTGTTTACGCTCACCGCCCATCGCAACGGCATGATCGATCGCCCCTTCCTGTTAGGCGACTTCGCCCTCATCCGCGGCTACGACCCCGCCTATTTACTAATGGCGATAGGCGCTGTTTGTCTGCTATTGCTGACTGCGATCAACCTGCAGGAGTCAAGCAAAGGTCGAGCGCTTTATCATCTCTTGGTCCTGACTGCTGTGAGCCTGTTGCTGATGCTCTTCGTTAGCCGCTTCGGCTTGCCAACCCCTGAGCTCACGAACGACCTCGGCCTGACAGGGCAGCAGGGAAGCGGTCCACAGGAAGACAATCCCTTCCAAGACAGCACCAACGACCCGAAGGATAAGGCCGCGCCAGTTGCTGTTGTTGTTTTTCATGACGACTATGAGCCCGCTGATGGCTCCTACTATTTCCGTGAATCGGCCTACTCTCAATTTGACGGACAACGCATCGATTACGCGACGCGCCCAGACATGGACACAGATTTGCTCAGAGGGTTTGATGCCAGCGCAGCCGACTCGCTCGCTTCAGGTAACGAAGCCGGCCTAAGCTACGCAATCTCGCCAGCCGCGGAGGCGCCCCGCAAAGGCGTGCGCACAACTATTGGCACACTGGTACCGCACCGCGCACCTTTCGGACTAGACACGCCCACCCGCTATTCGCGCATTCCTAACCCTAATGCCACGCGCTTCGATAGCACTTACGAAGCGATTTCACAGGTGCCGCTCTTCGACTTTGATATTCTGCTGGGACGAGAGGTTGGCAATAAAAATTGGCGCGGCGACATTGCCGCTGAATACCTCAAACTGCCGGATGATCCGCGCTATGCCGACCTTGCGAACTCGCTAACCGCCTCGCTAAAGCCAGAATTTGCGCAGGATGCCTTCGCACGCGCGTGGACCATTAAGCAGTATCTCGACGAGAACGGAATCTATAGTCTCAAAAATGCGCACGCCGCCGAGGCAGACCCTGCCGCCTCTTTCCTCTTCGGCGATCTCACCGGTTACTGCGTCCACTTTGCCTTTTCGGCGGTGTATATGTATCGCAGTCTCGGCATTCCTGCTCGCGTTGGCGTGGGCTATTCTGTCCCTGCGAGCAATCGCGCTGGCGGCTCTGCTCTGCTTATCCAAGCGATCCATGGCCACGCTTGGCCCGAGATTTACTTCGAAGGTGTGGGCTGGGTCATAATCGATCCGGCACCTCAGCAGACCCTTGTCGATATGACCACCGATCCACAGGACAATCTGCAACAACTACTAGGCGACATGTTGCGCAACGAGTCGTCTTTCGAGCAGTTTATCGACAGCAAACGCGAGTCCACCTTCGATCCCCTGGCCTTGCTGCAGCAGGCAGGCCGCTGGCTCACATACGCAGCGGTAATCATTGCGCTCTTCGGGTATTTTGCCAAAATGCAGCGGCGACTCGCAGCGCGCTTCGGCTCACAAGCGAGCCGGCCGCGCACCGGCTATCGAGCGACACTCGACCGTCTCGCCGACTCGGGGCTTAGGCGACACTACGGTGAATCGCGAGAGGCCTTTGCAGCCCGCTGCAACGCCCTCGCACCCGGCCTCGCGCCGCTTACGCGAGCACATTTAGCCGCAACGTTAGGCTTTTCAGATCGAGCCGACAGCGCTGAGCAATCGGATCGAAGCATCACCGCAGCGCCGAGTCTGAGTGCAGACGACTGGCAAGCGCTAGAACAATCGGTTTCTTCAGATTTGCAGGCCAATATTCCTCTCTGGCGTAGATTGCTAGGCGCCCTACACCCCTTTAGCTGGTCGACAATACGCTAGCCCGATTGGAGCTTTACATGAGTTTTGAGCATGAAACAGAGAACTATAAAAAAGAGAGCGATGAATCGGTCGCGTCTTTTAATGCACCCCACGCGACCGCCAAGCCAGCAAACGAGTTAGACGCTGCGCGCGCGACACTCCTAAAACTCGTTAACATTGTTAAAACAAAAGTGATTGGCCGCGATGAGGTTATTGAGCTTTGCGTCATCGCGCTAGTCGCCGACGGCCATGTGCTCCTCGAAGACTTTCCCGGCTCTGGCAAGACTACGCTCGCGAAGACGTTGGGCGAAGCAATCGTCGGCCAGATGCCGCCTAACGTCTCTGACGATGAATCAGGCGCCGAGTCAGGGATCGCCGCCTTCCGCCGCATTCAGTTTACCCCCGATCTGCTGCCTTCGGATGTCACCGGCGTGCCGATATTCGACCCAAGTAATAATAGCTTTCATTTCCGCCGCGGCCCTCTTTTTGCGCATGTTGTGCTAGCCGACGAGATCAATCGTACCTCACCAAAGGTGCAATCGGCGATGCTCGAAGCGATGGGCGAGAAACAAGTTTCTGTCGACAACACGACGTATCCACTCGGCGAATTATTCTTCGTTATTGCTACTCAGAATCCACTTGATCTGGTTGGCACTTACCCATTGCCGACCCCTCAGCTGGATAGATTTTTATTCAAACTCACCATGCAGCATATCGATCGCGAGGCTGAACTCGAAGTCTTATCCACTCACCTTGATCGACAACAAACACTCTATGACGACGAGTCCGTGCACAAACGCACAGTGAGCCAGATCGACCTATTGCATGCGCGGAGGGTTATCGATTCTGAGGTCGAAATAAGTGCCGCAGTAAAAGTCGCTTTAGTTGATATCTCTCGAGATTTGAGGAGCGATCCGCGCGTTCTGCAAGGAAACTCTACCCGCAGCATTGTGCTTATGCTGCCAGCGTTGAAGGCCGCCGCCGCGCTGGACGGCCGCAACTATGTGAGCGCAGCCGACATAGAAAAACTGCTGCCCCGTGTCTTCGCCCACCGAGTGGAACTCGCCCCAGGTGCCGGTGATGTGAACGCGCTGCTTCGCGAACTCATGCTGCCTTCTATGGAGCAACTCGCTAGATCTACCCTACGCTGAGGCCTAAGAGTGATGGCACTGCGCCGGAAAAAGCACCAATCAACACATGAGCGGTCTCAGCACGTTAAGCAAATTTTATTGCTCGGTGCCGTCGTATCCGCATGCCTAAGCTGCGGTGCGAGAGGCCAAAATCTTAGCGAAATTGAATTGCCTGCGCCGGAAATTTGTTTTGGCCTTCGCTCGATTGTCGAGCCCGAAGCCCTTGCCGTCTGCAGTGCGCTCGATGCCAGTCAGCGTATCCGTGCGCGCGAGCTTGCGGAACAGTGGCTTACTTCTGCCCCAACCTCCTCCGCTGCACACTACACGCTCGCCGAGGTGTTGCTCACCGTCGAAGGCAATGTGCCGCGCGCGCTTTTCCACCTTAACCAGGCTGAGGCAAACAGCAAAATTCGCTCATTCGATCAGATGGTCGAGGCGGGCAACGATCTCCCAGTAGGCTCAGTGCCAGAGACACCACTGTGGCATTACCTCACCCTTAATCAACTGTCTTCGGTGCATCAACTCGTCGGCAATCAAGAAGAGTCTCTTCGCTATCTCGATGCCTTGGCCGAAGCCTATGGGGTCGACCTCGAACCCTATAAAGGCTGGCCTTTAATCAAACTAGGCCGTTTCGAAGACGCGCGTCAAAGTGCGCTTCGCGTCCTTGCCAAAGATGACGTCGACCGATTTTCCGAAGCGCAGGCGTGGAACACACTCTGTGCAGTAGAACTCAGCGCCCCTCAAGAATCGCAGGCTGCACTCGCCTGTGACAAGGCGCTAGAATTAGACGAGGCTGCGCAAAATACACGAGAAGAGTTAAGCACCGTCACCCTTACAAACGCCGCAGAAGTCGCCTTGAGCAGGCTGCGCATCGATCAAGCTGAGCGTTTAATAGACAGAGCGACGCGCTACCCAAACCCGAGCAGTGTTTCTAATCCTTGGATACAGAAGCTCTACCTTACGCTCGCACAGGGTCGATTCGACAATGCGCAGAGCGCGTTAGAGCAAATGCTCGTCTGGCGTAACAGGCAAGATCCGCTTATTGGTGTTAGCAATCGCGCCGAACACTTTCTTGCCAGTGCGACTTTTTTACTGCTCGCCGGATACACTGAAGAGGCTGCGCGGCTTGCCGAATCCGCGTTGAATCAGCCCGATCGCAATGGCAATTTTAGTGCCGACGATGCACAGAAAGATGCGATTGCGGCATTGCTTACCGCCCTCGCCTTTCGCGCCGACTATGAACGCCAGCTAGAATTTGCAGCGGCTCAAGAGTGGGGAGTCAGGCTCTCTGCCACCGCCTCGGCGCAACTCACTCGACTTGCCGCTTGGCGCGCGGGTCGCCGAGCAGCGTCACTTTTCGCTAACGCCGATACCATGCGAAATCGCCTGCGTCCCTATGGCCCGCTCGACGTTCACATACCCGAATGGATAGAGCCTGAAATCGCACGACTGCTCGGCGCGGGTGTCTTTACCTCGCTAATCGAAGACGCTGAGACCCGGGGCTCTTTCAGCGGCGCGCAGGGCTACAAACACTCTTTCGCTACCGAATCTGCGGCTCTGCGACACGATTCTGACGGAGTGATTGATGAAGGCACACTCGCCCTCTCACTGCTACCCGATGCCGAAGCGATGCTCCGCGCGCGAGTCCAGTGGCATATGGCTCGCGCGCATTGGCAAAAAGGCGACAGCGGCTCGGCGCGCAACTTTTTTAGCGCCTCACTGCGCCAAGACCCAAGCCTTGCTCGCCGACTCGGCGCAGGCATTCCTGTCGCCATTAGTCATGACGGCACACCCTCCGCACTTGCGTTAGCTAATAGGTTATCAATCTCACCTCGTTTTGAGGCGTCACCCGAGGGGCTAGCATTAGAGATAAGCGCAAACACCCTTTGCCTTCGAGACAGCGAAGAGGCAGTGATTTCATGCTACACTCCAGCGCGTAAAAGCGAGTCAATTACTGGCGATTCCCCAGCCATCCTCTCTCTGCCTCTTGCTAACGATAGCGCCTTGGTCGCCGTTGAGTTTCAGCGCCAACTGTTCGGTATCGGCGTCGAGCTGAGCAAAGCTCAACGATCGGCAATTATGGGCGCGAGCGTAGTATTGAGATCGCAGAGTTACGGCAATGACACCTCGCTACCTGATTTTTAAGCCGGGCGATTGAGCAGATCAAATTGCACAAACTTAGGTAAGGCGGTCTGCAAATCAGCGCGTGACTGAGCGACTGGGGATTAGACGACACCTTTACTGCGCGCCACAACGTGGCTCGCCACGGGAAAATTGTGAACATTGAGAATACCCTAGCCAAACGAGTCATTATCCTTCTCGCGGCAACCTCGGCGCTCGGCCCTACCGCAATGCAAATATTGCTCCCTGCGATTCCGGTTATCAAAGAAACGTTCGCCGTCAGCGCTGAGGTCGCGCAGCTCACTCTTAGCCTGTCCATGCTCGCGATTGCGATTGGCACTCTCACCTATGGGCCTCTCTCGGATCAGTTCGGCCGGCGGCCTATTATGCTGCTAGGCCTGTGCATAACCATCATCGGCTCGCTTTTCTGCTATTTCGCCAACACGATCGAGATGCTGATTCTCGGCCGAATTATTCAAGCGTTTGGCGGCGCTGTCGGGCTTGTGCTTGCGCGCGCAATCGTACGGGATGTGTATGGCCCTGAGCAGGCCGCGCGAGTGATTGCAACACTCGTTATGGTGATGGTAGTGATGCCCATGCTGTCGCCCGCGCTAGGCGGTGAACTGATGCATCGCTTTGGCTGGGAGTCGGTGTTTCTTGTCATGGCAGTACTCAGCCTCGGCATTCTGCTCGTGCTGCGCTCCTCTCTCGTCGAGACTTTGGCCGAGCCGGTGCCTTTCGACGGTGTCGGTGCGATGCTTGGTAACTTTGCCCATCTATTTCGCTCGCGCGCGTTTCGAGGCTATGCCTTCTGCGTAAGCTTTGTCTCTGTGGTATTTTTTGCCTTCATCTCGGCTGCGCCCGAAATCATGATCACGGTGCTCAACCGCCCTCCTACAGAATATGGTTACTATTTTATTATGGTGCCGCTAGGGTTCATGGTCGGCAATTATATTGCGCGTCACTTCGGCCGGACTCTCGGTATCAATCGTTTAATTATGCTCGGTGCCAGCACCGGCATAGTTGGTATAGTCAGTGCCATCGTTTTGCAGCTCCTCGGCTTTCACCACCCACTCGCGCTTTTTATCCCTGTCGCCATCGCTGTGCTCGGCAATGGCATCACACTGCCTAATGCACAGGCTGCGGCGATTAACGAATTCCCTCGTTTCGCGGGCACCGCGTCGGGATTGACTGGATTTTTACAGATGGCTTTTTCGGCTATCGCGGCACAACTTGTCGCTGTTATCTTTAACGGTACGGTGTACCCGCTGTTGCTCATGATGCTCGCCGCGTCGATCGCCTCGCTGCTTTTTTTCTTGGCAGGGACACGAGAAGTTGGCGCAAAAGTCGTCAACAGCCAAAGCTAGAAAGGACCATACGTCGGCTACAGACTGCGCAACTGCTCGCAGAATCCTTGCTCATCTCGCAAACACCGCAGATCGAGAATGAGTGAACCATCCGAGAGGCGTCCTATTATAGGCTTCGGTAATGCACGCAGCGTTGCCGCCAGCTCGGTCAGTCCAGCATCGCTCTGTCCTGAGCGCAGTGAGATGGCAATCGCACGGCTCGGCATCAGTTCCAACGGGAGCGCGCCGCTGCCAATCTGACTCTTGCAATCGAGTCCGTCAGTAACAAACTCCTTACCGACTGCCTCACGCACTACTGGTAGCACTCGCTGCACAGCTTTTTCGATGTCATCGACTGACCGCGTTAAATCCGCCAGCAGTGGCAATCGCTGAGGCAGAGACTCTGGATCTCGGTACAGCTGCAAGACTGACAACAATCCTGCCAGCACCGTTTTGTCGACTCTTAAGGCGCGCTTGAGGGGGTTCGCTTTAATGCGCTTAATGAGATCAGCCCGGCCAACAATGATTCCAGACTGCGGCCCACCAAGCAGTTTATCGCCGCTAAACGCTGTCTCTTATACACATCTCCGAGCCCACGAGACGGACTCCTATCTCG
>OJAU01000714.1_pt1 | contig 11515 bp, 10 predicted proteins | sample 1589791 | NCBI WGS metagenome assembly OJAU01 (sample SAMN05416849, study PRJEB24817) | seawater metagenome | isolation source: Sea water | place: Canada:Atlantic | collected 2013-07 | reverse complement strand
ATCTACACAGAGTAGATCGTCGGCAGCGTCAGATGTGTATAAGAGACAGGTACAGCATTTATACTCAAACTTATTGGAGCATTTATTGTTTTATTGTTGCTGTTTTTTACAGTAAATATAATTTCCACAGATGCTCAGACCAAACTATTAATTATCGTCATAGCATCTGCAACAATTTTTCAAAGCATGAATGTTGTTGATTTTTACTTTCAAAGCAATGTACTCAGTCGGTACGTGGCCTTTGCCAATGCTTTTACCTTGCTTATCTCATCAGCAGTAAAAGTTTGGCTTATAGTTAACGATGCTCCGCTTATGGCATTCGCATGGGTCGTATTGTTTGATAGCGTTATCTTGTCGCTGGGTTATATTTACTTTTACCTAAAAATCGGAAATAGAATAAAACAATGGTCGTTTGATAAGGCGTTAGCGCAGCGTTTACTAAAAGATAGCTGGCCGCTAATATTGAGTGGTATCGTGATTTCGATTTATATGAAAATTGATCAAATTATGATTAAAGAAATGCTTAATGCAGAAGCCGTAGGGCAATATGCCGCAGCAGTTAAAATAAGTGAGGCGTGGTATTTTATACCAATGGTTGTAACCTCATCACTATTTCCAGCGATTATAAAAGCAAAGAAACAAAGCGAAGAGCTTTACTACGAGCGCTTACAAAAACTATATGACTTAATGGTTTGGGTAGCAATAGGTATAGCATTACCCATGACCTTTTTATCAGATTGTGTGGTTTCTTTATTGTATGGAGAGCAATATAGCCAAGCAGGCAGTGTATTGATGATACATATTTGGACTGGGGTGTTTGTGTTTTTCGGCGTAGTACGAGGAAAATGGATGCTAAATGAAAACTTGCAAACCTATTCCTTAGTGTTTATGTGGGTTTCTGTCACTATAAATATAGTACTAAATTATTTGCTTATTCCTGTCGTAGGGGTGGTTGGGGCTGCAATTGCGACTTTACTTACACAAGCAACGGGTACCGTTATAGTTCCATTATTTTTTAAAAAGCTGAGGCTATCTTTTTTTATGATGGCTAAAACAATGTTTGTTTTTAACAAAAATCATAAAAGATGAGAGCTAGAAAAAATATCATAACAAGGCTGAGGGCCTGGTTTAGGAAAACTGTATGTATTAAATATTCTCTGTTAAATTTGGTAAAACGTGGGTCTGGGCTTACTTCAAGTCCAAGGGAGAAGCTTTTAATTGTAAGTTTAACAAGTTATCCCAAAAGATTTAACGTTGTTTATTTAGCGATTGAATCGTTAATGAGCCAAACTGTAAAACCAGACAAGATTATTTTGTGGTTATCAATAGATGAACTGACTAATAATAAAATACCCTATAAGCTTGAAAAGTTAAAATCTAGAGGGTTAGATATAAGAATAGCTAATGAAAATATAAAGTCTTATAAGAAATTAATTTATTCTATTGAAGAGTTCGAAAAGAGTAATATCATAACCTGTGATGATGATGTTATTTATCATAAAGATTTTATTGGCGGGTTGTGCAATAAGTCAAAAGAGTTCCCTTACCATATTGTTGCTTATAGATGTACATGGATGAGAAAAGAGAGTGCTAACAAACTACATGAGTATCTAAATTGGGGTTCCCCTAAAGATAATAAACCATCGTTAAATATTTTTCCTACGGGGGTAGGGGGCGTCTTATACCCCCCCGGTTCTTTGGATGACAGGTTTTCAGATAGAAATCTATTTATAAAGCTAGCACCATCGGCGGATGATATTTGGTTTAAAGCAATGGCGTTATTAAATAAAACAAAGACAGTGATGGTTAATGAAAAAAGTACAGATTGCTTTACGGTAATTGAAGGTTCTCAAGATGAAGCTTTATGGCATATTAATGTCACGGAAAACAAAAATGACGAGCAACTTAAAGAAGTCTTTGATTACTTTAAATTGTATGACCTTTTAGACTAAGGCGTATGGGTAATAAGGAAATCTTGATTTTCTCATACCATGCTGGGCGCATTAGTGAGGTAGTGATATGATGCAGCCTAATACGCATGCCCCCATCATCCTTTTTGTCTACAACCGCCCTTGGCATACTAGGCAAACGATTGAAGCCTTACAAAGAAACGAATTAGCAAGTGAAAGCGAGTTATTTATTTATAGCGATGCTGCTAAAAGCTCTAAAGCCAACGCTGCTGTTCAGGAAGCTCGTGACTATATTTATTCAGTCTCTGGCTTTAAAAAAATTACAATAATTGAGCGTAAATATAATTGGGGGCTTGCTGATTCTATTATTGATGGCGTGACTTCTATTGTGAATAAATACGGGAGGGTAATCGTGCTAGAGGATGATTTAGTGACGAGCCCTTTTTTTTTAAAGTTTATGAATGACGCGTTAAGTTTTTACGAAAATGAGAAAAGAGTTTGGCATATTAGTGGTTGGAGTTACCCAATAGAAATAGAAGAATTAACTGATGTTTTTTTATGGCGTGTGATGAATTGCTGGGGATGGGCCACATGGTCAGATAGGTGGTGTCATTATGAAAAAAATGTAGATGAAACACTTGCGTTGTTCGATGATGAAATGATTCGCCAGTTTGATTTGGATAATAGTGGTATTTTCTGGAATCAAATATTAGCAAATAAAAAAGGGTGTTTGAATACTTGGGCTATCTTTTGGTATGCGTCAATTTTTTTAAAAAAAGGTTTTTGCCTTAACCCATCAGTGAGTTTTGTTCAGAATATAGGTCATGATGGAAGTGGTGTTCATTGTGGCGTGATAAGTGATGAGGTGAGAAACTTGAATATGAAGGGTAGTTGCGAATTCCCTCTTGCTGTTAATGAGTATATATTAATTAGAGAGAAAATTGAACAATACTATAAAACAAGGAAGAATACGTTCGCTGCCCGTTTGTATAACATGTATCTGAGAATTAAAAGGAAAGTGGTGGGGTGAACGTATTGATTATTAGCTCATCCGATATTAAAGGCGGTGCTGCTCGTGCCACTTATCGTTTGCACGAGGCATTACTTAAGTTGGGTATTGAGTCTCACATACTTGTGGATACCAAGTTGAGTGATGATTACAGAGTTATTGGGCAAGACTCAAATATAGGGAAAGGTATTGCTTTAATACGCCGCATTTTAGATCGTCTACTTGTAAATACGTATAAGCTCCGTTCAAAAACTTATTTCTCCCCAAGTTTAGTTCCCTTTTCCGGCCTAGTTAAACGTATTAATGCGGTTAACCCAGATGTTGTTCATTTGCATTGGGTTAATAAAGCGATGTTGTCTATCTCTGATATTGCGGCGATTAAAGCTCCTATTGTATGGAGTCTGCATGATATGTGGGCATTCACAGGCGGGTGTCATTATGATGAAGGTTGTGGTGCTTTTGAAAGGGCTTGTGGAGAGTGCAAAGTACTGGGCTCAAATAAAGCAAATGACTTAAGCTGCAAGGTTTTTAAGAAGAAGTTGGCGACTTATGCTGAACACCCAAATTTAACCGTAGTGGGTTTAAGTCAGTGGCTTGCTGATTGCGCCTCTAAAAGCAAACTATTTAAGAAACGTCAAATAGTTTGCTTGCCTAATCCAATTGATACATCTGTTTACTCACTGTTAGATAAGCGTACTGCACGTGATTTATTAGGGTTGCCAATGGATAAGAAATTAATTTTATTTGGTGCGATGAATGCAACATCGGACCCTAGGAAAGGGTATCGTGAACTCAGTGAAGCATTGATGCAGTTAGAAGGAGAAGGGCTTGAGTTGGTTGTTTTTGGCGGTAGTAAGCCAGAAATACAGCAAGATTTTAAACTCAAGGCGCATTATTTAGGGCAATTACATGACGATGTAACATTAAGGGCGCTCTATAGTGCTGCTGATGTAATGGCCGTGCCTAGCTTGCAGGAGAATTTATCAAACGCGGTGATGGAAAGTTTAGCGTGTGGTACACCAGTTGTAAGCTTTGATATTGGAGGTAATGGCGATATGGTTGAGCATCAACGAAATGGTTATCTAGCGAAACCTTACGATACATCCGATTTAGCAACTGGTATTGAATGGATTTTGAATGCTAAAAATTATCAAGAGTTGTCGACTAATGCACGGGGAAAGGTATTGAGTGAATTTGACAGCGATGTTGTTGCAAAACAATATATACAGCTTTATGAGTCGGTGTTAGAAAAAGCAAAATTATGACTAAGAAAAAAGCATTAATTACCGGCATAACAGGTCAAGATGGTTCGTACCTTGCTGAGCTGTTATTAGATAAAGGTTATGAAGTTCACGGGATTAAGCGGCGGGCATCGTCTTTTAATACCGACAGGATTGATGGGTTGTATCAAGATCCGCACGTAGATAACAGGAATTTAATATTACATTATGGCGACTTAAGCGATAGCTCTAATTTAACCCGTATTTTACAAGAGGTTCAGCCGGATGAAGTCTATAACCTGGCCGCGCAATCACACGTGGCGGTTAGTTTTGAATCACCTGAGTATACGGCAGATGTAGATGCGCTTGGAGCCCTTCGTTTGCTGGAGGCTATTCGTTTACTCGGCTTGGAAAAGACAACTCGGTTCTATCAGGCATCTACTTCTGAATTATATGGCTTGGTTCAAGAAACGCCCCAAACAGAAACCACGCCTTTTCACCCGCGTTCGCCCTACGCGGTTGCCAAAATGTATGCGTACTGGATAACAGTTAACTATCGTGAAGCATATGGTATGTATGCCTGCAATGGCATTTTGTTTAATCATGAGTCACCTAGGCGAGGGGAGACCTTTGTTACCCGTAAGATTACACGAGGTTTAGCTAATATTTATGAAGGGCTGGATGATTGTCTTTATTTAGGCAATTTAGATGCTAAACGTGATTGGGGGCATGCTAAAGATTATGTAGAAATGCAATGGTTGATGTTGCAGCAAGACAATCCCGAAGATTATGTGATTGCAACAGGTAAACAATATTCGGTACGTGACTTTATAGAATGTGCGCTCGAAGAGCTGGGTTTGGGGATAAAGTGGCAAGGTAAGGGGTTAAATGAAATAGGTGTATTAGAATCAGTGCCGAAAAATTGTAAGAGAAAAGTGGGTGATGTGATTATTCGTATTGATGCGCGCTACTTTAGGCCGGCAGAGGTGGAAACTTTATTAGGCGATGCATCTAAAGCTAAAAAACAATTGGGCTGGTCACCTAAAATTACCTTTAAAGAACTGGTGTGCGAAATGGTACGCAGTGATCTTGAGCATGCACGGCGAGATACATTATTGATTAACACAGGCTTCGACGTTGTAACGACCCAAGAATAAGACATGGATAAGTCGGCAAAAATTTATGTGGCAGGTCATCGTGGAATGGTGGGTTCAGCCATTATTCGAGAGCTAAATAAAAAGGGTTTTCGAAATATTATTAAAAAAACACGTGGTGAGCTGGATTTGTTAAACCAGCAAGCAGTGGAAGATTTTTTTGCGCAAGAAAAGCCGGATTACGTGGTGTTGGCAGCAGCTAAAGTAGGTGGGATTTTTGCTAATAACGAATACCCAGCAGAGTTTATTTATGAGAACGTGATGGTGCAAACTAACGTGATCCATCAGGCGTATAAAGCGCAGGTAAAGCAGTTGTTGTTTTTAGGGAGTTCGTGTATTTACCCTAAATCAGCTGAACAACCGATGCAGGAATCCGCATTGTTAACAGGTGAGTTTGAGCCGACGAATGAGCCGTATGCGATTGCTAAAATTGCTGGTATTAAACTGTGTGAATCGTATAACCGTCAATATGGCACAGATTTCCGCTCGGTGATGCCGACGAATTTATATGGGCCAAATGATAATTATGATTTACAAAATAGCCACGTTATTCCTGGTTTAATCAAGCGAATTCATCAGGCAAAGACGAATAACGATAAGTCGTTGAAAGTATGGGGGACGGGTAGCGCAATGCGAGAGTTCTTGTATGTTGATGATTTAGCCCAGGCTTGCGTAATGTTGATGAATATTCCAAAAGGCGACTATAAAGCGTATATACCCGAACGAAACAGCCACATTAATATTGGCACAGGATCTGATATTTCGATTAAAGAACTGGTCGCTATTTTAATTGATATTATTGGTTATAAAGGCCAAATAGAGTGGGATACGTCAAAACCCGATGGAACACCGCGTAAGTTGTTGGATGTAAGTCGTATGACTTCATTAGGTTGGAGTGCTTCAACATCGCTGATTGACGGGCTTCGTCTAACATATCGACGTTACTTAGAAACCTTGTAGATGGCTATTGATTCACAATGCAATCATTTAAACAAAGTACTTGATATCGTAATACCTGTTTACAATGATAATCCGTATCTGGCAGAAACATTAACCTCAATTTTTAAGCAACAATCTCCTGATGGCTGGCGCTTTCATGTTTATATTATTGATGATGGTTCAGAGGTGCCGGTTAATTTAGATATACCTAAAGAAAATACTTCGGCTGTTAGCTTGCTCAGGCTTAAAAAAAATTCGGGGTGTAGTGTCGCTAGAAATAAAGGGGCTTATGCTGGATATGGTGAGGCCATATTGTTTTTAGATGCGGATTGTTCGTTGGCAAAAGAAAACGTATTGGCCTTGCTATTAGAAGAATATGTTAAAGGTTATGATGTTTGCTTTGGACAAATTTACGCGCCACAAGATGACTTTTGGGCAAAATATCAAAATGAGGTAGCTGCAGAACGGGCGGCTCGTTTTAGATCAGGTGAGTTATCCAGTATGACGACACAGATTGTTATGGTTGAGGCTGCTATATTTAAAAAGGTCGGTGGTTTTGATGAGCGCTATCACTTTGGCTTTGAAGATAGAGATTTGTTTCTTTCGTTAATAAATATCGGTGCCAATGTTTCTTTAGTGGAGAAGGCTGTAGTGAACCATAATGATCAACTTTCATTGTCATCTGTGGTGAAGAAGTTGTATGGAGCTGGTAAAAGCGCTTCCACGCGATTTATTGAAAAACACCCGGGTGAATATTCTAGGCTGCCTTACGCAAAAGCAGATGTTAGGTATTCAAGGAAACTTTGGGTATCAGTAAAGTTAGTTCCTGTAGCCTTTCTTCGGTTTTTAGTTAGTTTCACTGATTGCTTAATAAATAGAAAAGTTCTTACCTACATAATCTTAAAATGGTGTGTGAAATATGTTTCAGGTTTGGCTTACTTACTTGGGACGAAAGAAGCTCGTTAATAGTGATAGTTTTTGAGAAGTTGATAGGTCATTTGCTTTTTTTGTATATAAAAACAAAAGTAGGATGTAATAAGGTAGTTGTATTGAGAAAAGTAATGGGGATGGCACGAAGGAGCTTTTCTAAAGTGGTTGAAACGTTCATTAGGTATTTCCTAGGGTGCTTAATGATAAAGCCACTGAAACTGGTTAAATTATTCTTACCTAATAATTTAAATAGTTTAAAAATACTTAATAATGAAACATCTTCTTTGTACCGCCCTAGTTTTTTAAGTGCTTGGTGAAATAACTTATGTGGTAAGTAATGAAGCAGGTAGATTCTATAATGTACTTCAAAAGGCCAAAATTTATTTGGTGTTGCTAAGTAGAGTATTCCATCGTTTTTTAGTACGCGCTTGATCTCATTAATATGAAGTTCTTGGTTTGTAACGTGCTCGATAACATGGTTTGAAATAACAATGTCAAAAGATTCGCTCTTAAAAGGCAATAATTCATTGCACTGTGTGAAATTATAATGATCCGATACTTGTCGCGTATCGTATAAATCAACACTGGTAACATTATTGCGTGCTCCTATGAAAGAAGATATTTCTCCATTACCTGTTCCTATATCTAGAATTTCAAGGTTATTGATGGGGGAGCCAAGCGCTTCTTTCAAAATTATTAGTATCTTTTCAGCTTTACTTTGTCGGTTGTTTGTCGGTGAGAAGCCGGCTCGATGGGTTTTCTTGATGGAATACTGCTTTAGTCTTTCAAGATAATTGTTAGCAATAATTGACCACTCAAAATTCTCAAGGCAGTGTTTGGCGACACGATTACTAATTATTTGTTGGTCTTTTTTTAGTAACGCTTTTTTTTCTAAAATAAGGCTTCTAAATGCATCTGCGTTTAAGGGCTCAACTAACCAGCCATTTTTGTTTTCTTGTATTGCGTCTTGAATACCTTCCAAATTGGATGATATGGACGGTAAGCCGCAAAGGCCGGCCTCTAATTGAGTGATGCCAAAGCCTTCAACATCGTTTTTTATTGGGATGTTTGCTTGTATAAATAAATCGCTGTGGGTGAATAGGGTTTCTTTTAATTGATTATCGACTTCTCCCAATAAATAGACATTGTTGTCTAAGTGTAATTTTTTTATTAAGGAGCTGATCTTATCTTTATTAGGCCCATCACCAGCAATGTGGTAAATGATGTCTTTTGGCAAGTGAACCATAACGTTCTTTATAAACCAGTGAGCACCTTTTCTTTCTACTAAGCGGCCTAATGAAAGTAATGTAAATTTATTGTCTAAATTTATTTGTAGGCGCTGTTGTAGTTTTCTTTTTGATAGCGGAGTGATGGCAGACTTTTCAACACCATTCGGGATGACTGAAATTTTTTCGGCTGGAATACCCGCACTTATAGCGATATCTTTTGTGGAATGGCTGACAGCGATAAAGAAATCAATTTTTCTGAAAAAAATGCAGATCCAAATTTTTTGATAAACAGGGTTATCCCAAGTAATATCTAGCCCATGTAAAATGCAACTGACGGGCTTATTAGAAAACAACTTAATGAACCAGCCCACAATAGCTGCAACACCATCTCCGAGTAAAACTTGATCTGCTTTTCTTATTTTAATTAAACCGGTAATGATGGCCCACGGTATAAAGAAAGGGAGTGCCTTTTTGCCAAACCGATTAATAATCGTTCGGCATGTTATCAAGTTAGAGAGGTGGCGAGCTAAGGCTTCGTTTTGATTCTCAATGCCACCTATGGCTGGTGGGTGAGCCCTAGATATAAATAGAAGGTTCATTGTGTTCAGAGAAAAGTTACCGATGGCCTTCTTTTTCAGAGTTTCTATAATGCAACGATGAAATCTGCTCAGACAATATTCCCATTAAAAAAATAAATACAGATGCGACGTACAAAAATAAACTGCCATTACTGAATGTGCCTGAAGATAGATAGCTGTCAATATGATTGATGACCCCGCATAGGAAACAAAAAGCACTAGTGGGTAAAAATAAACGCATGGGTGAGAAAAGTGCGCCAATTTTTAAGATAATAATAAAGAAGCGTAAGCCATCTTTTAGTAATTTTATTTTACTTTTGCCTTCGCGTTTGCCCGCTGTTATTGGAATGTAGGCAACCGGTAGAGCGGAGCGGAAAAAAGCCATTGTTGAGGTGGTTGGGTATGAGAAACCATTAGGTAAAAGGTATAAAAACTTTCTGAAATGGTTCGCTCGAACAGCCCTATAGCCAGACGTAAGGTCTTCTATATTTTGGCCTGTCATAAAAGAAGCTAGTTTATTAAAGACGGCATTACCTAACAGCCTTTTTGTTGACGCATGAGAGCCTGATTGCCGAGCACCAATAACCATGTCATAACCTTCGGCCAATTTAGATAATAACCGTTGTATATCATCTGGGTTATGTTGCCCATCAGCATCCATAAAAACAATAATGTCTCCGGAGGCATTTCGTGCGCCCGTTTTAATGGAGGCGCCGTTTCCTAATGAGTGAGGGTGAGAAATAACTTTGATACCGTGTTGTTCGCAAATAGATTTAGAAAGGTCGGTTGAGCCATCATCAATAACTAAAATTTCAGCAGTTGGTTGTGCTGATTTTAGTTGGGGTAGCAAGGCTTCAAGGTTTTCTGCCTCATTTAAACAGGGCATTACAATGCTGAGAGTAGGTGTGTTTTTTACCATGTTTAAACCGTTAAAATTAATTGTAAGTTTAATTGTCTCATATTTTTTATTAGGACGTGCGTTGTCTAAATAGGCAGAAGATTTATGCTTACTTAGCAAGAGTCCTATTTGACGCTAATTTAATGCCCCTATTCTGATTTCTTTAATCGTAAGGACTTTAGCAATAAGGTATTAGGGGGTGTTAAAATGTGTTTAATTTATTTGACCTTAGGAGTATTAAATGAAGCAAGATGATGGATTAGCACCTTCTTTTTGGCAAATGGTAGGCAGTACAATGTTGTCATTTTTGGGGGTTTCTAAAGAGTCACGAAGAAGGCGAGATTTTCAATATGGAAACCCTAAGGTGTTTATTGTGACTGGGTTTATCTTGGCCTTGTTGTTTATTTTTGCTGTGTTAGGCGTTGTTAAAATGGTATTGCCTAGCTAGACCGATGAAGAATGACCGGCCTAGCTAGTTAATAAGGCAGTTATAGGGTGGCGATCTTCTCTTTTTGATCGTTTAAATTGCTAAGTTTTGAGGTAATATCGAGCTGTTTTGCTCTTTCTTTTTCTATAACGGCAGCGGGTGCTTTGTCGATAAAAGAAGCGTTTGATAATTTACCGCTGATGCGTGATGCCTCTTTTTCAAGCTTTTCAATTTCTTTATTTAAGCGTTCTAGCTCGGCATTTTTATCAATGAGCCCAGCCATTGGTATTAGCACTTGCATATCACCGACTAGAGCGATAGCAGATTGTGGTGCTTCATCTGTTGCGTTTAATGTGGTGATGGATTCTATACGTGCTAGTTTTTCCAATAATAAACGATTATCTGTAAGACGCTGTTGGTCTTGTTCTGAACAGTGGTTTAACAGTACCGGTAATGGCTTACTAGGGGGGATATTCATTTCACCGCGAATTTGACGAATGCCCATAACGAAATCCATTACCCATTGCATATCACTTTCAGCAGCGGCAGATATTTTACTGTCATCGGGCTTTGGGTAGGCCTGTAGCATAATGGTATCGCCCGTTTTGCCTGCCAGTGGTGCTATTTGCTGCCAAATTTCTTCGGTAATAAACGGCATCAGCGGGTGTAGTAAGCGCAGTACGGCTTCAAGTACGCGAATTAAGGTTTGGCGAGTTCCGCGTTTTTGTTCGGCTGAGCTATTGTCATCAAGCAAAATAGGTTTTGATAACTCTAAGTACCAATCACAGTATTCATTCCAAAGGAACTCATATAGCGACTGTGCGGCTAAGTCGAAGCGGTATTTTTCAATAGAGGTAATAACGCTGGCTTCGGTTTTTTGCAGGCGTGACACAATCCATTGATCGGGTAAGCTGTATACACATAACTCAGCACCAAGGCCTGTATCTTCGCCTTCGGTGTTCATCAGTACATAGCGGGTGGCGTTCCATAATTTGTTACAGAAATTACGATTGCCTTCAATTCTATTTAAGTCAAATCGAATGTCGCGCCCAGTTGAGGCGAGTGAGGCAAAGGTAAAACGTAGCGCATCGGTACCAAAAGAGGGGATGCCATCGGGGAAATGCTTACGCGTATCTTTCTCGATTTTAGCGGCCATTTTTGGCTGCATAAGCCCTTTTGTACGCCTGTCTCTTATACACATCTGACGCTGCCGACGATCTA
>OJAU01000709.1_pt1 | contig 11588 bp, 8 predicted proteins | sample 1589791 | NCBI WGS metagenome assembly OJAU01 (sample SAMN05416849, study PRJEB24817) | seawater metagenome | isolation source: Sea water | place: Canada:Atlantic | collected 2013-07 | reverse complement strand
CCCCGCCCCGGCCCGACGGGAATATTATTGTCTTTCGCCCATTTGATAAAATCGGCAACGATCAGAAAATAGCCGGGGAACCCCATGCCCTCAATGATGCCCAGCTCGAAATCCAGCCGCTTTTCATATTCTTCGACGGTGGTGGCATGGGGGATCACCCTCAACCGGTTTTTCAGCCCCTCATGCGCCTGCCGCTTGAGCTCTTCGATCTCGTCATCCGCAAACTTCGGCAGGATCGGATCACGGCGATACGCCATAAAGGCGCAGCGTTTGGCGATCTCTACGGTGTTGTCGATGGCTTCGGGCAGATCGGCAAACAGCGTTACCATCTCGGCCTGCGACTTGAAATAATGCTGCGCCGTCAGCCGGCGGCGTTCGTGCTGCTGATCGACATAGGCGCCGTCCGCGATACAGATCAACGCATCATGGGCCTCATACATTTCGGCCTTGGGGAAATAGACGTCATTCGTCGCGACCAAGGGAATACCCATAGCATAGGCCAGCTCGACAAAGCCGCGTTCGGTCAACTGTTCAGCCAGCGGTTGGCCGTCCTCACCGGGGTGGCGCTGCAATTCGACATAGAGCCGGTCCGCAAATGCCCCGTGCAACCGCGCCATCAATGCCTCAGCGGCAGGGCGCTGCCCGCCTTGCAACAACTGCCCCACAGGCCCGCCCGCGCCACCGGTCAGGCAGATCAGCCCGCTGTTCAGCGCCTCCAGCTCCTCCAACGTGACCTGCGGCAGCGCACCGCCCTTGTCGATATAGAGACAAGAGTTCAGCTTCATCAGATTCTCATAGCCGACCTCGGATTGGGCCAGCAAAACGACAGGGGCAGGATCGCGTGGCTTTTCCCCCGGTTGCACCGTCACATAGGCCAGATCAACCTGACAGCCGATGATCGGTTGCACGCCGGCCCCCGCCATAGCGACCGAAAATTCCAACGCGGCGAACATGTTGTTGGTGTCGGTCAGTGCCATTGCGGGCATTCCGGCACTCTTGCACAAATCAGGCAGCTTTTTCAGCCGCAACGCCCCTTCCAACAACGAATATTCGGAGTGCGTGCGCAGGTGAATGAATCGGGGTGCTTGTGCCATAGCGCCAACTTACCCAAGCCCACCCGCAGTCACCAGACCCACCGGTGTCACGCGCGTCGTTTTCCGGCAATACCGCGCACGACCAAGTCCTTATCCTACAAAATCTCTTGCCAAGCCCCCTCGCCCCCGCCTAGCCTCGCTGAACATTTGCCCGCGCCGCGTTCTACGTCGCATCGAACGTCGCGCAGATCACGGGCTAAGGTACCGCGGCGGAACGAACCTTATGGACATCACTTTTCTCCTCAACGGGGAAGTCGTGTCACTGACCGGCGTCTCTCCCACCACGACGCTGCTGGATTGGCTACGCGAAACCCGACATCTGACCGGCACCAAGGAAGGCTGCAACGAAGGCGATTGCGGCGCGTGTTCCGTCATGATCAGCGACGACCAGGGCCACCGCGCCCTGAACGGCTGCATCCTGTTCCTGCCCCAGATCAACGGCAAATCCGTCACCACCGTCGAAGGGCTCTCGGCACCTGACGGCAGCCTGCATCCCGTGCAGCAGACCATGGTCGACTATCACGGCAGCCAATGCGGCTTTTGCACACCGGGCTTTGCCGTCACCATGGCCACCGACCATTTGAACGGGGCCACTGACCACGACACGCAACTTGCTGGCAACCTGTGCCGTTGCACCGGCTACGCGCCGATCATCCGCGCCGCTCAAGCCGCAGAAACCGCCCCCGTGCCCGCGCATTTGAAAAACCTCAAACTTCCAGATGGCCCTAAATCCTCGGGGGGGCCGGCGCAGCCGGACGGGGGCGGACAGCCCCCAGCGACCTCGCACCCCACGACCACAGATGAACTCGCCCGCTGGTACGCCGATCACCCCGACACGACCTTGATCGCAGGGGCGACGGATGTGGGGCTTTGGGTCACCAAACAATTCCGCGATCTGGGGCCGGTGTTGTTTCTCAACCAGATCCCTGACCTGCGCGGCATCACCGATGGCGGCGATCATTGGCGCATCGGCGCAGCCACCACCATCGCAGCGATCGAGGCGCATTTCACACCGCTCCACCCCAGCCTAGGCGCGATGCTGCGGCGGTATGGCTCGGCGCAGGTGCGCAATGCGGCCACCATCGGGGGCAATATCGCCAATGGCTCGCCCATCGGGGACGGCCCTCCGGCGCTCATCGCGATGGGGGCAACATTGCACCTGCGTCACGGCGACACCCGCCGGAGCCTACCGCTGGAAAATTTCTTTATCGACTACGGCAAGCAAGACCGCGCCCCCGGCGAATTTGTCGAGGCGATCACCGTGCCAAAGCTGCCAACTGCCAAGGATGACACGCTGCGCTGCTACAAAATCAGCAAACGCTTCGATCAGGACATCTCGGCGCTGTGCGGCTGTATCAACATTACCCGAGAGGGCGACCTGATCACAGACGCGCGCATCGCCTTTGGCGGTATGGCGGGCACGCCGAAACGGGCGACACAAACCGAAGCGCTGCTGGTCAATCAATCCTTTGACGAGGCCACGATCCGCCGCGCCATGGATGCCTTGGCGCTGGATTATCAGCCGATGACCGACATGCGCGCCTCGGCGCAGTACCGCTTGCTGACCGCCCAGAACCTGCTGTTGCGCTATTTGCATGACCTGAACGGTTTGCCCACGAACCTGCACGAGGTGACAGCATGAGCGTTGCTAAATCCCTACCCCATGACGCCGCCAAGCTCCATGTTACGGGGGCTGCCCGGTATGTCGATGACATCCCGACACCGGCCACAACGCTGCACATCGCCTTTGGACTGAGCACGGTGGCCGCGGGCACGCTCAACGGCATGGACCTGCGCGATGTCGCTGCCGCCCCCGGTGTGGTGGCGGTACTGACGGCGGCAGATTTGCCGTTTGACAATGACGTATCGCCGTCCAACCATGACGAACCGTTGCTGGCCACCAACGCGGTACATTACGCGGGCCAGCCTGTGTTCATGGTTGTCGCGACGACCCACCTTGCGGCACGCCACGCGGCTCGGCTTGGGGCGGTGGACATCACCCCAACCGCCTCGATCCTTTCCATTGAAAAGGCGCTGGCCGCCGAGTCCCGCTTCGAAGACGGCCCCCGCATCTACCAAAAAGGCGACGCCGCAGCCGCGTTGACCACCGCCCCCCAAAGCCTGAGCGGGACGATCAATATCGGCGGACAAGAGCATTTCTACCTCGAAGGTCAGGCCGCCCTCGCCCTGCCGCAAGATAATGGCGATATGGTCGTCCATTCCTCGACCCAGCACCCGACCGAGATTCAGCATAAGGTGGCAGAGGCGCTTGGCACCCCGATGCATGCCGTACGGGTAGAGACCCGGCGCATGGGCGGGGGTTTTGGCGGCAAGGAAAGTCAGGGCAACGCGCTCGCCGTGGCCTGCGCCGTCGCAGCCGCGCGCACAGGACGCCCCTGCAAGATGCGCTATGACCGTGACGACGATATGATCGTGACAGGCAAACGCCATGATTTCCGCATCGACTATACCGTTGGCTTCGACGCCGATGGCCGGATCAAGGCGCTGGATTTCACCCATTACACCCGCTGTGGCTGGGCGATGGACCTGTCCCTGCCCGTCGCCGACCGTGCCATGCTGCATGCGGATAACGCCTATCACCTCGATAACATCCGCATCACCTCGCACCGGTTGCGCACCAACACCCAAAGCGCCACAGCATTTCGCGGCTTTGGCGGGCCTCAAGGGATCGTGGGGATCGAACGGGTGATGGACCATATCGCACAATCACTCTGCCTTGATCCGCTGGCTGTGCGGCGGGCGAATTTCTATGCTGATGTGATGCAGCCTGACGCGACCGGAAAGGTCCATGACGACCGCGCTGTGCCCGATGATACCGAGGCTGACCTTGCTTCTCGCGGGGCACCGCCTGCACCGCAAGGCGGCACGCCACCTCAGCCCACGGATATGCAAACCACGCCCTACCACCAACCCGTGCAAGACTGCATTATCAACGCGCTAACCGACCGGCTGGCCCAGACATCAGACTACGCCGCCCGCCGCGCCGCCATTGCCGACTGGAACGCGACGCAGCCGATCCTGAAACGCGGCATCGCGCTGACGCCGGTCAAGTTCGGCATTTCTTTCACCCTCACCCACCTTAATCAGGCGGGGGCGTTGGTGCATGTCTATCAGGACGGGTCGATCCACCTGAACCACGGCGGCACGGAAATGGGTCAGGGCCTCTTCCAGAAGGTCGCGCAGGTCGCCGCCAACCGCTTTGGCGTTGACCTGTCGGCGGTCAAGATCACGGCGACGGATACGGGCAAGGTGCCCAATACCTCGGCCACGGCGGCGTCTTCGGGGACGGACCTGAACGGCATGGCGGTGCAAGCGGCCTGCGACACAGTCCGCGACCGCATCGCCGACCATCTGGCCGAGCGTTATCAGACCACCGCTGACCAGATACGCTTTGCCGACGGGCAGGTTCATATCGGGGAAGAGGTGATCAGCTTTGCCCAAGCCGCCGCCTCTGCTTACGAAAACCGCGTGTCGCTGTCGTCTACCGGCTTCTATAAGACGCCCGAAATCGAATGGGACCGCATCAAGGGCCGTGGCCGCCCGTTCTTCTATTTTGCTTACGGCGCCGCAGTCACCGAAGTGGTGATCGACACGTTGACCGGCGAAAACCGTATTCTGCGCGCCGACATCCTGCATGACGCGGGCGCATCGCTGAACCCCGCGCTGGACATCGGCCAGATCGAAGGCGGCTATGTGCAGGGTGCGGGCTGGCTCACGACCGAGGAACTGGTCTGGGACGCCAAAGGCACGCTGAAAACCCACGCGCCCTCGACCTATAAGATCCCCGCCATCTCTGACCGGCCCGATGTGTTCAACGTGGCGCTTTGGGACGCACCCAACCCCGCGCAAACGGTCTATCGGTCAAAAGCGGTGGGGGAGCCGCCTTTGATGCTGGGGATCTCGGCCTTCATGGCGCTGTCGGATGCGGTGAGCGCCTGTGGGGACGGGTTCGGCGACCTGCAAACACCCGCCACAGCCGAGGCAGTGCTGACCGCCATCGGGAAGGCCCGCAATGCCCTTTGACCGTGCAGCCCTGTCGCAGGCCGTCGCCGCGCATGGCACGGTGGCGCGCATCGTTGTGGTGCAGGTCAAAGGGTCTGCCCCGCGTCCGGCGGGCACGTCGATGTTGGTCTGGGCGGGCGGTGCGTCGGGCACCATCGGCGGCGGCCAGCTTGAGCTACAATCGATGCGCGATGCCGCCATGATGCTGGCGGGTGGCCCCCGCAGCAAACTGACCCGCGCGGCCCTTGGTCCCGCAATGAACCAATGTTGTGGCGGGGCGGTGACAGTGGTGATCGAGGTTTTCGATGCCGTCACGCTGGACGCCCTGCCCGACACCTACCCCGACATCTATCTGCGCGCGATTGATCCCGCCGCCCCGCCCCTTGCCGACAGCTTTCGCGCCAAAATTGACCGTGCCAGTGGCAGCGCGACACCGCTGGCCATTACCCTGCACGGCGGCTGGTTGGCAGAGCCGCTGTGGCAGCCCTCGCGGCAAGTGGTCATTCACGGCGCGGGCCATGTCGGCAGCGCGCTGGCGCGTATACTGGCCCCGCTGCCGCAGTTTCGCGTCACACTCGCAGACCCGCGCCCCGGGTATCTCGACGATCTGCCAGAGGGCGTCAGCGGCGTCGATGGCCCTTGGCGTGCCGCGCTGCACAGCGCCGAAGATGACGCTGCGCATTTCATCATGACACCGGCCCATGATGACGATCTGGACCTCTGCCACCGCCTACTGCAACGCGATTTTGGCTTTGGTGGGTTGATCGGATCGGACACAAAATGGGCGCGGTTCCGCAGCCGTTTGGCCGCCCTTGGTCATGCGCCCGAACAGATCGCCCGCATCACCTGTCCCATCGGCGCGCGGCAATTTGGCAAGCATCCTCAAGCGATTGCCCTCGGAGTAGCCACGCAACTCTTGCAATTTGGCCCTGCCCGCACGAATAAACAGCCAAGTTTGACACAAAAGGAACGCTGCGCATGACCGACACGCCCCTTCTGGCGCTTTCCGGGCTGACCAAAGCCTACCCCGGTGTTGTCGCCAATGACGACGTGTCATTGCGCATTGCGCCGGGCGAAGTTCATGCGCTGCTGGGGGAAAACGGTGCCGGCAAGTCGACGCTGGTCAAGATGATTTATGGGCTGGTCAAACCCGACGGCGGCACAATGCAGATGCACGGCACCAGCTTTACCCCGCAAGAACCCCGTGCCGCCCGCGCCGCGGGCGTGGGCATGGTGTTCCAGCATTTTTCCCTATTTGACGCGCTGAGCGTGGCAGAAAACATCGCCCTCGGGATGGAGAACGCGCCCAGGCTGCGCGCCCTCAGCAAGCAAATCCGCGACGTGTCAGAGGCCTACGGCCTGCCGCTGGCCCCCGACCGGATCGTTGGCGACCTATCCGCAGGCGAACGCCAACGGGTCGAGATTATTCGCTGTCTGCTGCAAGACCCCAAGCTGTTGATCATGGATGAACCCACCAGCGTTCTGACCCCGCAAGAGGTTGAAATCCTGTTCAAAACCCTGCGCAAGCTCAGCGCCGAAGGCACCGCGATCTTGTATATCTCCCACAAGCTTGAAGAGATCCGCAGCCTGTGCGACAGCGCGACGATCCTGCGCTTGGGCAAAGTCGTGGGCCATTGCACCCCGTCGGAAACGACAGCGCGGGACATGGCAGAAATGATGGTGGGCAGCACGCTCAAGACGCCGACGCGGGCGGGCAAGACACCCGGCGCGGTGAAATTGGACCTAAGGGGGCTGTCTGCGGCCTCGCCGAGTTCCTTTGGCATGCCGCTGCGTGATATTACCGTGCAAGTCCGCGCAGGCGAGATTTTGGGCATCGGCGGTGTCGCGGGCAATGGGCAAGATGAACTGCTGTCGGCGCTGTCGGGCGAGTTGCTGACCGCCGCTGGCATGGTCGGGTTCGAGGGTCAGGACGTGGGCCAACTTGGCCCCACCGCGCGCCGCCACTTGGGCATTCTGACCGCGCCCGAAGAACGTCTGGGCCATGCCGCCGCCCCAGATATGTCCCTGACCGAGAACGCAATGCTGACCGGTGCCGTACGCGAAAAGCTGGAACGCCGCGGGATGTTGAACTGGCCCGCCGCCAAACGGTTTGCCGAACGCATTATCGCCGATTTCGACGTCCGCACACCCGGCCCCGGCAATGCCGCGCGGTCGCTGTCCGGCGGGAACCTGCAAAAATTCGTCATCGGCCGCGAGGTGTTGCAACGGCCGCAGGTGCTGGTCGTCAATCAGCCGACATGGGGCGTGGATGCCTCTGCCGCGGCGTCGATCCGGCAGGCGCTACTGGATCTGGCTGAAAACGGCACTGCGATGATTGTGATTAGTCAGGATCTGGACGAGCTGATGGAGATATCGGACCGCTTTGCCGCGTTGAACGAGGGCCGCCTGTCAGAACCACGTCCGGCGCAGGGGCTGACTGTGGACGAGATCGGATTGATGATGGGCGGGGCCAATGGGATGGAGGTGGCGCATGTTTGACGCGTCGCTTGCGGGGGTTTCACACCCCCACACCCCCGTGGAGTTTTCCCTGCAAAATGAAATATTTGACAAGAAATGGTGTGTGGCATGATGCGGCTTGAGAAACGGCCTCAGGCCAGCCGGGCGTTTTCCTATGCCACGCCGGTTCTGGCGGTGATTGCCACGATGGTTTTTGGCGGCGCGCTGTTCGCAGTGCTGGGAAAAGACCCGCTAGCGTCGATCATGACGATCTTTTGGGAACCTCTGTTTGGCGATTTCGCGTTTTATTACCGCCCGCAACTGCTGGTCAAAGGCGCGCCATTGGTGCTGATCGCCATCGGGCTGTCGCTGGGATTCAAGGCCGGAATCTGGAACATCGGAGCCGAGGGCCAGTATATCATGGGTGCCCTTTGTGGGGCCGGGGCGGGTCTGGCGTTCTATCCGGCAGAAAGCGTGTTTATCTTTCCGATCATGGTGCTCGCCGGGGCGCTTGGCGGATGGGTCTGGGCCATGATCCCTGCCGTGCTGAAGGTGAAATTCGGCACGAATGAAATCCTAGTGTCGTTGATGCTGGTCTATGTCGCAGAGCAGTTCCTTGCGTCGGCCAGCCTTGGGTTGCTGAAAAACCCCGAAGGCTTTGGCTTTCCGGGCAGCCGCAACCTTCAGCAGTATGCATCCGCCCATAATGGCGAGCTGTTTGCCGGATCGGGCATGCATTGGGGTGTGGTCGCGGCCTTGATCGCGGTGATCTTTGCCTATGTGTTGCTGGCGCGGCACCGTTTGGGCTTTGCCATCCGCGTCACGGGCGAAGCACCCCGTGCGGCACGGTTTTCGGGTGTGAACCCGACACGGCTGGTGTTGTTTTGCATGGGCATGTCGGGGCTGCTGGCCGGTCTGGCAGGCATGTTCGAGGTCGCAGGCCCCGCAGGGCAGATCACCATCGATTTCAACGTCGGCTACGGGTTTACCGCGATCATCGTCGCCTTTCTGGGGCGGCTGCATCCGGTGGGCATCCTGCTGGCCGGTGGCCTGATGGCGCTGACCTATATCGGCGGTGATATCGCACAAAGCCAGTTGGGCCTGCCCGCCGCCGCCATTCAGGTATTTCAGGGGATGTTGCTGTTCTTCCTGCTCGCCTTTGATCTTTTCACCCATTACCGGCTGCGTCTTGGCCGGACGGAGGTCGCGTAATGGATCTGTCTGCAATCAATCCGGTGCTCTTTGTCGCGGGCTTTCTGGTGGCGGCAACGCCGCTGATCTTTGCCGCTTTGGGCGAGCTGGTGGTCGAGAAATCCGGCGTGCTGAACCTTGGGGTCGAAGGGATGATGATCATCGGCGCGATCTGCGGCTTTGCCACTGCCGTTGAAACCGGATCGCCGCTGCTGGGTTTTGCCGCCGCGGCCGTGGGTGGTGCGTTGTTGAGCCTGCTGTTCGCCTTCTTGACGCAGATCACATTGGCCAATCAGGTCGCGTCGGGCTTGGCGCTGACGCTGTTCGGGCTGGGGTTTTCGGCTTTGCTGGGGCAAAGCTATGTCGGGGTAAAACCGCCGCGGCTGCCGGATGTGAATTTCGGGCCCCTGCATGACATCCCCGTCATCGGACCGATTTTCTTTTCCCATGATATCATCTTGTACCTTGGCTTTGCGCTGGTCGTCGCGGTCTGGGCCGTGTTGAAATTCACCCGCATGGGGCTGATCCTGCGCGCCGTAGGTGAAAGCCACGAGGCGGCCCACGCCCTTGGCTATAAAGTCGTGCGGATACGAACACTGGCGATCATGTTTGGCGGGGCCTGTGCCGGATTGGGCGGCGCCTATATCAGCCTGATCCGTGTGCCCCAATGGACCGAAGGCATGACCGCAGGTGTGGGCTGGATTGCGCTTGCGCTTGTGGTTTTTGCCAGCTGGAAGCCATGGCGGCTGTTGCTGGGTGCCTATCTTTTTGGCGGCATCACCCAGCTTCAACTAAATCTGCAGGGTGCCGGCGTTGCTATTCCCGTAGAGTATCTGGCAATGTCACCCTACATCATCACCATCCTTGTACTGGTGATCCTTTCTGCGGATAAAAGCGCTGCTCCGGCATCGCTGGGCCGCATTTTTCACGCCTCAAACTAGGGGCATATCTTCAAGCGCCGGCAAAAAGGCGCGTTACTCAGGGGACTACGTTATGAAATTCACCACACTTATGGCCAGCGCGGCTTTGGCGCTTGGGCTTGCAGGCGGGGCCTATGCCCAGGACAAGACCAAGGTCGGCTTTGTCTTTGTTGGCCCCGTCGGCGATGGCGGCTGGACCTATGAACACAACCAAGGTCGTTTGGCTGTCGAAAAGGAATTCGGCGACGCGGTCGAAACCGTGTTTGTCGAGAGCGTGGCCGAGGGCCCCGATTCCGAGCGTGTGATGACGCAGATGGCATTGGACGGTGCGGACCTGATCTTTACCACCTCGTTTGGTTATATGGACCCGACCATCAACATCGCGGCCAAATTCCCGGATGTGAAATTCGAACACGCCACCGGCTACAAGCGTGCCGACAACGTGTCGACCTATTCCGCGCGTTTCTACGAAGGTCGCGCCATTCAGGGTCACATCGCGGGCAAGATGACCAAATCGAACATCATCGGCTATATCGGGTCCTTCCCGATCCCCGAAGTGATCCGTGGCATCAACTCGGCCTATATCCACGCCAAGAAGGTGAACCCCGATGTCGAGTTCAAGATCGTCTGGGCCTACACATGGTTTGACCCGGCCAAGGAAGCCGACGCGGCGAAAGTGCTGATCGAACAAGGGGCAGACGTGATCCTTCAGCATACCGACTCAACCGCGCCGCAGGCGGCTGCTCAGGAAGCCGGTAATGTGATCACCTTTGGTCAGGCATCCGACATGGCACAGTATGCACCATCTCCCCGTGTGTCATCGATCATCGACAACTGGGCTCCCTACTACATCGCCCGGACCAAGGCCGTCATGGACGGCACATGGGAAAGCAAAGATACATGGGACGGTATCGGTGCCGGCATGGTCGGTATCGGAGAGATTTCCGATGCGGTGCCCGCCGATGTCAAAGAAGAAGCGCTGGCGTTGAAAGCCTCTATCGCTGATGGGTCGTACCATCCCTTTACAGGTCCTCTGAAAAAGCAGGATGGGTCGGACTTTCTGGCAGAAGGTGCAACAGCGGATGACGGTACGTTGGCCGGTATGAATTTCTATGTTGAGGGTATCAAAGGCGACATCCCAAAATAAATCGCGCACCGCGCGACGTGATCCAAGGCCCCGCCGCAGCGGGGCCTTTTTTTTGGGGGGGGTATGCCCTTTGAGCGAACGGAACATAGCCACCGTTCCTAACGGCCAGTCAGCGGGATTTCGCAGCACGCAGCGTAATCTGGTCAGCGCTTCGCAATCGCTGTATCCATTACCCCGACGGCCCGTTATCATCGTGTCATGATCAAAGTTCATCACCTCAACCGGTCCCGCTCCCATCGGATTTTATGGCTTCTCGAAGAGATTGAGCAGCCCTATGAGATCGTTCATTACACACGCGACGAAAAGACCAACCTCGCCCCGCCCGAGCTGAAGCTCGTGCACCCTTTGGGGAAGTCACCGATGCTTGAGATTGACGGGACGTTGATCGCTGAAAGCGCCGCGATCACCGAAGTGTTGTGTAACCGCTTTGCCCCGGAAATGATTCCTGACCGCGATAGTGCCGCCTATTTTCAGCATCTTGAGCTGATGCATTTTGCCGAAGGGTCCGCGATGACGCCGATCCTGTTGAACCTCTATGTCAGCCGTTTGGGCGACGCCGGTGCACCGCTGCATCCGCGCATCTCGTCTGAACTGGACAACCACTATAGCTACATGAACAGCCGCGTGCGGGCCTCGGGGCATTTTGTGCAGGATACATTGTCGGCGGCGGATATCATGCTCAGCTTTCCGGCAGAGATCGCGATGCAGCAGGGCCGCGCCAAGGATTATCCCGCACTCGCTGGCTTTGTCGAGATG
>OJAU01000704.1_pt1 | contig 11662 bp, 8 predicted proteins | sample 1589791 | NCBI WGS metagenome assembly OJAU01 (sample SAMN05416849, study PRJEB24817) | seawater metagenome | isolation source: Sea water | place: Canada:Atlantic | collected 2013-07 | reverse complement strand
CGAGATAGGAGTCCGTCTCGTGGGCTCGGAGATGTGTATAAGAGACAGAGATGGGACGCTACCCAATCGTCTGAATTTTACCGCTTAGACAATAATGGTGGTTTTATTGAAAGTTTTACCATACCAGGTTTGGATGGAACACGTTCTATAACCACAGACGGTACAAGCTTATATATGGGTACTGCTGGCCTCACAATTTATGAGGTTGATCCAGTATCTATGACAATAGACAACATAATCAATATTACAACCACTTCATCAGCAAGTGCGCGTATGTTAACTTATGACTCCACATTGGATGGAGGAAATGGAGGTTTTTGGATTGGAAATTTTAGTAATGATATAGCATCTGTTGATATGGATGGTAATGAGCTTTCTGTTATTCCTGCAGCAACACACGGAACAGTTGTATACGGAGGTGCTATTGATAATGTATCACCTGGAGGGCCTTTTCTTTGGATCCATGATCAAACTGGAGCAGCGCCAAGTCGTGACTTCGTAACACAATTAAATCCTGCTACAGGAGCACAAACTGGAGTAAAGTATGATTTTACGAGTGATGGAAGTTCTAACGGAGCTACCGATGTTCTTGCAGGAGGTTTGGCTATTACAGATGAATTAGATGGTCATAATGGTTATGCCTTAGTAGGAATGTGCCAATGTACACCTTCAAACCTGGTTTTTGCAATTGAGCTAACCGAAGACATTGCTGGCGTTAATGACAACGCTTTAGCAAACTTCAGCCTTTCTCCAAACCCTGCAAGTGGAAGAGTTAACATCAACACTACTGTTGCTGGAGAAAAGCACGTAGTTGTTTATGATGTTTTAGGTAAGCAAGTTATCAATACTACCGTTGCTGGTAATGAGTTAAATATCTCTTCATTGAAAGCTGGTGTTTATATGGTAAGCGTTACTCAAAATAAAGTTTCTGCTACAAAGAAATTGATCGTTCAATAAGCATTAACTCACAATAAACTGAAAAGCCGTTCATCTAGATGAACGGCTTTTTTCGTATAACAAATCTAAATAACAGCCTAATGGGTCTAAATTTTTGGCATTCAGGTTTTGTATCGTATTTTTGTGTCACTATTCTTGAAATAAAACCATAATGGCAATACTATCCTCTTCAATTGCTCGAAAAGTAGCTATGGCACTTTCGGGCTTATTTCTTGTCTTCTTTTTGGCACAACACTTTACCATCAATATCACTTCGGTCATAGACCCCGATACTTTCAACAGTTGGTCTCATTTTATGGGGCATAACATTTTGGTGCAGTTTGTCCTACAGCCTGTTTTGATTTTTGGCGTGGTCTTCCACTTTATTATGGGAATTATACTCGAAATAAGAAACAATAATGCAAGACAGATCAGTTACAAATCTTTCAAAGGTCATAAAAACTCAACTTGGGCTTCGCGAAATATGATTATCAGCGGTGCCGTTATTTTGGCGTTTTTAGGACTTCATTTTTACGATTTCTGGTTTCCGGAAATTGTACACAAATATGTAGAAAGCAACCCATTGGATGCCACACGCTATTACCCAGAATTGGTACACAAATTTGAAAGCCCCATACGTACTGGTTTGTACTGTTTGGCTTTTGTTTTGTTGGCACTTCACCTTTGGCACGGCTTTTCTTCGTCTTTCCAAAGTATGGGCTGGAGCAATAAATATTCAAGGGGGTTAAGAGCATTCACACAGTTTTACGCAATATTCATTCCGTTAGGCTTCATCTTTATTGCCCTTTACCTTCATTTTAATCAAATCCACTAAAAGAAAAAGCAATGTCGAAATTAGATTCCAAAATACCCAAAGGACCCTTAGCCGATAAGTGGACAAAACATAAAAACGATATAAACCTCGTTAACCCAGCCAACAAGCGTAATATAGACGTAATTATGGTGGGTACAGGCCTTGCCGGTGGAAGCGCAGCCGCAACTCTTGCCGAATTGGGCTATAACGTAAAAACCTTCTGCTATCAGGATTCTCCACGCCGTGCACACTCTATTGCAGCGCAGGGAGGTATCAACGCAGCAAAAAACTACCAAGGCGATGGCGATTCAAATTACAGATTGTTTTACGATACGATAAAAGGGGGCGATTACCGTTCGCGCGAAGCAAACGTGTACCGTCTTGCTGAGGTTTCAGCAAATATTATTGACCAATGTGTAGCACAGGGCGTTCCTTTTGCACGTGAATATGGTGGATACTTGGACAACCGTTCCTTCGGAGGGGTTTTGGTTTCGCGTACTTTTTATGCAAAAGGACAGACAGGGCAACAATTGCTTTTGGGCGCGTATTCCGCAATGAACCGACAGATTAATCGTGGAAAAATTACTCCGTACAACCGTCACGAAATGCTGGATTTGGTAATCGTGGATGGCAAGGCAAGAGGGATTATTGCTCGCGATTTGGTTACAGGTGAAATAGAAAGACATTCCGCACACGCTGTGGTTATTGCCTCGGGAGGCTATGGAAATGTTTTCTTCCTTTCCACAAACGCTATGGGAAGTAATGTTACCGCTTCCTGGAAAATACATAAAAGAGGAGCTTATTTCGCAAACCCTTGTTATACACAAATTCACCCTACCTGTATTCCAGTTTCGGGAGACCATCAAAGTAAACTGACTTTGATGTCTGAATCACTTCGAAATGATGGAAGAATTTGGGTTCCAAAGAAAAAAGAAGATGCTGAGGCCATTCGCCAAGGCAAGAAAAAACCGAATGATCTTTCAGCGGAAGAACGCGATTATTACTTGGAGAGAAGATATCCTTCCTTCGGAAATCTTGTGCCAAGAGATGTTGCTTCACGTGCCGCTAAGGAGCGCTGTGACGCAGGTTTTGGTGTAAATAAAACAGGCCAGGCAGTATTTCTCGATTTTGCATCGGCAATTGAACGCTACGGAAAAGAGCAGGCTGCTATCCACGGGAATCACAACCCGAGTAAGGAAGAAGTTACAAAACTAGGAAAGCAGGTTATTGAAAATAAATACGGAAACCTTTTCCAAATGTATGAGAAAATCGTAGATGAAAATCCATACGAAACCCCAATGATGATCTATCCTGCGGTGCACTACACTATGGGTGGCGTTTGGGTTGATTACAATTTGCAATCTACCATTCCGGGCTGTTATGTTACGGGTGAAGCCAACTTTAGCGACCATGGCGCAAACCGTTTGGGCGCTTCAGCCTTAATGCAAGGTTTGGCAGATGGTTATTTTGTATTGCCATATACTATTGGAGATTATCTTTCAAAAGATATCAAAACAGGAAAAATTCCAACAGATACAAAAGAATTTGACGAAGCCGAGAACAAGGTTCGCGAACTTTTGGAGAAATTGGTAAACAATAAAGGAACACATTCCGTAGATCATTTCCATAAAAAATTGGGTCTTATAATGTGGAACAAGTGTGGAATGGCGCGTAATGCTGAAGACCTAAAATCAGCTATGGCTGAAATCAGAGCACTTCGCGATGAATTTTGGAGAGATGTAAAAGTTCCCGGTGGAATGAATGAAATGAATGCCGAGCTAGAAAAAGCAACCCGTGTTGCAGATTTCTTGGAGTTGGGTGAACTATTTGCAAAAGACGCACTTCACCGAAACGAAAGCTGTGGCGGCCATTTCCGTGAAGAATATCAAACAGAAGAGGGAGAAGCCCTGCGCGATGACGAAAACTTTATGTACGTTGCCGCATGGGAATATACAGGAGACCCAGGAAATGAAGTGCTTCACAAAGAAGAATTAGAATACGAGAATATTGAGGTTAAATCGAGAAGTTATAAGTAATGTTAATTGTTAAGAGTTAATGGTTAATTGAATTGCTATTGTTTTTAATCAGCGCGAGATGGCAAATGTGAATAGTTTTGAAGATTTAAATTGTTGGAAAATGGGGAGGGAGCTTCGGAACGAGGTAAAAGATCTAATTAAAACTTTTCCAGATTTTGAAAAATATGAATTGGTTTCACAAATGCGAAGATCCTCAAGGTCAGTGACACATAATATTTCAGAAGGATACGGGAGGTTTCATTACAAAGAAAATATCCAGTTTTGCAGAACATCGCTAGGTTCTTTGTATGAATTATTGGATCAATTTATAACTTCATTAGATGAGGGTTATATCAATGAGGAAGAATATCAAAAGTACAAAAAACGAGTGAATGATTGTTTAGCTGTTCTGAATGGTTATATCAATTATCTAAAAAAAGCATCTATCAACGATAACAAATAATATATAAATTATATGTGGTCAAAAGCTTTAAATTATTCTCATTTATTGGCAAACCACAATTAACAAATAACAATTAACTTTTAACAATATGAAGTTAACACTAAAAATCTGGAGACAGAAAAATAGCCAAACAAAAGGAGAACTAAAAACATATCCCATTGACGGAGTAGAGGGCGATATGTCTTTTTTGGAAATGCTCGACGTACTCAACGAAGGTTTGATAAACAAAGGTGAAGAACCCGTAGTTTTTGATCACGATTGCCGCGAAGGTATTTGTGGAAGCTGTTCATTGCAAATTAATGGCGAACCGCACGGCCCAGATAGATTGGTTACCACCTGTCAATTACATATGCGTATGTTCAACGATGGTGACACTATTGTAATTGAACCATTCCGCGCAAAAGCTTTTCCGGTAATTAAGGATTTGGTGGTAGATAGAAGTGCTTTCGATAGAATTCAGCAGGGTGGTGGATATATTTCCGTGAATACCTCTGGAAATACAATTGATGCCAATACCATTCCCGTAAACAAGCACGACGCCGATGAATCTTTCAATGCTGCAACCTGTATTGGTTGCGGAGCCTGTGTGGCTGCCTGTAAAAACGCTAGTGCGATGCTTTTCACTTCTGCTAAAGTGAGTCAGTTTGCACTGCTTCCACAGGGAAGAATAGAGGCAACTGAGCGCGTTTTGAATATGGTTGCGCAAATGGACAAGGAAGGTTTCGGAAACTGTAGCAATACAGGAGCTTGTGAGATTGAATGCCCAAAAGGTATTTCTTTGGAGAATATAGCCCGTATGAATCGTGAGTATTTAAGCGCGAGTTTGAAAGGATAAATTTTCTATTTTTTGAAGAATTTAAAACCCTGCAATGGCAGGGTTTTTTGTTTTAGAACCGTACTATTTGGGTAGCCAAGAATGTTTTAAGTAATAAAAATTTCAAAAAAATCATTAACTTATACCATAAAACCAGAAGTTTATGTGTTCAAAATTACTCTTCTTTCCCTTCCTTTTGATTTGCGCTAGTATAACTGCCCAAATTCAATTTCAAGACCATGTTATCATTGATGATACCTTTCTGCCAAACGGACCATTTTCGGTACACTCTGCAGATATTGACGGCGATGGTGATATGGATTTACTTTCAGCATCTCGTGATGACAATAAAATAGCTTGGTACCAAAACGACGGCTTAGGCAACTTTCAGACCCAACAAGCTATTTCTACAAATGCCAATTTGGCAATTTCAGTATATGCCGCAGATATCGATGGCGATGGCGATGTTGATGTGCTCTCCGCATCATTCGATGATAACAAAATAGCGTGGTATGAAAATACAGACGGACAGGGCACTTTTAGCCCTGAGCAGATAATTTCTACCAATGCGCTTGGCGCAAAAATGGTCTATGCGGCCGATCTTGATGGCGATGGTGATGTGGATGTACTCTCAGCATCTAATGATGACGATAAGATTGCGTGGTATAAAAACACGGATGGTTTGGGAAATTTCAGTTCAGAACACATTATTTCTACAAATACAAATCGGCCAACATCGGTACATGTTGCAGATATTGATGGTGATGGAGATTTGGATGTATTATCCACTTCTTTAATCGACAATAAAGTTGCCTGGTATGAAAATGTTGATGGACTAGGGAATTTCGGAACTCAGCAAATAATTTCAACTGATTATTGGGGTCTTCACAATGTGTTTGCAGCAGATTTTGATATGGATGGCGATATGGACATCGTTGTTACCTACTCAGACTCCGTTGTCTTTGTAGAGAATAGAACTATATGGTTTGAAAATACCGATGGTCTGGGGTCTTTTATTGCTCACGAAATAGACTATTCCGTTGATGATCGTATATTGCACCATGTTTCTGCAACCGATATTGATGGCGACGGTGATATGGATGTGCTGTCAACAGGCATTGATAAAGTAATGTGGTATGAAAACACCGATGGACAGGGCAGTTTTGGGCCACGGCAAATAATAAATCCAGATATTGAAACTGCAGTTTGGGGCCACGCAACCGATATTGACGGCGATGGCGATTTTGACGTGGTTGTTGCTTCACTCTATGACGACCTTGTTGCGTGGCACGAAAATTTGGATGGTTTGGGCAGTTTTGGACAGTTTAATAACATTGTTGTTCAAGCCGTTTTTCCTCTTTCCGTATATCCTGCGGATCTTGATGGCGATGGCGATTTGGATGCAATTTCAGCATCAAGTATTGATAATAAAATTGCGTGGTACGAAAACCTCGATGGGCAGGGAACTTTCGGTATTCAGAACATAATTGTTGTCAACATCAATGGTGCGGGATTCGTTAGGGCGGCAGATGTTGATGGTGATGGGGATATGGATGTGCTCTCTACTTCAAGAGATGACTATAATATAGCCTGGCACGAAAACCTCGATGGGCAAGGAAGCTTCGGGCCGCCACAAGTAATATCCAGCGGTATGGCCATTGGTTTAAGTCTTTGTCCAATAGACATAGACGGCGATGGAGATATGGATATTGTTTCCTCAACTGGAGGAGATAGCCAAATTGTTTGGCATGAAAATCTGGACGGCCAAGGTAATTTTGGGACACAACAATTAATAACGCTAAATGCAGATCACCCCTCTTCCATTTATGCTGTTGATGTTGATGGCGATGGCGATAACGACGTGCTAGCTGCTGCCTTGGAAGGTGATATGATTACATGGTATGAAAACACCGACGGCTTGGGCACTTTTGGACCGCAACAGATAATTTCTGACGAGACCGATTATGCAACGTCGGTATATGCCTCAGACCTAGACGGCGATGGCGATATGGACGTACTTTCTGCCTCTAGTGCCGATGATAAGGTGGCGTGGTATGAAAATCTGGATGGACAGGGAAATTTTGGCGCCCAAAAAATTATTTCCACCAATGCCAATTACAATAGAAGTGTTTTTTCTGAAGATGTTGATGGCGATGGCGATATGGACGTACTTTCCATATCCAACGATCCAAATTATATAACCTGGTTTGAAAATCTGGACGGGCAGGGTAATTTTGGAGATCAACAAATCGTAACCTCAAATGTGATATATCCAACCTCGGTATATGCGGCCGATATGGATGGCGATGGCGATATGGATGTATTATCTACTTCCGGCGGAGACGATAAAATTGCTTGGTACGAAAACTTAGGCCCCTTGTCCGTAGCCGAAAATAATCTGGATGAATTTATTATTTATCCAAATCCAACTTCGGGTGTTTTGAGGGTTGGTTCCGCCAAAGAAATTGTGAAATTGGAGATATACAATCAACTGGGCCAATTAGTTTTAGAAAATGAGCGTCAAGACACAATAGATGTTTCAAAAATTATTTCAGGTTTATATTTTTTAAAAATATATGATGTGACCAAAAATATTATCTTAAAAAAAGTAGTCAAGAAATAATATTTATCAATAAGTTTTCGGCAATCATCCTTCCATTTTTCAGCTAACCGAGAACTTTTCAGAACTATAAACTGAATCCTCTTCTTGAGACAAATTTTTAAGAATTATTTTCAAAAATTTGTCCGTATCGTAAGGCTTAACAATAATATCATTCATCCCCGATGCTTCAATTTTATTTCTCATCTCTTCAACTTCAATAGCGGTCAAGGCAACAATCGGAGTTGAAGTGTCAAATTTTCGTATTTCTTTTGTGGTCTCAATCCCATCTTTGCCGGGCATATTTATATCCATCAGCACGAGGTCAAAAGTTTCCTTTTGTAATTTTTCTATGGCAATATCGCCGTTTTCGGCAATGCCACAAATCATACCGTGATTCTCCAAAATTTTCTTGGTAACAATTTGGTTTATACGGTTGTCGTCTACCACAAGTATTTTTTTATCATTCAAAATATTGTTATCGCCCAATATTTTATCTTTAAGAAGATGCTTTAAAATTTCAAATTTCAGCGTAAAACTAAAAGTTGATCCTTTTCCAGGCTCGCTTTGAAGGTTGATGGAAGAATTTGATGCTTCAAGCAGCTTTTTAACAATGGTTAGGCCAAGCCCGGTGCCCTGTATTTTAAAATCTTCGGAATCTACTTGCTGAAATTCTTCAAATATTGCTTTCTGTTTTTCTTTTGGAATACCAATTCCATTATCTTGTATACTAAAGTAAATAGTTACTTCGCTTTCAGAAATAAATTCTTCTCTGGCCGAAATATAAATATTTCCATTGGTTGTAAATTTAATGGCATTACCCACTAAATTCATAAGAATTTGTGATAGACGCACCCGGTCCCCAATGATAGTATTTGGAATGTTTTCTGATATTTCTACGTGTAATTGGTTTTTATTCTGCACCAGGGCATACTGAAATGATGAGACTATGGATTGGGCCAATTCTCTTAAATCAAAAGGAACTCTTACTTCTTCAAGGGTGTTGGATTCCAACTTGCTTATTTGAAGTACATCATTAATAAGCGCTAACAGATAGTCTGCGGAAAACTTTAGGTTTTTTAAATCTGCTTGATGGTTTTTTAGGGACTCATCTTCCAAGAGTACAGAACTTAAACCAATAACGCCATATAACGGAGTACGCAATTCATGACTAACCGTGGAAAAGAATTTGCTCTTTGCCAAGGCCAGTTTTTCAGATTTCTCTTTTGCTTTTAGATATTGTTGGTTCTTCTCTTTTAGGGTGAGGGTAAGTTTTTTTCTCCCCCTGTGCGAAATGTAAAGAATTACCAAAAAGATTCCCATCAATATGGCTGCGCTGATAAAAAAGGAGAGCAAAATATTATTCAACAACCCTTTTTCAGAAAGTAACTTTTTTTCCAGTTCTGCTTGGTGGGCCTGTTTTTTATATTCATTTACACTAAATTGGGCCGCAGCATTCTGAATGGCCATCAGTTTTTCTTTTTCAAACTGGATTTGTGTAAGGCTATCAAACTTTTTTCGGATTAAAAAAGCCTGTTTAAAATCTCCTGTTTCATATAGAGCGGAACTGTATTCCTTATATGCTTCAATTAAAATATCATCAATATAATTTCCTGCTTCTGCAAATGCAATTGCCTTTTTGAAATTTTCAATGGCATCTCTGGGTTTGTTTGAAGCAAGTTTCAGCTTGCCCTGAAGCAAATTCATTTCGGTAGTTAAACCTTTAAACGCCATAGCTTCTATTCCTTCTTCAGCTTTTGTGAAATAAAGCTGTGCCTTTTGCATATCGCCTTTGTTAAGGTATGATTCAGATAAGTTGTAATAGGCCATCGATGCTTCTAATGTATCTTTTCTCTTTAATGAAAGAGGAAGTGCTTTTTTGAGAAAAGGAAGTGCAGAATCATACTTTTTTTCTGTGAGGTACAGTGCGCCAATAAGATTATAGGCTCGCGCTATTTTAAATTCATCTTTTGATTGTTCGGCATATTCCAAATAAGCATCAGCATAATCGTGGGCATTCTTAAAATCTTTTAAATATATAAATGCTGCTCCCATCATATAGCGCGAATAGAATGCAGCCTCAGTGTCACCAATATGTTCGGCAAATCTGATATTATCAATAGAGGTTAATATTACGGAATCATATTTTCCTTCAAACAGGCTCCTATCTGTTCTATCTTGCATTAATTTGAGAGAGTCCTTAAGGTCTTCTAGGCCATATGCTTTTTGGGAAGATAAAGTATCTTTGCTATTTTGCGCAAATCCGATAAAGGAAATTAAAAATATGGTGAGGCGTAAATAATTCAAAGTTCAGAAAAGTTGAAAATGGATTTTTAAGAGTACTAAAATAACATATAATAATGAAATTCAACTATTAAAACGTTGTGTAGGATTCGAAAAAAGCTGAAACTCTTCAAACACGGTAATGATTAAATTCTTGCTTACATTCAACAGTAAAGCATATAGAATCTCGCAACAAAAAATTATCTTTAGACAAAATCGGAAAATCATGAAACAGATATTTTTAATACTTAGTTTTTTTTCAACTTTTATAACTATTGCTCAAAACAATAAGCCAAATGATCCGCTAGCACATACTTTTTCAATAGTAGCCAGGGATGCCAAAACCGGTGAAATGGCTGTAGCTGTGCAAAGCCATTGGTTTAGCGTAGGTACTGGTGTTTCTTGGGGCGAAGCAGGCGTAGGTGTTGTTGCCACGCAATCGTTTACTAACAGATCTTTTGGAATTCACGGCTTGGATTTGCTGAAAAAAGGAAAATCTCCTCAAGAGGTTTTGGACATTTTGTTGAGTGATGATGAAGGAAGGGATTTTCGGCAGGTTGCAATTTTAGATAAACAAGGGAGGGTTGCAACACACACTGGAAAAAGCTGTATTGATTATGCAGGCCACGCCAATGGCAAGGATTTTTCGGTCCAGGCTAATATGATGCTGAATGATAAAGTAGTCCCCGCAATGGAAAAAGCTTGGATTGAGAATAGTGAAATGCCTTTGGCCGAAAGAATGGTCGCAGTGCTGCAGGCTGCGCAAGAGACAGGCGGCGACATTCGCGGAAAACAATCGGCGGCATTGGTGGTCTTTGCTGGGGAAGCCTCTAAAGAACCCTGGAATGATAAATTAATTGATTTAAGAGTTGATGATTCTGAAAACCCAATAAAAGAAATTGACAGGCTTTTAAAAGTGTTTAGGGCTTATGAATATATGAACGAAGGCGATTTATATGTAGAAAAGAATGAAATGAAAAACGCCATGGAGGCCTATAATGCGGCTATGGAAATGTTTCCGGATAATTTGGAAATGCAATACTGGACCGCCATCACTCTGGCGAACGATAAACAAATGGAGAAAGCTTCGGAAATGCTGCAAAAAATATACGCCAAGGATGAAAACTGGCGGGAACTTACCCGAAGACTGCCTAAGGTGGGCTTACTTAATGTTTCCGAAGAAAATTTAAAATTACTGCTTAGATAGTTTTAAAATTTTAAATAGGAATAAAAAAACCTTCACAGTAGTGTGAAGGTTTTTTTATTAATAAACAAGATTGTTACTATGCCTCAGCGTTTGGAACGATTGAAACGTAGCTCTTGTTATCTTTCTTTTTGGTAAATTTTACAACACCATCCACTTGTGCGTGAAGGGTATGGTCTTTACCACCGTATACGTTTTCACCTGGGTGATGCGTATAACCTCTTTGTCTTACAATGATATTTCCAGCAATGGCGGCCTGCCCTCCGAAAATCTTAACGCCAAGACGTTTCGATTCTGATTCGCGACCGTTTTTGGAACTACCAACTCCTTTTTTGTGAGCCATTTTGTTTCGGTTTTAAATATTATACTTTAGCAGGATTATTTTTCAATCCCACCGTCTAATTTGTCTTGTAATTCTTTAAGCTCATCCCACTTACCGTCAGCTGCCAATTTTGCTTGTTTTGGCCAAGTGTCGGTAACTAAGCTGTCTCTTATACACATCTGACGCTGCCGACGATCTACTCTGTGTAGATC
>OJAU01000697.1_pt1 | contig 11792 bp, 10 predicted proteins | sample 1589791 | NCBI WGS metagenome assembly OJAU01 (sample SAMN05416849, study PRJEB24817) | seawater metagenome | isolation source: Sea water | place: Canada:Atlantic | collected 2013-07 | reverse complement strand
CGAGATAGGAGTCCGTCTCGTGGGCTCGGAGATGTGTATAAGAGACAGATCCAGAACTCTCCGAAGAAATTATGAACCTCTTTCTGCGTTTTCAGCAGGTCGGCGTGACCGTATTAATTGCCACCCACGACATCGCCCTCATTGAACGCATGGGCCATCGTCGCTTAGTGCTAGACCACGGCAGGCTGTATGAACACAGCACTCAACATGCTAGCTCGGCGGGAGATGATCATGGCCTCTAAGCCGTTGAAAACATCAAACGCAGGTGCCTCAGCACACAATATAAGTATCAAAGATCGTCTAAGTGGTTGGGGACAGCAGCATCAGCTTGTGGCGGTTGAAACCCTAATGAAGCTCTTAACCAAGCCTCTGGGCAGCGCCATGACGTGGCTAGTAATAGCGATATCATTGACCTTGCCGGGTGCGATGTGGATGACCCTAGATAACCTCAGCCAGTTAAGTAACCGCTTTCAGGCGTCGGGCAGTATGAATGTGTATCTACAACCTGGCCTAAACGAAAATGATGCTCAAGCCTTATTACGAGAGATTCGAACACGAGATCATGTGGCTGCAGCAAGTTACATTAGCGCGACTCAAGCACTGGCAGAGTTTCGAGATAGCTCTGGCTTAGGAGATGCACTTGATTTACTCCCTGAGAACCCTCTGCCCGGTGTGATCGTCGTTGAGCCTGACCTGGGTGCACCACAGAATGATGTAAAAGGGTTAGCCGATACACTCAAAACAGATGGCCGGGTGGATGATGTTGAACTCGATGCCGCGTGGCTAGATCGTTTACACGCCTTGTTAGCCCTCAGTGAGCGTATTGTTTGGGTGCTCGGGGCGTTATTAGCACTCGCGATTGTACTGGTGGTGGGAAACACAATTCGTCTATCCATTGCTTCGCGCGTGGATGAGATTCGCGTTATCAAACTCGTGGGTGCAACCAACGCTTGGGTGCGCCGCCCGTTTTTATACACAGGTCTTTGGTTTGGCTTAGTCGGAGGCTTATTGTCCTGGGTATTGCTTGTGGTTGGATGGCTGTTGGTGAGTGGCCCGGTGGAAGATCTAGCACGTTTGTATGGCTCTGAGTTTGAGCTGCAGCCGCTGGGCGCGGGGGCTGCGCTGGTGCTTTTGTTAGGGGCTATGTTGCTTGGCTGGATTGGCTCGTGGTGGTCCGTATTTCGGCATCTCCATCAGATTGAACCCTGATCGATGAGCGTATCGAAAAGCCCTTACGTTTTTAGACACACGACTAAGAATAGGCTTGCTATTATTTAACTGAAGATAATTTGATCGCCTGCTTCTAGCGCGCTGAAAAGGAACGTATTCAGCGATTGGCGGTCTACAAAAACGGGTGCTAAACTCGTTTACCCAAAGATAGACAGAATCGGTTCAAAATGAACTGTTCTTTCAGGAGAGTGAGATGAATAAAGGTATGCAAGCCGTTTTTGCGATGTCGCCCGGAGCCAATCTGGACGCATACATTACGACTGTGAATACAATTCCTGTCCTCTCGCCAGAAGAAGAAAAAGATCTGGCGGAGCGCCTTCATTATCATGGTGACTTAGAAGCTGCACGTCAGCTGGTAATGTCGCACATGCGTTTTGTCGTGCACATCGCCCGCAGCTACTCAGGTTACGGCCTGAATCAAGGCGATCTTATTCAAGAAGGTAATGTTGGCTTGATGAAAGCAGTAAAGCGCTTTAATCCTGAAGTTGGCGTACGCCTCGTATCCTTTGCTGTGCACTGGGTAAAAGCTGAAATTCATGAGTTCATACTGCGCAACTGGCGTATTGTGAAAGTCGCGACCACCAAAGCGCAGCGTAAACTGTTCTTCAACTTGCGTAGCAAGAAAAAGAAACTAGGTTGGTTGTCGCAGGATGAAGCCATTGCGATTGCGGATGATCTTGGGGTAGAAACCAAGACCGTATTTGAAATGGAAGGTCGCTTAAACGCACACGACGCTGCGTTTGATGCGGGTGCTGATGAAGATGACGACACAGCCTACAAAGCACCAGCATATTATCTAGAAGATCACAGTGCAGACCCAGCTTTACAGGTTGAGAACACCAACTATACCGATGATGCGAATGGTCGTTTGCATGAAGCCTTGGGTGATTTGGATGAACGTAGTCGTACGATTCTTCAACAGCGTTGGCTGACGGAAGAAAAGTCAACATTGCATGAGCTGGCTGACATGTATCAGGTGTCGGCTGAGCGTATTCGTCAGCTTGAAAAGAATGCGATGAAGAAGCTCAAAACGGCCATGGGCACGGATATGATCTTGGCTTAAGCGTTAAATATTGATTAACGTATAAAAATGAAAGCCGCTCAGTGAGCGGCTTTTTTGTACTTAACTTTTAATAAATCAAAGCCTAAGCTCAAGCCTCATAGGCACAAGAGCCCGGATAAAACGGTCGCTTAGCAAAGAAGCTATCGCTGAATTAGCACCGCTTATTTTGAAATGCGGTTTAGAGGATTTTCTTTTCATCGGCATGCGGCTTCATCCAGCCAACGGCAGTCATTATGCGGCACGCAAAACAATGACTACGGGCATCCATGCCCTTCACCCTCCGGGCCAGCCTGCGGCTGTTGAAATGGCTCCTGCCATTTACTCGCCCCGGAGCGATCTCTTTAAGTACCCATATTTTTTGTACCGCTCCGGGGCAAGGTTTTGCTCTAAAGGCCGCAGAATCACTTGGTTGTCTGGCGCCGCACGCACGCCGATGAAAAGAAAATCCGCTCAACCGCATTTCAAATCAAGAGGTGCAAGAGATTTGAAATAGCAGATCAGGTATTTGATTTAAAAAGCAGCATGGCAGCCATCATGGTTTGCCCCTCGGCATTTCCGTCCTACATGTCTCTAGCACCGCTTGATTTGAAATATGGCAGGGCGGAGCCCCGAAAAGGAATTGAATCTGAGAACTGAGTTTGATGGTTGAATTTAAAAGCTTAGCTTTAAAAACGCGCTTAAATGAATTCAGCCGTAGGAGTGACGAAATGTCACTCCTAGCAATGGGACAGCCGTGTCATCAAACGATTATTTATATTTTGCTTCCACCTGCTCAATAACGTCGTTGGCAACCCGCAGGCTTTCGAGTAAATCGAGTAGGTTGTATTCTAAATTGACGTTCAAGTGCGTTGCTTGGCCGCCAAAGAAATCTGGGTTCTTGCCTTCAAATTGCAATGCCAGATCGAGTTTGCCGTCAGGCTGGTATAGCACGCCGGATTGCAGTTGGTCGTATTGAAAGTTCTGTAATAGCTTCATCGCCATGCCCACACTTTGATCGGCTTGTGAAAGAGCATCGGCACTTTCGTCTTGGTATTTGATGACGCCGCCCGGATCGCGGGCAAATAAATTCCCTCCCGGCACCATAGGGCCATCTTTGGTTAAAATAATAGGTAACATGCCATCCAGTAAGCCACTGGCAGAGATCCCCGCGCCTTCTTCAATTGCCGCAATTTGGCTGAGCTGTAGGTGGTCAAGGCGAATGCCAAACGAGTTAATGTCTTTGCGGCTGTCGTAATTGATCAGAGGCGCATAAACACGGCCTCCTAGCAGATCCATATGAATTTCATGAATGGCAAGATCAAAGTAACTGAAGTCTGCGGGAATACGTGTTTGGCTTCTGGCGAGTAAATTCTTCAACGGAATACCGCTGTTGAGTTTGCTGCCGGATATTTGTGCATCTAACACGTAATCGCCCAATTTCCCGTTACTGGCGGGGCGGCGTAGCGCCAGCATAGCGTTCCAATCTTCGAGGGTCAGGCTGTTGTCGTATACGGCCCCTAAGCCATCGGCGCGCAACATAATGTCTGGGATGATTTGCCATGTTTCGTTTGGCGTGGCGGCGTTGATGAGTTCCCAGTCAATCCAGCCCTGCCCTGACATTTGTCCATTGAGTAGTTGTGTACTGGTGAGGTTTTCCATGTCGCTCATGCCCAGTGCAAACCAATCAAGTTGAGCATCAAGGAGGTGCCATTGTAGGCTGCCGATATTGTTCATTAGGTCATGTTCAAAGCGTGTTCGAAAATGAATCTGGCTATTGGCGGCTTTCAATTCAAGACTGGCGGTTACGCGTTCGCGTATGTCATCCATAGTGAAGGAAATGGGACCGAAAAGGCTCACATCCGGTACCGGCCACAAGCCCCACTTGGAATCATTTAATCGTAACGATACGCTGCAATTTCCGAGCAGCCCGTTGGTGAGATCATTGGTGTTGATCTCGCCGGGGTCACAAGAAATGCGAGAGGGGGCAAAGCTGAGCTTCCCTTCACTAGAGTGAAGGGTCAATGGAGATAAGCTGACTTTCACCGGTGTAGTGTGTAGCAAGCGGGTATCGTTGATGTTGCCCGAGAGCGCGAGATCATTAAATAACACGCCCTTAATGGGGCTGCTTTTCCAACCTTCATAAGGATCAGCGTTTATCGTTGTGACTAAGCCTTCGGTCGAGGTGAGCTGCCAGTCGCCTTGCACGTTTAAGTTGGCGAGCAATTGCCCGTTTGATTTAAGTGCCCATCCGGGCAAGCCGTCTTGAGTATCTTGTTGGTAGAGGATGTTTACCGGTAGCGTCAGGGTTGAGCTGCCGTTTTGTTGCCATTGAATATTTGGCGCGAGAGCCAATTCAGCATTCGTCAAACCTTTCAATACGGCTTTGAGGTCGGAGCTGGCTGAACACTCTGTGATCAAATTGTTGCAGCTTGCTGTTAATGATTGAGCAGGCATGCTAGCGCGCCAACGGCCGACATCAGGTAAGTCGATCGCACTCACAATCTTTTGTAAGTCGACGTTTAAGTGCCAGCTATCATCGCTCTTGGAAACGGAATTTTCTGTTTGGCTAGCGACGTGTTGAAGACGCGCCTTGAAGCCGGTCGCTTGCAGTGTCAGGCCGTCGCCAAGTGTCGACGGGTTAACCTGTAGTGTGGCATTAAGGTCAGTGGTTAATCCTGCCGGCCACTCGCTTTCATTTGCACTAGTGAGAGAGCCATCAACAATAATACGCTGAAGTTTTACTGGTAATGCGGTGAGATCAGGCAAGCTCAATTGTAGAGCTTCTAAATCACTTTCTAATCGTAATTGCACCGAGCTTTGTTCTTGCTGTTGTTCGATAACGGCCCAGAGCTGCGCCAATAAAACCTCTTGCTGGGACAACATCATTAATAAATCAGAGCGCTCACTTTCGTTGCGTTGTAATTGCAGGTGCACGTCAATTGCGCCAGGAATATGCGGCAGTCGAGCGGTGCCAGTAAACAGCCAATGATCTGGAGTGACGTTGGCACTGAGCTGGGCTGATATTTCTGGGGTCTCAATAGCAAGAGTATCAAGGACAATCTCATTGACGGGCAACGACATAAGGTCGTTCATCAAGGGAAGGCTGACAGAGAGCGGTTCACTATTGATCTGTGCATTGATCTGTGAATTGCTCGGTAAGCTGGAGCTACCGGTTTGGTTGGCGCTGTCGTCGCTGAGAATAACTTTAACCGACTCGGCATACAGGCGATCCGCATGGCCTTGCAGTAATCCGGCGCTACGATAAGACAGCGTGGCATTGTTAAGTTGCAGTAACACGCCCGGACTGGGCTGAAGGTCTATCGAGTCGACCGAAAACTGCTGCCGTGTCAGGCTGCGTATATGAACTTGGCTACCGGGTGCAACAACACGATCAAGTAGGGGCGGCAGCCAATTATTGAGCAAAGGCACAATGGACAAATACAAGGCGCTAAGTAACGTCACGACAACAAATAGCGCGATCAGCAGGCCTTGAACCCAGCGGCTGCTGATTACTGTCCACAGTAATGAACGCAGCAGCCCTTTAGGTTTGGTCGTGGGCGGTTCCTTGCTCTCAGACATCAAACAATAACAACCATTATTGACTTAAGGTTTTAACGCCGTCTTGGGTGCCTAGGAGTAAGACATCGGCTGCACGTTGTGCGAATAAACCGTTAGTAATGACCCCAGTAATTTGGTTGATCTCTGCTTCTAGGGTTATCGGCGATTGAATGCGCATATTATGCACATCGATAATGTGACCGCCGTTATCCGTGACCACGCCTTCGCGGTATACCGGATCACCCCCTAGTTTGACTAGCTCTCGGGCAACGTGAGAGCGCGCCATTGGCACGACTTCAACCGGTAACGGAAACGCTCCCAGTAAATCCACTTGCTTGCTTTCGTCAGCGACACAGATAAAGGTTTTAGCGACCGCTGCGACTATCTTTTCACGCGTTAGAGCGGCACCGCCGCCCTTGATCATTTCAAGGCGATCGTTAATTTCATCGGCACCATCGATATAAAAATCTAGGCTAGGCACGCCATTAAGATCGTACACATGAATACCGTGGCTACGTAAACGTTCAGCTGAGGCTTCAGAGCTGGCGACCGCACCATCGAACAGGTGTTTTATCTCTGCTAAGGCATCAATAAAACAGTTCGCGGTAGAGCCGGTGCCCACACCAACAATGCTGTTATCGTCGAGCTTTGGTTTGATGTAATCGACTGCTGCCTGGCCAACAGCGCGTTTCAGTTCATCCTGGTTCATAACGGGGTAAGTCTCAGTATTAAGCTTTCAGGGAATTATATGCCTTCATGCGCTACAATGCGCGTCCGCACTGAACAGAATTCACCGTTTTGGAAGATGGGTATGTTGAACGATTACCTCAAAAAGATCCTTGCCGCCCGCGTATACGACGTCGCGATTGAATCGCCGCTGCATACCGCCAATTTTTTAAGCGAGCGTTTGGGTAACCAAATTTGGGTGAAACGAGAAGACGAACAGCCTGTTTACTCTTTTAAAATTCGGGGCGCGTACAACAAAGTTGTGCAGCTCACAGAAGAAGAAAAAGCCAAAGGTGTGATTGCTGCATCAGCAGGGAATCACGCTCAAGGTTTGGCGCTGGCCGCTAAGAAACTCGGCATTAAAGCCGTGATTGTGATGCCAAGAACGACACCAGAAATTAAAGTGAAGTCTGTCAAAGCACGAGGTGCTCGCGTTATTTTGCACGGCGATGCCTATGATGAAGCCTTTGAACATTCGCAAAAGCTGGTAGAAGAAAAAGGGTATACCTACATTCACCCCTACGACGACCCTGACACCATTGCTGGCCAAGGGACGATAGGGATGGAAATTATCCGTCAAATGCCGACACTGCCTGATGCCATATTTGTCCCCGTCGGTGGTGGTGGTTTGGCTGCCGGTGTCGCGGCTTATGTGAAGGCCTTGCACCCAGAAGTCAAAGTCATTGGCGTTGAAAGCACAGAGTCCGCGTGTTTAGCCGCCGCCATGAAGGCCGGTAAGCGTGTGATTTTGCCAGAGGTCGGAATTTTTGCCGACGGTGTGGCGGTTGCTCAAATTGGTAAAAATACGTGGGAAATCTGCAAAGATCATATCGATGATGTGATTACTTGTACGCCGGATGAAATCTGTGCAGCGATTAAAGATGTATTTGATGATACCCGCGCTGTGTGTGAACCCGCCGGGGCGCTGTCTGTTGCCGGTTTGAAAAAGTACGTTGAGCGTGAGCAATGCAAGGATCAAAACTTGGTGGCGATCCTGAGTGGTGCGAATGTGAATTTCGATCGCCTTCGGTATATATCGGAAGTGGCTGAAATCGGTGAAGGTCGTGAGATCATTCTTGCCGTCACGATCCCAGAGCAGCCTGGGAGTTTTCAGCGTTTCTGCGGCTTATTGGGCAAAAGTCCGATTACCGAATTTAATTATCGTTATAGCGACGATACAGACGCGCAGATTTACGTGGGTGTGAAAGTCGCCGATGAGCCAAATGCGCGGCATGAGCTGGTCGCAGGACTGAGTGCCGAAGGGTATCCGGTGCTTGATATCACCGATGACGAAATCGCTAAATATCATATCCGCCATATGGTGGGTGGCCATGCACCTAAGAGTGTGACGGATGAGCGAGTCTATCGTTTTGAATTTCCTGAGCGTCCCGGGGCTTTATTGAAGTTTCTGCGTAAGCTCGGCAAGAGCTTTAATATTTCTCTATTCCATTACCGTAACCATGGTGCCGCGTACGGCCGTGTATTAGTGGGCTTACAAATTACGGCTGACGAGCGCGAGCAACTCCAAGGGTACCTTGAAGAGCTGGGCTATCGTTATTGGGATGAGACGGATAACACGGTTTATCAGCGTTTTTTGCGTTGAAATACCTGAAAGGTGCTGAGCAAGCACCTTGAGTCTCAGGTTGCTATTCATGAGAATAGCGGCCTATTTTTTAGCTCTTAGCGGCGACCTTATGTTATTGATTTTTCGCACTGTGTTCCTAGCGTTTTATTTCCCTGTCGTCTGTTTGGTTGGCTTGGTCATTTGCTTATTTCGACCGTTTAATCGTAACAACAGTCGTTTAATTGCCATATTGTTTGGGTATGCCCGCTTCATCATGGGCGTTAAGCTAACGATTGGTCCTCAGCCCGAAAGCATTCAAGCCATCTATGTCACCAACCATCAAAGTACGTTGGATATGTTTTTGTATGGTGAAAGCCTACCTGACAACATGGCGATATTAGGCAAACACAGTTTGGGCTATATCCCCTTGTTTGGTCTGATTTTTTGGCTAGCCGGGAATATCTTTATCAATCGAGGCGACAAGTCGAAAGCGCATGGAGCCATGCAAGTAGCGGCGGATATTGTTAAAGATAAAGGCTGTAGCGTGTATATCTTTCCTGAAGGTACACGTAGCAATGGCCGTGGTTTATTGCCGTTTAAAGCCGGTGCATTTATTTTAGCCATTGAGGCGGGATTACCGATTGTGCCTCTCTGTGCCAGCAGTACGCATAAGAATATCAACCTTAATCGCTGGAATGCGGGTGAATGCCGGATTGAGCAGCTGCCACCGATCAGTACCGAGGGTTTAACTCGCGCCGATGCAAAAGCGCTCGTGCAGCAAGTGCAAGCGCAGATGAAAGCGCGTATTGATTTGATGGATACTGAAATTGCGCAAGACGAAGGCCGGGGGTAAGCACCCAATGGGTTGTGCTCGAGTGTTACCGAGCACGGTTCAAGCTTAAAGCTTAAAGCTTAAAGCTTAAAGGATAAGTTCACAGACGTCCTTTGCTGAACTTCTCTCTCGCTTCTTGTTTCTTTTTATCACTCTTTCTGAGCAGAACATACACCGCGCCGGAGCCACCGTGATGAGGCTGGGCGGTATGAAACGCCTGTACGTCATCTAACTCTTCTAACCAAAACACCAGATAGCTTTTGAGTACTGCAGGGTCGCCAATATTGCGATCACCTTTGCCGGGTAAAATCAGTACGCTACGAATATCAGCTGTGAGGCAATCATTAACAAAGCGGTAGACCTCACGCCGTGCGTCTTCGATGGTGCGGCGGTGGAGGTCAAGGCGAGCTTCTGTGGCGTACTTGCCTAATCGCAGCTTTCTAAAAACACCATCCTGAATTCCGGGGCGTTTGAACCCAATCACATCGTGGGGGCCTACTCTAGGCACCTCGGTACTGCGCAAGTGATTGCCGTCTTTAACGTCAGTCTCGCTGGTGGCCGCCGCACGGCGTGTAGCTGTACTGGCTGTCGGCGTTGTTTTTATGATCGTAATTTTTTCCGGCACCTTGATGCGCTCAACGCCCTGCATTTCTTGTAGGAATAGATCGTCTTCATCGCTCATAGTGTGACCTCGTACCTCACCGGTTTTTCTGTTCTTGGTCGGTGTGACAAATCTTTGCATTGCCGGACACAAATTGCTCACGGCAAGCGTATTATAACCTCTGAATTGTACAACTTGTGTTGCCTAAGGATGTAAATATGAGACTGCCCGGCGTAATTTCACATTTCCAACGTTCACTGAGCTTAGTGGCTTGTGGCGTATTGATGACAACAGCCCAAGCGTGGGGCTTCGATGAGCGCCAACAAAAAACAAACTGGGAAGACTCCCTACAGTTGACTGAAGAGCAGCAGAAGCAAATTGATGCGATCGAAGATCGCTACCGGGATAGCTTCAAAGAGTTGAAGCCGAGCGAGGCAGCGATGAAAGATCGCCGTGAGAAGCGCGAAACCTTGTATGTGCAAATGCGTGAAGAAATTCGTGGTGTGCTTTCTGATGAGCAACAGGCGTTAGCCGAAGAGCAAGTTCGTAGACGAGAGAGCAACAGTCGTGAAGATCACTTAGACAAGTTGGCACGAGAGCTATCTTTGTCGGAAGATCAGCGCGCGCAGCTAGATGAAAAACTATCTCAGTGTAAAAAAGAAGAATGGCCCGTTGATAAGGCTCAGCGCGATGCGGACCGTGGTTACTTCGAGAAAACGGTAACGTCTGTGTTAACTGACGAACAAAAAGAGCAGTGGAAAGCGCTGCGTGAAAAACGTCGAGATAAGTGGAGTCAGCACGGTATGGATAAACTGGCAGAAGACAAAGGCAAGCGTAAGCCGCACCCGATGCATGAGACTAAAGACTAATTGGCCATTAGAGCAGGCTTATAATATCCACTGTGGCGGCCTGAGATAGGGCGCAAAACACAGTTAGAAAACATAGGCTAAAACGTATTAGTCACAAAAAAGGGGGAGCACTGGTTGGTGCTCCCCCTTTTTTATTAAGCGTTGTTGCTTCGTGTTTAGAAGCTATACACCAGTGTCACGCCGAATTCGCTGTCTGTGTTTTCAGTTTCAGCCGGTACTTCTTCAACGTACTTCACCTTGTAAGTCAGCTTGGTGGCAAGGCTGCCGCTCAGCTGGCTTTGTAAGCCTGTTTCAGACTTGTAAACCGATTGATCAGACCCCATTTCTGCCGAGAATATTTCAATAAACTTTACGCCTTCAGAAATTGTCCAGCTGTAGTTCAGGGCCAAGCGCGCGATGGCGCCTTCTTCAATTTCATCGGTTTCTTTCAGTTTGTCGCGACGGAAACCCGGACCAGCTTCGAGGTCTAGCTCCATATTGTCTTGCTTGATTGCGCGGTAACCATAGTTGACCGAGGCGCTGGTCTGGTAGGTATAACCGCTAAAGCGTGCGCGCTCTTGTTGAGCCACAATCGCTAGGTAAGAACGCTCAGTGAAATTACGGTCAAACTGAGTGAATACGCTGTATTTCTCTTTCGAGGTCACATCGTCTTCTTTGCTGGTTAACGCTTCTAGCTTAACCATAGAATCCCAAACATCACCGGTATGTTTAGCGTTGAAATTACCGTTAATGCTTTGAGTGTCGGTATTACCGGATGTGAAAATAGTCCCCAGTTCGGCACCACCGCTCCACGCAGAATCTTCGGCAGCCATCGCCGTTAGAGGGGTGATTAGTAGTGCTGCCAGTAGTGTGTTGCGAGTAAGCATGACGTCCTCTCATCTAAGTATTATTGATCGCTGGGCCAGAATACCCATAGGGTCTGACAGGCGCAAGTGAGAGAGGTTCTGGCGGGTGCAGAGGAGAGGATTCGTCACTAAGGCGCACTTAAGAATTTATAAACAACGATGCGGCGCCGAGAGTTTTACCGATAAGGCTTTCACTACTTAATCAGAGGTGTCTACAGCTTGTTGGATATTTGACCGGTAAGGAAATCCTTCAGCATCACCCAATCTCCCCAAAAGCTCCACAAAGGGTGTTGGAAGGTAGCCGGGCGGTTATGCTCGAAGAAAAAATGCCCAATCCAAGCAAACGCATAACCAGAAACAAGGGCAAGGGGCAGCACGGCTAATTTCCCGCTGGTGAGTGCGTAAAGGATAATGCCCAGAGCAATGGCTGACCCTATGTAATGAAGCACACGGCAGGTTGGGTTCTTATGTTCAGATAGGTAATAAGGATAAAACCTGTCTCTTATACACATCTGACGCTGCCGA
>OJAU01000695.1_pt1 | contig 11834 bp, 14 predicted proteins | sample 1589791 | NCBI WGS metagenome assembly OJAU01 (sample SAMN05416849, study PRJEB24817) | seawater metagenome | isolation source: Sea water | place: Canada:Atlantic | collected 2013-07 | reverse complement strand
CGAGATAGGAGTCCGTCTCGTGGGCTCGGAGATGTGTATAAGAGACAGCATCGAGAAAGTCGTCCTGCCAGTACATGGTTATGGTCTGTGGTCGACCCTATATGGCTTTATCGCACTTGAAGGCGATATGAACACCATCGTTGGGTTTGGCTTCTACTCACACGCCGAAACACCTGGCTTGGGTGGTGAAGTGGACAATCCTAAGTGGAAATCACAGTGGATTGGCAAAGAAATTTATGACGACGAAGGCAACGTAGCTATCACGGTAATGAAAGCCCAAGCTGAACAAGGTAATCCTCATCAGGTCGATGGCCTATCGGGTGCTACCTTGACTAGCCGTGGTGTTCATAACCTTGTGCGTTTCTGGGTCGGTGATCAGGCATTTGGTAGCCTTCTCACAAAACTGAAGTCACAGGGGGCCTGAGATGTCAGATATTAAAACAGTTATTACCGATCCGCTGTTCAGTAAAAATCCAATTGCTGTTCAGATTCTCGGTGTATGTTCTGCACTTGCAGTAACAACCAGCCTACAGGTCACTTTGGTGATGTGTTTGGCGTTGACGTCAGTGACTGCGTTTTCGAATACAGGTGTTTCGCTGATTCGTAATCACATTCCTAATAACATCCGCATTATTGTGCAGATGATTATTATTGCCTCGTTGGTGATCGTGGTTGATCAGATCCTGAAAGCTTACGCCTACGATGTGAGCAAGCAGCTGTCGGTATTTGTTGGTTTGATTATCACCAACTGTATCGTAATGGGACGCGCTGAAGCCTTTGCAATGAAGAACGGCCCAGTGCTGAGCTTCTTTGACGGTATTGGTAATGGCTTAGGTTACTCGGTCGTACTGATTACTGTTGCGGTTATCCGTGAGCTATTTGGTGCCGGTAAGTTATTAGGTTTTGAAATCCTACCGCTCGTGACAGACGGTGGTTGGTATCAGTCTAACGGCCTATTGCTCTTGCCGCCTTCAGCCTTCTTTATCATTGGTGGTTTTATCTGGATTCTACGTTCGTGGAAGAAAGATCAGGTGGAAGCGCCTGACTTCAAAATCCAGCCAAACACTGAAAACAGCGGGGGTCACTAAACATGGAACATTATATTAGCCTGTTCATTAAGGCGGTATTTGTTGAGAACATGGCATTAGCCTTCTTCCTCGGCATGTGTACCTTCTTAGCGATCTCTAAGAAAATTCAAACCTCGTTTGGTTTGGGTGTTGCCGTGATTGTGGTATTGGCGATCACCGTACCGGTTAACAACTTGATTTATACCTATCTTTTGAAAGAAGGTGCGTTGGCTTGGGCGGGTGAAGACTTTGCTGCGGTTGATTTGAGCTTCTTGGGCTTGCTGACGTACATCGGTGTGATTGCAGCGATGGTACAAATTCTTGAAATGGTGCTCGATAAGTTCTTCCCTGCGCTGTACAACGCGTTGGGTGTGTTCTTGCCTCTTATTACCGTGAACTGCGCCATCTTAGGTGCGTCTTTGTTCATGGTTGAGCGTGACTACAGCTTCACCGAAAGTACCGTTTACGGTGTGGGTGCTGGTGTTGGGTGGGCATTGGCGATTACCGCGCTTGCGGGTATTCGTGAAAAGCTTAAGTACAGCGACGTGCCTGCTGGTCTGCAAGGGTTAGGTATTACCTTTATGACCGTTGGCTTGATGTCATTGGGCTTTATGTCATTCTCTGGCGTATCACTGTAAGGAGTCGATTGTGGAATTAGAAATCATACTCGGCGTGGTGATGTTCACTGTGATTGTATTATCACTGGTGTTCATCATCCTTGGTGCCCGAGCAAAGCTGGTTAGTTCTGGCAAAGTAAAAATCATGATCAATGGCGAACGGGAAGTGGAAACTGAAGCGGGCGGCAAATTGTTGCAAACGCTAGCAGCCAACAACATCTTCTTGTCGTCTGCCTGTGGCGGTGGCGGTACCTGTGCACAGTGTAAGTGTAAAGTGACGGATGGCGGTGGCGAAATGCTGCCAACTGAAGCCTCGCACTTCACCAAAGGCGAAGCCCGTGAAGGCTGGCGTTTGTCGTGTCAGGCACCGGTTAAGCAAGACATGGTGGTTGAAGTTCCTGAAGAAGTTTTCGGTGTTAAAAAGTGGGAAACCACAGTGGTATCTAACCCGAACATGGCGACCTTCATTAAAGAGCTGACACTGGCATTGCCTGAAGGTGAAAGTGTTGATTTCCGCGCGGGCGGGTACGTTCAGTTAGAATGCCCCCCTTACGAAATTAACTTCTCAGACTTTGATATCGAAGAAGAATATCGTGGCGACTGGGAGCACTTTGGTTTCTTCAACCTGAAAGCAGTGAACAAAGAAGATACCATTCGTGCGTATTCCATGGCGAACTACCCAGAAGAGAAGGGTGTTGTTAAGTTCAACATTCGTATCGCTACGCCACCACCGCGTACTGAAGGTATTAACCCGGGCATCATGTCGTCTTACGTCTTCAACTTGAAGCCGGGCGATAAAGTGACTGTGTATGGTCCGTTTGGTGAGTTCTTCGCTAAAGATACTGATGCAGAAATGGTGTTCGTAGGCGGTGGTGCAGGTATGGCCCCGATGCGTTCATTGATCTTCGATCAGCTTAAGCGTTTGAGTTCAAAGCGTAAGATGAGTTTCTGGTATGGCGCACGTTCACTACGTGAACTGTTCTATCAAGATGAATACGACATGCTAGCGGCCGAAAACGACAACTTCGTTTGGCACGTGGCTATGTCTGATCCTCAGCCAGAAGATAACTGGGAAGGTTTAACCGGCTTTATCCATAACGTACTGTTTGAAGAGTACTTGAAGGATCACCCGGCACCTGAAGATTGCGAGTTCTACATGTGTGGTCCGCCAATCATGAACCAGTCAGTTATCAAGATGCTTGAAGATCTCGGCGTAGAGCCAGAAAACATCATGCTTGATGACTTTGGTGGCTGATCTAACGATCTAGTGATCAATAAAAAAAACCGCGCTTACTGATACAGTAAGCGCGGTTTTTTCGTTTTCACGGCCTTAAATATTTCAATGCTTTGAGTGTAAATCTTAAATCTAACCCCTTGAATCTTATGAAATTTGGGCACATATCATGTGAAACGGGCCAGAATGTGCCGATATTTACATAAAATAGGGCGCAGTATTGATCCAGATGACGGTCTTTCATGACTGTTTCCGGTATCATGTCGTTAGAGTGTCATCTTCCATGACTAAACTCATGATGTTTCCATTAGGTATAGAGCTGGATATATGAGCAAACCCCAAGAAAAAGAAAAAGCCCCGATTAACTGGGTTGCGGCGTGGATGTTTATCATCACCACAGGTGTCGCAGTGACGGTCGTGCCTTGGTACGGAATCACTTATGGCTACGAAACCTCGGCTTGGATCGCTTACGTGGTTATTACATGGCTAACAGGCATGTCTATTACAGGTGGTTACCACCGTTTATGGTCGCATAATGCTTACGATGCCCATCCAATTTTACGAGTTTGGTACGCACTTTGGGGCGCTGCCGCCCTAGAGAACACCATTCTTGATTGGTCTTCGGGTCACCGAGTTCACCATCGTCACTGCGACGATGTTGATAAAGACCCATATTCAGCCAAGCGTGGACTGTGGTTCTCTCATATGGGCTGGATGCTGCGCGAATACCCGAGTGGTCGCGTTGATTTTTCAAACGTAAAAAACATCATGAAAGATCCCATCGTCATGTGGCAGTACAAGTACTACGCACCGATTATGCTCGTGATGAATATTGGCGTGCCAGTGGCCTTAGGCCTAATCTTTGGTGACGTATGGGGCATGCTTCTATTGGCGGGCTTCCTACGCATCGTAACAGCACACCACGTAACTTTCTTTATTAACTCGATTGCTCATAAGTGGGGCTCACAGCCATACACGGATGAGAACACCGCACGTGACAATGCATTCTTTGCATTTCTAACGCACGGTGAGGGTTACCACAACTACCATCACATTTTCCAAACCGATTACCGTAATGGTATTCGTTGGTTCCACTGGGACCCAACCAAATGGTTTATTAAAGCGTGCTCATGGGTAGGTTTGGCGTCTAATTTGAAAACCGTGCCTGACTTTAAGATTCGTCGCGCGATGGTGAAAATGCAATTTAAACGCGCTCAAGAGAAGCTGGCTAAAGCTGAAAACACTGAGAAGTGGACTGAGCTGTTAGAGCACGAATACGAGAAGTTCCATCAAGTCATGCATGACTGGGCTGAAATACAGGGCCAAAAGCTTGATGAAACGCGTAAGCACCTGAAAGAAAAATGGGCGCACAATACAATTCGTCAGCAGTACCATGAACTAGAAGAACAGCTTCATGAGCAGAGTGTTCGCTTAAAAGCGTTAATGGCTGAGTACAAAGCTTCTATGGCTTGAAATATGGCTTGATCTAAGATCACACCATAAGCTAATAAAAAACCGCGCATGTCGCGGTTTTTTTATGCGTGCAATAAAGTAATCGTAAAATTCATACAATATATTTATACCGTTATCTATTCGGGTGGATGCTGTGGAGTAAATAAGCAGCCAGAAGAGCGCAGGGTTGAGAGACCTAGCGCGCAAAAACCGCTAGACTGCCGACAATAGAATCCCCAAAGCAATTGCTAAGGAACTGATCATGGCAAATGTAGTAATCACAGGCGCAAACCGAGGTATTGGTCTTGAGCTGGCAAAGTTATACGAAGCACGTGGTGACTCTGTTACCGCGATATGTCGTGAAACTAACGATGAAATTGAAGACATCGCCGATCAAGTATTTCCAGAAATCGACGTCACCAAAGAAGAGCAACTACCAAGCATCGCCATGGTATTGGATAAGCTACTTGATGAACCGATTGATATCTTAATTAACAACGCGGGGTTGTTCCGTAATGAAACGCTGCACACCATGGACAGCGACAGCATTCGTGAACAGTTTGAAGTGAATGCGATTGCGCCATTAATGGTGACGCATAACCTTCTTCCTTTAATGGCTGAAGGCACCAAAATTGCCAACATTACTAGCCGTATGGGCTCGATTGAAGACAACACCTCTGGCGCTTACTACGGCTATCGCGCATCAAAAGCGGCACTCAATGCCATCGGCAAAAGCCTAGCGAATGATTTAAAACAACACGGTGTTGCCGTAGTACAGATACATCCAGGTTTCGTACAAACCCGTATGGTCGGTTTTAACGGTGATATCAGCCCTGAACAAGCCGCCGCAGGCATCGCTGCTCGTATCGACGAATTGACCCTCGAAACGACCGGCAGCTTCTGGCACTCTAACGGTCAACCACTTCCCTGGTAAATAAGGAACTGCTCAATGTCTAACCTACGTATTATCAAGAAAAAGCACAGCACCTACCTCGGTGAATTTCTAATCGAGAGCAGCCAGGACGAAGCATGGAAACAAAAAATGCAGGCGTTAACGCTCGAAGGCAAACTCGACACGGCTATTGAGGGCTTTCCAGCAGAGTTTGTTGAAGCCTTTCCAGAAACTGCAGACATGAAACTACAATACTGCATCGAACGTGTAGAACTTGCAGACGTACCACGCGCAGCTGCTTGCTGGTGGCCAGTTGATGACACAACCCATTACTACGTTGCGTACCCGGCTCAGTTCCCTCAAGCGACCTTATTTATGGCGATTGATTTTGATGATCACAGTGAATGCTGTGACTGATAAAACTGAATGTGCGCCAATACTTAATGCACAAAGAATGAACGTACTAATAATGGACAGTCTTTAGTATGAACACAGAGTTAACAACAGGTATCACGCCAGAGAGTCTACAAAATAGATTACGCGATCAGCGTGATCTATTTCATGAAGAGCACTCAACACGACTGCATCGCGCCATCAGTTGGTGGCGTGCGGCACTAGAGCAAGACGGCAACCCAGACCTACAGTTTATAACGGCATGGGTCAGCTTAAATGCCTGTTGTTTAACCTCTGAAAACCTCAGTCAAGAAACGGATTTCTTACCGCTTATTCAGCGGGTGGTGGCTCTTGATAAAGAGCAAGCCATCTACAATATGCTCTGGCACGAATATTCTGGGCCAGTAAAAGCACTGATTAAAAACCCTTACGTTTACGCGCCATTTTGGGCAGCGCAACGTGGCCAATGCGATGACTGGAAAACTCAGTTCGAACGCTCTTCCGTTGAAGCCCTCAACTATCTCAGTCGTAAACGTATTGCTGAACTACTGAGTCTCACACTAGACCGTCTGAACGTACTGCATAACCAAGTACTGTGTGGCGGAGCGACCTACCAAAGCCGAGTAAATCGCGAACAAGTCGAAACTGGCGTACAACTACTGATGTCGTTATTGCCAGTGATGCTAGAAATTATGTTAGTTAACCCGGTTGAAGAGTGGGGCGAGCTGGCGTATCCGATAGTGGGATAGGGTTCAGTATTAGCGTAATTATTTAATATAAAGAAGTAATGTAAAGAGGTGCTGGCTATTTAAACAGCATATTTTTCGTGAATGCTGAATATTGGCACACTTTACAAATTGAGTTGCACGCTTTATCTGAGAGTGGTAGCTTAAAATTCAATTAAATCAGTAAGTTAAAAGTTTGCCCCATAAATAAGTGTGCCATTAGTTCCGAAATAGTGTGCGCGCACACTTTCATAGAATGGATTATTAGTGTGATGGAATATACCCCTTTGAGATCAATAGGTTATAAACTTTACGGACTTTTATTAGTTTCGGGAAAGTGTGCCAGCACACTATTAAGCTGTTAGGCAGTAGTGAATAATGAATCAGAAAGGTTTGAAACCTATAGCAATATTCGAGGCATTAAAAGGCTTAATAGCATTAGTGGTCGGCTTGGGTGTCCATGAGATTTCAACGGACACTGTCCAGCAAGGAGCGGAAAGACTGGTTGCTCACTTACACCTAAATCCTGCAAGCCACTATCCCAGTATATTCATAAGCTCCGCAAGTGACTTAGGCAACTCAAACTTGATTTTTATTGCTTTGGGGGCTTTTTTATATTCAATTATTAGATTTGTTGAGGCTTACGGATTATGGCGCGGTCTTCGCTGGACAGAATGGTTTGCATTAATAAGTGGATCTGTATATTTACCTTTTGAAATTTATGAATTTGTAAAAAATACTGGACTACTAAGCGCGGCCTTTCTGTGTGTAAATTGTGTAATAGTTGTATATGTTTTTCATGTTTTGAAAAAACAGCATAAAACAACAGCCAAAAATGCCTAACAAGTGGCTGCACCGGACAAATTTTCGTTGTCACCTTTTGTGCAAAAAACACGCACAAAAGCCGCCAACAAAAATTTGCTCGGTGAGCCGGGCGTTATGTGCTATCAGAGTAAGGAGTGAAATTGTTTTTTAAATGTAATTGTGAAAAACCTCCGTTTCACTATTTAGACTTTAATCGATCTGATATAGGTGAAGATTCTTCCGGCGCAGAAATTTCGGTGGATACATGTAAAAAGTGTGGTGCCATATGGCTTGTTTATCTTATCGAGGAACCACATTATTCCAATTCAGGGCGATGGTGGAGAACTAAACTAAATACTCCAGAGATCACACCAGAATTATCCAAAGACTATATTGAGTCCCAAGATTGGTGTTTTGTGGGTGGTAGTTTTCACAATTCAACAGGTATAAAGAAGAATGCACCAATTAAAATCACATAACAAAAACAGCCAAGGCGACGCCAAAAAGCGGCGCGCTTGCTGTTGGCGTTATGTGGCCGAGTGACCCAAAGAGAGCCGTAAAAGATGCACCAACTTATTCAGTTTATTAAATGCTGGAAGTGTGGAGAGATTAACCGTTTGATCAGCCATACAGATCAATCTCTTAACTTTCATTGTGAAAACTGTGATGCAGGGATACTTAAACAGGAAGTTATTAAGGGGTACATCTACATCCTTTCTAATCCTTTGATGGAAGGGTTGTTAAAAATCGGATACACAGAACGTACTCCTGAAGAACGGGTTGCTGAGTTGCAGGGTACCGGTGTTCCATCTGACTTTGTTCTTGAATGTGCTTACCTTTCGAAAGACCCTCAGGGGGATGAGAAAGCTATTCATGAAAGACTAGAGGAATATCGAGTTAACAAAAAGCGTGAATTCTTCAGGCTAGAGCTAGATCAAGCATGTTTGGTGATAGATGAATACTGCCATCTACGATGATTCACATAACAAGCGGCCGTTGAGGCCACTGAAAAGCGTGGCGGGACGCGCAAAAAGCACGCGCCTCAAGGCCGGGCGTTAAATTTATAGGAATATCATAGATGGAAAAGCTAAAGTTAATTAGAATAATTACAATCAAGGATGTTCCTATATATATGCATTGGTCTTTGACCCTTGTGTGGCTTGTTGGAATCCTTGGTAGCTTCAATAATGTATCATTCCTGTTAGGTGCAGCGTCTTTTTTCGGGATTATGTTACTTCACGAGCTAGGTCATATGTGGTTTGCCACTAAGCGAGGTTTAGCTACTGAGAGTATTGAGTTGTATTTGTTTCATGGTCTTTGCCACCATGAGGCTGGAAAGTTTGATTACGATAACTACATAGTTGCATGGGGAGGAGTGGTGGCTCAAATTATCGTTTCAATCCCAGCTATTGCCATATTTTCTATCTTTGGTAGTGATCTTCAGTGGTACATAAATACACCACTAATATTCTTCGGGTACTTCAGTTTGATAATAGTTTTTTTAAATCTACTGCCGAAAGAATACTTCGATGGTTTTTATTGCTGGCGGGCGCTACCTCTGTATTTCAAATATCGAAATAAGTTGAAGTCTTCGAATAAGAAGAGAAATCATCTAAAATCGGTGAAATGATAATTTAACAATCCGCTGAAATTCATTACGGCCACAAAATGCGTGGCCTTCACTAGGACTCGCTTCGCTCGCCTTCTAGCGGGGCGTTAAATTTCACAAGGAGTCGTCGTGCACTGTACTAAATGCGGAAATGAAGTTACCGACACTAATAAATTTTGTGGGAATTGTGGCATATCATTATTATCCACGAATTCTGCGGAAGGAGATGGAAGCCTAAATATAGCTGGTAGCAACACAATTTCTAACAGCCATCTTCACGTTGGTGATGTATATCAGTCAGAAAGCCAAGAAGAGCGAGCATGCATTGATAGAGCCTATATTAAACCTGTTACTCTGGCTGGTAGTCCTGTAAAAACTTCATGGTTAATAGTTTCTGGGCTGGTTGGCTTCGTAGGGAGTTGGGCATCTATATTTAGTGTATTTGGTAGCTCATGGCAGTTTTTATTTTTGATCGTTCTCGCATTCAGTATGTTCCTTTTCATGAATGGCATCATTTTATGGAAAACTAGATTTTCAAGGCTGAAATGGTTTAATCTTGAATCAAATAAAGATGGCGAAGTGTTTCTTACAAAAATCGCTGGCGTCTGTCCAAAGTGTGATGGAACTCTGAAGCTTGTGGATCTAAAGGTATCTCAAAATAGTAGAAAAACGTTTGTTCGTTGCTCTAGAAACGGTGACCATATCTGGAACTTCGATCCAACAGTTCTAGATTAAAATTTAACAAACAAAGGCAGCGGATGCTACGCACCGCTGCTTTGGGCGTTATGAGTCTTAAGTATGGATAAAGAACAGAAGAAGAAACTGAAGGCTCAGTACAAGCAGGATGAGCAAGATGAAATTCGTGCATCTATCCCAATGGGTATTGATGAGCTAAAAGGCCTATTGTCGCACCTTAACCGTGAGTCAGCTCCTGAGTGTGATCACACTCTTAAGGAAACAATTGAATTTCTTAAGTCTAAGCAATTAAATTCAGAAGTTGTTGTTCCTTGGCTTGGTGAACATGGTGGGTTCTGCGATTGCGAAGTTATTTACAACGTCTACGATGACGTAGGTGATATTGTTGGGTGGCACCTTGACGAAAACTCATAACAAGTTTGTCAACGATCGTCCTTCGGGCTGGACAGCCTTAAGCGTGGCTGCGCCACAAGGCTGCCCGTTACAAAGGCGTTAATTAAGGTATGAGCGAAGTGAATGAGAATTTAGAAAAGCAGTTAGAGTTTATCGTTGATTGCCGTAAGCGCAATCGTAGAAATGGCTATGTTCTTGGCTTTGTAGCTATGCCACTCCTTCTATTAGCAGTGCTTATGCCAATGTTACAATTTTTACTTGTACCAATAATGATGCTAGTTCTAGGAGTTCAAATTTATTCGACAACGAAAACGGCTCAAGTAAAGTGCCCTCGATGTGGTCATGGGTATAGCGGTGATGGCATAGCTTTTTTTCCATTAACGAATAGAAATTGCCAAAATTGTGATTTGTCATTATATACAGGCCAGAAATATACCCAAAATCATGCTAAAGAGTGGAGTGAGTAAATGCATAATAAAAACCAGCACTGGAAAACTAAAATCGTCGTTTCCCAGTTTGGTTGCCATTAGTTACTGAATGAATATGTACAGATTCACGAAGGATCGATTAATTTCTCAGGGACATACAACCGATGAGGTTGATCTACTTGCAAAAGATATCTCTATTGCTATGGAAATAGATAAAGACATGTTCCAATTTTTTGATGATGCTGCAAACAAGTTGCCATGGCCTCAGGATCGTGATTTTGGAGCGTTGGCACTCCAACGGTGGGCGGCATTGGCTAATGAAGTGGTGGCAAAACAAATGATATATAGCGCAATAGAAAGGGCTACATACTGTGCAAGATGCTCAACATCTGGAGGAGAAGGCTTAGCTAGAGCTGAGCACATAAGGGAGCTAAAGCGTGAATTGGAAAAATTCAACTAACAAGCGCATGCAGTTAACGAAAAATGCGCGCGCCAGCTAAGGGTATTAAGTATAAAATATTGAAGGGGAGCTCGTGACTACATCGGCAGAAGAAATAAAGTCTTTGGTAAAAATCAGTGATTACGAAAAGGCATTCTCGATTGGTAAATATCAACTTGAAACAGATCCTAGCAACAAAGAGGTTATGGCTGCTTTAAGAGTTTTAACTGGTACTTTACGGTCAAAGTGCATGGGTATGGCTTGCAAGAAACAAGATTGTACTCCAGCATATTTAAAATTAGAAAAGCTTCTATCAAGGGTGAGTTATTTAACTGATCAAGATGTATATGGAAATAAACTATAAACGCATAACCAACAAATCAAAACTCGCTCACAAAAAATGCGGGCTGATAATAAAGGTCTAATAATAAAAACTATTAGAATGACTGTCCAGCGATTGTTCCCAGCGATTGTCTCCTTTTTACTATCAGAGCCTACCTCTGATAAATTAGTATTACTTTAAATTATGATTTTTTAAAAGATAGGGTGGTTGCTAGAGTGTGGTTAATTATTGGCAAGGTTTTTGGAACATTTTCTGCTTTATTTTTCCTCTTGATTATTTTTACATTAGTAGCATCTGGACTTGAACAAAATAATAATTACTCAAAGGGTTTTAAAAATATACACCTTCCTTTTCTGTACTATGCTCTGAATGCAATCGTTGTATATTTTATCTGGTTTTATAGATAATAAATTTTTCAGCTGAAAATTTACTTTGTTTGACATAGGCTTTCTATTTTAGGCTGCAAAAAATAGTGATATTTTAATCAAATATCACGTTGATATGTCGATAATGAACTAGGAGTAGAATCAGATATTTCGTGAAATTCTGTGCTTTAGGTCTTATTTCGCTGTAATCGTCGCTATAGGGTATGTTTTTTTTGACTTCATTTGATTAAACTACGCAGCAATTGGATTCTCTTCGCAAAGGACGCAGTATGACTCTTACCAACTTTTCTAGTTACCTTCTATATATGCTGTCTCTTATACACATCTGACGCTGCCGACGATCTACTCTGTGTAGA
>OJAU01000692.1_pt1 | contig 11879 bp, 10 predicted proteins | sample 1589791 | NCBI WGS metagenome assembly OJAU01 (sample SAMN05416849, study PRJEB24817) | seawater metagenome | isolation source: Sea water | place: Canada:Atlantic | collected 2013-07 | reverse complement strand
CGAGATAGGAGTCCGTCTCGTGGGCTCGGAGATGTGTATAAGAGACAGGGTCAGGCCCATATGGTCGATGTCTCGGACAAGGACGACACGGACCGGATCGCAGTCGCTGCCTGTCACATAAGAATGCGTCCCGAAACGCTGGCCCTGATCGAAAGCGGTACGGCGAAGAAGGGCGATGTGCTGGGCATCGCGCGGCTGGCCGGAATCATGGGGGCCAAGAAGACGGCCGATCTGATCCCCCTGTGCCACCCCCTGCCGATCACCAAAGTCACGGTTGACCTGACCCCCGACGCCGCCCTGCCCGGCGTGCGGATCGAGGCGACGGTCAAGACGACCGGCAAGACCGGGGTGGAGATGGAGGCGCTGACCGCCGCCTCCACCGCCGCGCTGACCGTCTATGACATGTGCAAGGCGGTGGATCGCGGGATGGAGGTCGGCGGCCTGCATGTCGCACTGAAGGACGGCGGCAAATCGGGCCGCTACGAGGCCGGGCGGGACGGGTCCGCGCAATGATCTCCACGGGCGAGGCACTTGATCGGCTCTTTGCCCTCACGTCACCCCTGCCTGTCGAAGAGGTCGGGCTGCTCGACGCCGCAGGGCGGGTCCTCGCCCGCCCGGTCTCCGCACGGCGCGACCAGCCGCCCTTTGCCGCCTCCGCTATGGATGGCTACGCGATCCGCGCGAACGATCTGGTTGAGGGCGCGACGCTGAAGGTCATCGGCGAAGCGGCTGCGGGCACGCGGTTTGACGGCGCGGTCAATCCCGGCGAGGCGGTGCGCATCTTTACCGGCGCGCCCTTGCCCCAAGGTGCCGATCACGTGATCATCCAGGAAGATGTCGACCGCGACGGCGACCGGGTCATCCTGCGCGATACCACCGGCTCGGGCAGCAACATCCGTCCTGCAGGCGGGGACTTTCGCCTTGGCGACCAGATCGACGCGCCGCGTGTGATCTCCCCTTCGGATGTGGCGTTGATGGCGGCGATGAACCTGCCCCGCATCCCCGTGACGCGCCGCCCCGTGATCGCGCTGATCGCCACCGGTGACGAGCTGGTTCAACCCGGCGAAGAGCCCGGACCGGATCAGATCGTCGCCTCGAACTCCTACGGGTTGCATGCGCTGCTGAGCAAGGCCGGGGCCGCGGTCCGCCTGCTGCCGATCGCGCGCGACCGGGTCGATCATCTGAGGGCAGTCTTTGCCCTGGCCGAGGGTGCGGACCTCGTGATCACCATTGGTGGCGCTTCGGTCGGGGACCATGATCTGGTGGCGCGTGTGGCGGGCGAAATCGGGATGGAGCAAGCCTTTTACAAGGTCGCGATGCGCCCCGGAAAACCCCTGATGGCGGGCCGCCTGAACGGGGCCGCGATGATCGGCCTGCCCGGCAATCCGGTCTCGGCCATGGTCTGCGGCCATATCTTCGTGGTGCCGGTGGTGCGTCACATGCTGGGCCTCGGCGCAGAGCCCGCGCCGCGCCGGACCGCGCCCCTGGCCGAAGACCTGCCCGAAAACGGTCCGCGCGAACATTACATGCGCGCGCAAAACACGCCCGATGGGCTGCGTCCAGATACGCGACAGGACAGCGCGCTGCTTAGCGTGCTCGCCGGCTCCGCCGCGCTGCTTGTGCGCGCGCCGAACGCACCCGCCGCCCGCAAGGGAGAACTGGCGGAATATCTGCCGCTCTAGCCGCGGGCCTGCGTTTTGCCAGCCGAAATTATCCGTGCAGCGCCGCGCCTCTCCGGCCCTGTGCCTTCGCGAATTTCACCCACGCCTTCACACTCTGCTCACCCCGATACCACGCGGCAATCCGCGCATCGCGGGCCTTGCCTCTTGCCCGACACGCCGCGCTGTGGCCAATCACATATGAACCCTTTGGCAAGGAATGACACCATGGCGACAAATTGGCTTCACGCTCCGCTGATGGCAGGCTTGCTGACCCTCGCCGCATGTGCCGCGCCGCCACCGCCAAAGGTCGAGGTGACCCGCGTGGCCCTGCATCCCGGTGAGACGCCGGAGTTGCGCCAATTGGTCAACAAATACGCCAAACATTACGACGTGCCGAGCACCCTCGTGCACCGCGTCATTCAGCGCGAAAGCGACTATCGCCCCGGCGCGCGCAATGGCCCCTACTACGGGTTGATGCAGATCCTGCCTGCCACGGCGCGCGGCATGGGTTTCGCAGGCGAGCCGAGCGCGCTGTTGAACGCCGAGACCAACCTCAAATACGCGGTGAAATACCTGCGCGGCGCGTGGCTTTTGTCCCACGGCAGCGAAAGCGCCGCCGTCGGTTGGTATGCGCGCGGCTATTATTACGAGGCGCGCAATCGCTGCATGCTGGTCGCCACCGGCCTGCGCACCCGCGAGGTGCGTAAGCACTGCGGCTAGGCCAGGCTAGGCTGCTCTGACCCCCGCACGCGCTCCCCCCTGCTTCCGGTTTCAAACCTCGTCGTTGACACAAAACGTGAACACGAGTAGAACAAAGCCAAATATTCGCCGGACGAGGGAGTAGTGCCGTGCTGACCAAGAAGCAACTTGACCTGTTGGAATTCATTCACAAACGGGTTCAGCGCGACGGCGTCCCGCCCTCGTTCGACGAGATGAAGGAAGCGCTGGACCTCCGCTCCAAGTCCGGCATCCACCGCCTGATCACGGCGCTTGAGGAGCGCGGCTTTATCCGCCGCCTCGCGCACCGCGCCCGCGCCATTGAGATCGTGAAGCTGCCCGACAGCCTCGCGGGGGACAGCGGAGGGTTCACCCCCCGCGTGATCGAGGGTGGCGCTACCACGAAGGAGCCTTCGCTCAGCGCCTCCATGCCGGTCGAGGCCGTGCATGCCATCGAACTGCCCGTCATGGGCCGCATCGCCGCCGGTGTCCCGATCGAGGCGATCAACCAGGTCTCGCATCACGTCGCGGTCCCTGGCTCCATGCTGTCCGGACGTGGGGAGCATTACGCGTTGGAAGTGCGCGGCGATTCCATGATTGACGCCGGGATCAACGATGGCGACGTCGTGGTCATCCGCGAGACGACGACGGCGGACAACGGTGATATCGTCGTGGCCCTCGTGGATGAACAGGAGGCGACGCTGAAACGCTTTTTCCGCCGCACCGGCCAGATCGAACTGGTCGCGGCCAATCCGGCCTATGAGACCCGCGTAATACCCTCTGACCGGGTCAAGGTGCAGGGTCGCCTCGTCGGGTTGATCCGGACGTATTGATCCGGGGCCCTAGGGTCGCGGCTGGGACGATAGGACGGCGCGCTGGGTTTCGCGCGCCTGATCAGGGCGCATGGGGCACAGTGATGGCGCCGCGTCGGGGAGTTCCGGTCCGGCGACGGCATGATTTCAGGGTGTGCGCATGGTCACACCGTCTCCCTTCCTCACCTCATACTCACCTCGACAGATCACGCCCTTGACCCATGGCTCATCTCTGCATTGCCTGCTTTACTCACCACCAACGCTCCGCCCGCATATCCTCGTCATTCCACAGCCGCCGCCCCGCCCGGTCCCGCGTGGTCTTCACTTGTAGGCCGTCGGGCGTCAAGGTCAGCGCGACCGCCCCGGTCACGCGCAGGCGCGGCGGGTCAAAGACCTCGCAAGGCAACCCCCCCGGCTGCGCTTTGTTCAGCACCAGGATCTCGCCCTCATTGCAACGCGCCGAAGCGGCGGCGCGCTTGCCGGTCAGATGCCGGATCGGAACGCCCTCGGGCGGCCAGAACGCCGCCGCTTCGGCCTGTGCACGGGCTGAGCCGTCGTTTTCCAGCCAGACCCCCGCGACAAAACCCGCGCCCTTGTCGCGGGACAGGGCGCGCCCCTCGCCCTCGGCCTGCATCACGCCAACGATCTGCCCCCCGTCGTCGATCAGGATGTCCGGGCGATCCGCAAAGCTCCAGACCACACATGCCGCGGCGATGGCGATCAGGCCGAACCAGCGCCCCCGCCCCTGCCAAAGTGCGATAAACAGCCCGCCGAGCGCATAAAGCGGCAGCACCCAGGGCCCCGGCGCGATGACGTGATTGACCGCGCCGGGCCATCCCTCGACCTCGCGCGCGACATAGAGGATCCAGTCCAGCGACCAGCCCATGACGTGCAGCGGCAGCCATTCCAGCCCGAGCGGCATCAACAGCACCGCGACCACCCCGGCGGGCATGGTCACAAGGCCCATCAGGGGCACCGACATGAGGTTCGCCGCCAGCCCGTATTGCGCCAGCATGTTGAAATGCGCCGCCCCGACCGGCGCGGTGGCAAAGCCCGCGACGGCCGATGAGGTGACGACGCCAAAGGCCCCTTTCACCACCCGTGGCCAGCCCTGTCCCTGCCCGCGCAACATGCCAAAGACCGCGACCAGTGCCGTCGTCGCGGCAAAGGACATCTGGAACCCCGGCGACAGTAACGCCTCGGGGCGCAGCACCAGGACCACCAGCGCCGCCATCGCCAGCGCGCGCAGCGATATGGCCCGCCGGTCCGCGACCAGCGCCAGCAGCGCGACGGCGGTCATCACAAAGGCCCGTTCGGTCGCGATCGAGCCGCCCGACAGCGTCAGGTAGATCGCCCCCGCCGCCAGCGCGCCGAGCGCGGCGATGGAGCGGACGGGCAGGTAATGCGACGCCGCCGGGATCGCCGCCCCGGTCAGGCGCAAGGCGGCAAAGACAAAGCCCGCGACCAGCCCCATGTGCAACCCCGAGATGGCCAAGAGGTGTGCAAGGTTGGTGCGGCGCAGGGACTGCGTGACTGCCTTGGTCAGACCCGAGCGGTCGCCGGTCATCACCGCCGCCGCAAAGGCGCCGGTGTCGCCTGTCAGCACCGCCCGCACCCGCGCCGACAGGGCCATGCGGGCGCTGAACACGCGGGTCGCGCCCGGTTCGGGCGGCAGCAGGGTCAGCACGGGCTTGCGGGTGTAGCCGATCGCGCCAAGCCCGGCGAACCAGCTGTGACGGCGGAAATCAAAGCCGCCCGGCTCGACCGGCCCGCCGGGGGGCGAAAGATGGGCTGTCGACAGGATCGTCAGCCCCGGTCGCGGCGTGATGAACGCTTGCTCTCCGTGCAGCGAAATGCGCACGCGCTCGGGGGTGCGCGCCGGGGAAACCTCGCGCAGGCGCACACGGTCGAGCGTCAGGCGCACCGCGTCCGAGGCAGAGCGGTCGATGCCGATCACCCGCCCCTCGACCGGGCCGTAGTAGCGCCAGCCCAGCACCGGCGCGGCGACGGATTGCGCGCGCACCGCCGCCAGCGCCGCGCCTGCGGCGATCAACGCCAGCGCCCAGATCAGCGGCGACAGCGCCGGCCCGGTGCGCCGCGCCAGCAGCGCGATGACCATAGCCCCGGCGGCCAGGGCGGCGACCGTCGCGCCATGGGGTTCGACCGGCAGGCTGAAATACGCGGCAATGCCGAGCGCCAGGGCCACCGGCACCCACGGGAACAGATGGCCGCGTTGACGTAACAGCACCAGAGCGGCGGGATTCGGCGTTAAGTCGAGGTCATGCGCAGGGTCCTGCGGCACTTGTCACCTCCGTTTCGGGCAGATAGATAATGCGCAGTTTGGGCTTGCCCCGGTAAACGAAAGGTTACTCACCCCTGTGTCTTTCGAGGTTGTCACCCGATTTGCCCCGTCCCCGACCGGTTTTTTGCATATAGGCGGCGCGCGCACGGCCTTGTTCAACTGGCTCTATGCGCGCGGGCGTGGCGGAAAATTCCTGTTGCGGGTTGAGGACACGGATCGCGAGAGGTCCACCCCCGAAGCGACCCAGGCGATCCTCGCAGGGATGGACTGGCTCGGGCTGGATCACGATGGCGAGGTGGTCAGCCAGCATGAGCGCGCGGACCGTCATCGCGAGATCGCTCTGCACCTGCTGGAGACCGGCAAGGCCTACAAATGTTTCGCGACGCAGGATGAAATTCAGGCGTTTCGTGACGAAGCGAAGGCCGCGGGACGCTCAACCCTTTACCAAAGTCCGTGGCGAGACGCCGATCCCGCCACTCACCCTGACGCGCCTTATGTCGTCCGGCTCAGGGCCCCACGTGAGGGCACCACCCTCATCCGCGACGAGGTGCAGGGCGATGTGAGCATCCGCAACGACCAGCTCGACGACCTTGTCCTGCTGCGATCTGACGGCAATCCGGTCTATATGCTGGCGGTGGTGGTGGACGATCACGACATGGGCGTCACCCATGTGATCCGGGGCGATGACCACCTCAACAATGCCGCGCGTCAGATGGCGATCATCGACGCCCTCGGCTGGCCAGTGCCAACCTATGCCCATATTCCGCTGATCCACGGCCCGGACGGCAAGAAGCTGTCCAAACGTCACGGCGCGCTCGGTGTCGAGGAATATCGCGATATGGGTTATCCGGCGTCCGGCATGCGCAACTACCTCGCCCGCCTGGGGTGGAGCCATGGTGACGACGAAGTCTTTTCCGATGCCGAAGCTCGCGCATGGTTCGATCTCGGCGGCATCGGAAAATCCCCTGCCCGCCTCGATTTCAAAAAACTCGAGAATATCTGCGGCCATCATATCGCGCGGACGGAAGATGCTGCGCTGCTGCATGATTTGCAGGCATTCCTCTCGACTACCGGTCGACCCCCGTTACGCGACGACAAGGCCAAGATGGTGACCCAAGCCCTGCCAGTCCTGAAAGAACGGGCCAAGACCTACCCAGAACTGATTGATAAGGCTCATTTCTGCCTGACAGATCGCCCGCTGGACATCGACCCAAAAGCTGCAAAAAACCTGACCGACGAGACGCGGAAGGTGCTGTCGGATTTGACGCCGCAGTTGCAAAATGCTACGTGGTCCCGTCAGGACCTGGAAACCCGATTGAACGGGTTTGCCGAAGACCGGGGCCAAAAGTTTGGACAGATTGCCGGCCCTCTGCGCGCCGCACTGGCCGGGCGGGCCGCGACCCCGAGCGTGTTCGACATGATGATTGTATTGGGGCGCGAGGAGACCATCCTCCGCCTCGAAGATGCAGGAAAGACCCGCGGCACCTGATGTCACGAGGGTTTTCCAGGGATGGAAGGGGCGTCCGGCATATGGCCGTTCGCGCGATTATAAAGGGAAAAGTATGTCAGACACGAACAAGACGGCAAAGCTGACCATCGGCGACGAGAACTACGACCTGCCCATACTGTCGCCAAGCGAAGGCCCCGATGTGCTGGATATCCGCAAGCTATACGGTCAGGCGGATATCTTTACCTATGATCCCGGCTTCACCTCGACCGCCTCCTGCGAAAGCGCCATCACCTATATCGATGGCGAAGAGGGCATCCTGCTGCATCGCGGCTACCCGATCGACCAATTGGCCGGGAAATCGCATTTCCTCGAAGTCTGCTACCTGCTGCTTTACGGCGAACTGCCCACCGCCGCGCAACTGGAAGACTTTGAAAGCCGCGTGACCAACCACACCATGGTGCACGAGCAGATGCACCGCTTCTTCACCGGGTTCCGCCGCGACGCGCATCCGATGGCGGTGATGGTGGGCGTGGTCGGTGCGATGTCGGCCTTTTACCACGATTCCACCGACATCCATGATCCCTGGCAGCGCGAGGTCGCCTCGATCCGCCTGATCGCCAAGATGCCGACGATCGCCGCGATGGCCTACAAGTACAACATCGGCCAGCCATTCGTTTATCCACGCAACGATCTGGATTATTCGTCCAACTTCCTGCGCATGTGTTTCTCGGTCCCGGCCGAGGATTACAACGTGAACCCGATTCTCAGCCGCGCGATGGACCGGATCTTTACACTGCATGCGGACCATGAGCAGAACGCCTCCACCTCGACGGTGCGTCTGGCCTCGTCCTCGGGCGCGAACCCCTTTGCCTGCATCGCGGCGGGCATCGCCTGTCTCTGGGGGCCAGCACATGGTGGCGCGAACCAGGCGGCGCTGGAAAGCCTCAAGGAAATCGGCACGCCCGATCGCATCCCCGAATTCATCGCCCGTGCGAAGGACAAGGACGATCCGTTCCGCCTGATGGGCTTTGGCCACCGGGTCTACAAGAACTTTGATCCGCGTGCGACGGTGATGAAAGAATCCGCGGACGAGGTCCTGGACCTGCTGGGGATCGAGAACAACCCGATCCTGGCCGTCGCAAAGGAGTTGGAGAAACAGGCGCTGGACGATCCCTATTTCGTCGATCGCAAGCTCTTCCCCAATGTCGATTTCTATTCCGGCATCATCCTGGAGGCCATGGGCTTCCCGACTTCGATGTTCACTCCGATCTTTGCCCTGTCGCGGACCGTCGGATGGGTGTCGCAGTGGAAAGAGATGGTCGAGGATCCGACGATGAAAATCGGTCGCCCGCGCCAGCTTTATACCGGCGCACAGGCGCGGGATTACGTGGACGTCGAAAAGCGCTGAACCACGCGAAAGACTGCGAAAAGGCCGCCGGATCACTCCGGCGGCCTTTTGCGTCTGTAAGGTGTTATCCAGTCGGCCCTGTCGGCCTTGTCGGCGGGCGATGTTTGGCGAGGTCGTGCCAAGCGACAGGAGGGGGTCCTCGTCTCGCCGCTCAGCGGCCCTCGAACTTCGCTTCGCGCTTCTCGATAAAGGACAGCACACCTTCCTTGAAATCGCGGGACTGGCCGCATGCCCCCTGGCCACGCCCTTCGATGTCGAGCTGCGCTTGCAGGTCGTTGTCCCAGCTGCCGCGTATCGACTCCTTGATCGTGCGAAAGGCGACCGTGGGGCCGTTGGCGAGATAGGCGGCACGGGCCTTCCATTGCGCGTCGAAATCGGCGTCCGGCACAGCCTCCCAGATCATGCCCCAGTCGTCAGCCTGCCGCGCGGTGATCTTTTCGGCAAAGAGCGCCGCGCCCATAGCCTTGGCCGTTCCGATGGTGCGGGGCAGCACGTAGGTGCCGCCCGCATCCGGCACCAGCCCGATCCGGCTGAACGCTTGCAGGAAATAGGCGCTTTCGGTCGCGATCACCACATCGCACATCAGCGCCAGATTGGCCCCTGCCCCGGCTGCGGCCCCGTTTACAGCTGCGATGACCGGAACCGGCGCGTCGACGATCGCGCGCAACATGGGCTGGTATTCATCACGCAGCGCGCCTTCGAGATCGGGGTCGGACAGAATACCGCCATCGCTCAGATCCTGTCCGGAACAAAAGGCCGACCCGCTGCCGGTCAGGACAATCGCGCGTGCCTCGGCGCTTGCGGTGCGGACGGCATCCGCCACCTCAGCGCGCATCAAGCTGTTGAGGGCGTTAAACTTTTCCGGCCGATTCAGATGAATGATGGCAGTATTGTCGGCGATGTCGAGCGTGATGGTCTGATACGTCATGTCGGTCCCTTTCGTCGCTACGCCACTGCAATCGGATCGGGCACAAGACGCAAGCAAAACCGCACGTCAGCGGTCGAGAATCTCTTTCAGCTGCGCCTCTTCTTCCGCCGTGAGGGTGTCATCAGAGCCGCGCGCACGACCCCGCAGGAACAACACCCCGACGAACAGCCCCAGCAGCAGCATCGCCGGGCCCGCGCCCCAGAGCAGCAGGTTCGTGCCTCCGCCGCGCGGTGTCAGCAAGACATATTCACCGTAGCGTTCGACCACGTATTCCACCACATCATCGTCGGTATCCCCGGCGACCAGCCGTTCGCGCACCAAAAGGCGCAGATCGCGCGCAAGGTCGGCATTGCTGTCGTCGATGTTCTCATTGCGGCAAACGAGGCAGCGCAGCCCCTTCGAGATCTGGCGCGCGCGCTGTTCCAGCGCCGGATCGGTCAGGACTTCGTCCGGCTGCACCGCCCATGCGGGCGTCCCGACGGGTGTGAGCACGATCAGCATCAAGGCGAGGATCAGATGTTTCATTCCGCAGGCACCCCGTTCGTATTGATAACCTTGCGCGCGCCGGCGGCGACGCGGTAACGCCGGTCGGACAGGCTGAACCCGCCACCGAGAGCCATCAGTATCGCCCCGCCCCAGATCCAACCCGCGAGCGGTTTGACGTAGCTGCGAAAGGCCCAGCCGCCGCCATCCTGCGGATCTCCGATCACCACATAGACGTCCCGCAGGAAACCAGAATCGATGGCGGCCTCTGTGGTCGGCATCCGGGCCACGGGGTAGAACCGTTTTTCGGGATGCATGAGGGCGATCTCTTTGCCGTCCCTGGACAGATGCACGGTGCCGATGGTCGAGAGGTAGTTCGGCCCCTGTTCGCGCGCGACGCTTTCCAGCGTGATATCGTAGCCGGCAAGCGTCAGGCTGTCGCCTTCGTTCATCACGCGGATGTCCTCGGACTGCCATGCCAGCAGGCCCGCGACCCCAATGATCGTGACGCCCAGACCGGCGTGCGAAATCACCCGACCGTAGTCGGATCGTTGCAGGCGCAACAGACGCGAGGCCCCGCTCTTGCCCGTGCGCGCCCAGAGGTCGGTTGCTGCCCCCGCCACCAGCCAGACGCCCAGCATCAACCCGACCGGCCCCATGGCAGAGCGTCCGGTTTGCAGCGCGTAGACCAGCGCCAATGTCGCCAGCGCCAATACAAAGGCGGGGATCAGCAGGCGGGCGGCGCGGTTCAGCTTGGCCCGCTTCCACGGGAGCATCGCGCCGATGGGCAACACGAGCCCGAGCGCGACAAAGAACGGCGTGAAGGCCATGTCAAAGAAAGGCGCGCCGACCGACAGCTTGCGGTCAAAGGCCAACTCGCTGATCAGCGGCCAGATCGTCCCGACGAAGACCACAAAGGCCGCGACCGCCAGAAGGATGTTGTTCAACACCAACATGCTCTCGCGACTGAGTAACGAGAAGGCTCCGCGCGACGTCAACCGATCCGCGCGCGCCGCGAAGAGCATCAGCGCACCGCCCATGAAGAGCGCGGTGATCGCCAGCAGGAAAACGCCGCGCTCGGGATCGGTCGCAAAGGCGTGAACCGAGGTCAGGATGCCCGACCGGGTGATGAACGCCCCGATCAGCGAGAAGCCAAAGGCGATGATGGCGAGCAAGACGGTCCAGCTTTTCAGACTCTCGCGTTTCTCGACCACCACGGCGGAATGCAGCAAGGCACCGGCGATCAACCATGGCATGAAGGAGGCGTTCTCGACCGGATCCCAGAACCAGAAGCCGCCCCAACCGAGTTCGTAATAGGCCCACCAGGAGCCCAGCGCGATGCCGACGGTCAGGAACATCCAGGCGGCCAGCGTCCAGGGTCGGACCCATCGTCCCCAGGCCGCATCGACCCGCCCCTCGATCAGCGCGGCCACGGCGAAGGAAAACGCCATGGAGAGGCCGACATAGCCGAGGTAGAGAAACGGCGGATGGAACGCGAGGCCGGGGTCCTGCAACAGCGGGTTGAGGTCCTGGCCATCCAGCGGCGGCACCGCGAGGCGCAAAAAAGGGTTCGAGGTAAAGAGCAGGAACAACAGAAACGCCAGCCCGATCGAGCCCTGCACCGCCAGAACGCGCGCCTTCAACGTCGGCGGCAGCGCCGCGCCGAACCACGCGGCCGAGGCGCCGAACAGCGACAGGATCAGAACCCAGAGCAGCATGGAGCCTTCGTGGTTCCCCCAGACCCCGGTGATCTTGTAGAGCATCGGTTTCAGCGAGTGCGAGTTGTTCGCCACCAGTCGCAGCGAGAAATCCGACGTCACGAAAGCATGGGTCAGCGCCGCGAAAGCGAACGCCACCAGCAGGAACTGCGCCGTCGCCGCCGGTTCGCCAACGGCCATCCAGCCCGGCCAACGCTTGTGCGCGCCAATCAGCGGGACGACGGTCTGCACCAGCGCGACCGCGAGGGCGAGGATCAGGGCGAAATGGCCAAGTTCGGTAAACATACCCCATGTATACGCCTCTCTGTCGGATCGGCCAACGACTTCGCTGCGTTGGACGGGTTCACATTGTCGCGGGGTGGGAGCGTGAGGGCTGTCTCTTATACACATCTGACGCTGC